>ERZ1740065.3267-NODE-3267-length-10147-cov-4.662010_pt1 | contig 10147 bp, 9 predicted proteins | sample MGYA00581738_ERZ1740065 | MGnify/ENA primary metagenome ERZ1740065 (study PRJEB43018, sample SAMN04849749) | marine metagenome | isolation source: floating plastic debris | place: Pacific Ocean | collected 2008-09-01 | study: EMG produced TPA metagenomics...
TACAGCAGTCGAAACCCCTATACGCAGACGTTTTCCCGGCTTAAGTTGGTACCCGAGGTGCCCACTAGGAGTATCGAGCCAACTGAATCCCCTCACCCGTGGCCAATAAGGAAAAACTCGACTCTTAGGGGGACTGGTGAATCGCTGCTTACCATCGGGGGAGATATCCAATCTGGCGCGATAGAATGGTTGGACTACCCCTGTTGTAGGGTGCTTCCAGGTGTAGAGCTTCCTCCCATAAGGTTCAAAATACGAGAAGATCAAGCAAGAGTCTGGTCTACCGACAAGGGCCTTGGCTAATTCTCCACTCGCTGAAAATATCCCTGCATAACATGCACTTTCTAGGTCAATTCCTCTGTCGGCCAAATATTTTTGGTGTTGCGGTTTAAGGTCCCATTGCCGAGGAAGCTGAGGGTCTAGTTTGGCGATCGGTTCCCAGATCTCTTGCAGGTAACTGTTTTCCAATGTACTGGAGTAGTGACGGACTGCTGTGTCTATCACTGGGCTATGTATAGACATTCGCTAAGTTTGGGGCTTTGTGGATTTTCAGTCTAGCTCGCTTACATTTATTTGTAAGCCCAGTTGACAATTTTGCTTACTTTGACTAGCATACGATCAGTTGATGAGTTGCACAATTGAAATCTTGCAATCACTCAACGCGCCTTTAAGATAGTACGCCCCTAACAGGGAAAGAACACCCATTACCCATCGAATCCTATGCCCTTCAAACCTATTTCTAATGGAGCAGTCGCGACTCCTACTACTCCTACCTCTACGTCAGCCTCCAATCCTGCGGCGATGCGTTCTGCTACAGCCGATATTGAATTGGATAGCCCTCCAGTGTCTACTGAAGCTACTGAAATTACTCCCGTAGAAACTGAAGTAGTTTCCGATGACTCTCAAATTACAGATAAGCAGCCTGTAACTGTAGAGCGAGTGGACTTGAAATCACTCCTCGAATCTCGAACTCTCGAACTTGGAGGGTTCTTTGAGGCAACCACTCGCCTTGATGACACTGACCTTTTCCAAACACCTCCCGAACAGGATGCGTTCCAAGCATTTGCTCGGGCCATCGGGCTACCCGATTACGACATCACCACCGCTAAGACGTTTGAGTACGTGGTGACCTCTACGGGAAGCCGCTTTCTCAAGGGTCCTCAGGTGCAAGCTTATGGCGACCCCCAGTCTGCTGCCACCTGTTGCATTGTGTGGGATTACCAGAAGACGGTCGGTGAAGGTAAAGATGCCAAGGAGATCACTGATCAGCATGTCTTGCCCCTGCCTGCGGATGCAAATGTGAATTGCCCTGAGTGGCGTTTGGTCTACCCTCAAGGTGATAACCCTTATTGCGAGGTTCTCTATCAGATTCCTAAGTTCAAGTTTCCCTTTCCACTGCGGGTGGACATCAATGTCTGGAAAAAGGGACAGGACTTGATGAATGCTCTCCTCGAAGTGCAGACCTTCGGGGATCTTGCTCGATTTCTCCTCGATGGCTCACCCGTTGCCCGGTGGACGGAAGGCTATCCTGATGAGCTACTCATTTCTAAAGCTAGTAAGCTTCAACGTGGGGATGGTTCTGAGTTTCTGGTTTGCTCTGCGATCGATGTGAACCAGACCCCTTACCGAGTCTATCTGAATGATCTTCAGCTACTGGAGACTTCTGGTGCCATTCCTGCCATGGTTCGCAAAGAGGAGGGTGAAAATCAACTCACTATCACTCCTGAGAACCCTGCAATCGAAGGGTTTAAGTGCGCCATTGGAGGCAACATCTCTAAGCTGCTTGAGCTACCCCTCAAGACAATGTTCTATGTGAGTGGGGTGGAGCTACTTGAAGGAAAAGACCGAGTTTCTGCGGTTCTAACCGTGGAAGATGCTAACGGCCCAATCGGGTCATTCTGGAGCAATAAGAAGCTAGGGGATCTCATTCTTAGCATGAAGGCTAAGGGCGAAGATATCTCACAGGTATCAGCGTTCATTCGGGTAAATGAGCACAAGAAGACCCGCGAAGGCACCACGTTCCCTGATCTCCAATATTGGCTGGTGAGCAGCTTTACTAATCCGATCGCCCTCAAGCACATGAAGCGCAGTAGAGTCCAATTCCCACCCCTCCTATTGCAGAAGGCGATCTCAACCTTACCTGCGGGCGCGGTGAACGATGTAGTAGCGGGGGAATTGACTGAAGCGAGTTGATAAAGCCTTTGGCGCCTGCTGATTGCATATCAGCAGGAGCCTAATCAACCTGCTTTAGTCTCTGACAATGCCATGATCACCACTTCACTCCCACTTTCGCCTCCTAGCACTTTTGCCCTCGACCCTGACCAACAGATCTTCCAGGACACCTTTCTCAAATGGTTGGCCGATCCCTACGCCGACCGCTTCGGAGTCCTCCAAGGGGTGGGAGGTAGCGGCAAAACCGCCACCATTTGGCACTCTTGCCATATAGCCATTAAAGAACGCATTCTTGAGGGTGCGATCGCAGGTCTTGGTCCTACGCATACAGCTAAGAAGAAGCTAAAGGAGTCTGCTAACAGATTTTTAGAGTACGCTCCTGAGCACCCTTCTTGGCTGCACGAAAAAGTCTGGTACGGAACCCTTCATTCTGCTCTAAAACTCATTCCCCAGGAAGAGCGCTTTACAACAGAAGACCAGAAGGACTTAGAGGAACTTCTCTCGATCAAGGAGGAAGATCGTTCCACCTCTGTTGTGCGAATGATCTCCCAGTATCAATTTCGTAAGGAAGCTGCAGCTAATCAAGACTTGGTTTTCCGCCAGGTTAAGGACGGCTGTGACTTTGGAAACACCCAACTTGTGCTTATTGATGAGTGTTCGATGGTTCCTCAAGATATTTTCTACCATTTGGTTAACTTGTTTGAGAAAGATCAAATCAGGCCAGATGCCAAGGTCCTCTTCATGGGGGATGATTTTCAACTACCCCCAATTGGCGAAAAAATCTCTAAAAGCTTCGAAATCCAACCCTACCTGGGCAACTTCACTAAAGTCCACCGTAACAGTGGTCGAGTAAGACAATATGCCCTTAGCATCCGCGAGTGTACTAACAAGTTCGAGTTAGCTCATCTACATCACCCCTTCTTGAAGGAAGATCAGGTGGAAGTAATGGAGCTGAGCTACCGGGATGCCATGTGGGGTGGCGCAGACCTTCTGGCCAATGGTGAGAACGTAGTCTTCATCGCCGCCACCAATGAAAAGGTCGAAAGCATCAATCGGTTCATTCGAAAAAAGCTCTATGGTCCAGAGTTTGACTATCGGCCTGGTGACCGTTTGCTCACTCGTAGACCTGTGCGTCGAGGAGGCCTCCAATCTACAGGGCCATTTGCGAACGCCAAAAAAGGAATACCTCTCTGCCACACGTCCACGTTGGTGAACCTGGTGGGTCCGGTTGAGGTGGGGGAGTGGGCAGCAACTAAACTAAATGGGGTGAAATATTCAGATTTCCAGGTGCGGCTCGAACCTCAACACTTTGAGTTCACTGCTCCGACCGGCACCACGTATCGTCGAGAATTTTGGCGATATGAATTCGATGACTCAGAAGATAATCCGGAGAGTGATCAGTGCCTGATCCTCCTCGACCCTAATCAGCGAGAACAATATTTGGCAGACTTGGAGCACCTGAAAAAGCTAATGGGTGCCTTCTACAGTCGTGGCTCCAAAAAGACTACAGCCCGTGGACAAAATGGCGAGTACGCCAAACTGGTCTGGGACCAGTACGACCTTAAGAGCTGGTTCAAATTCAAGGATGGCTCAGCGGTGCCCGCCGATGTCTACGCCAATATCAAACGTGAGGTGCAACAAAACTATTATCGACTTCTCAATTTTGTAGACGATATTCGCTACTCCTACGCTCGAACTGTTCACTCCATGCAAGGAGACCAGGTAGATATCGTAGTGATCGATGCAGCCACCGTGTTTCCAAGAAGTGGGATGCGGTATTCCAATGAGAACTGGGATTATATCCGGACTGCATATACCGCTGCGAGTCGTGCCATGGAGCAGATTGTGATTGCTGCTTAGGAGACTCAGCAATGAGTGAAAAAGCCTTTCAGATTACCTACTACCTAATAGAGATTTGCCACTGACTGTTGTCAGATTCGTAGCATTTGTTCGTTGACTTTAGATCGCCATCATCATGCCTCCCACACTCATGCAAGCCTTGGACGCTCGTCCAGTCGAAACCGAGTTTAAGTTTCCTGAAATATCTCCGGTAGTTAAGCCTGCTCCTTTCTCACCAGATCTCACTCCCAAGCTTGAGTACTTTCCTTTAGAGGATTACCCTACCCTGAAAGACTGGGTCGAAGCGATCGCACGCGCACAATGGGACCATATCGATGAGGAGATCTTAGCCTTTTTCAAAGAAGATGATCAATGTGTCCCCTACCCCAAAGAGGCTTCTATCCCTTACGAAAGTGGATGGTACTTTCACGATGGCCTTACCCCTGGGTGGCAACCTCTTCTAGCTATCGATCAAATTCCTCATCTCATCGTGGCAGACACTGAATCCTGCCGTCAGACCGAAAAATCCCCCTATCGTCCTTTTCTTTTCGGAGGCCTTACTCGTCATGGATGGTACATGTGGCATTGTAATGACAACGAGCTGCCTGATACGGTCCCTTTTCCCGCTGGTCGTATCGTTATTGGGCATAACTTCTCCGATTATGATTCTCGCTTCCTTTCCTGCGAGCATTCCACTGCAAACGGTCGGCAAACGACGATCCTAGATACACTCTCGATGGTCACCCGGTATCAAGGGCTCTCCAATCAGCAGACTGGGAGATATATAGCAGGGACGGCTGCGGTGGCCGAGGGAAAACCTGCTGACCCCTGGTACGCTCATGCGTGTGAAGGAGGACTCGACCATGCAGTAGAAAAGCTCCTGGGCATCAAGATTGATAAGGGTGTCCGAAACGCCATGGAGAAGAATCTATGGATGCAGCTTTATGATGTGGAGCCACCCCAGAGCATCTTTGAGTATTGGGCTCAGGATGTAGTGAGCACGGCTAAGCTCGCAAAGAAACTCTATCTGGAACTGCGCTATAACTTCCTTCCCTCAACGACCACTTGGGTGGGCATGGCGGAAATGGCCAGCTGCCGAGTTTGGCTGAAGAGCTGGGAGGTTTTTTTAGAGGATAGCGATCGCAAATGGCGAGAGTGTAAGGATTACTTGGCGGAAGTGGTGAGGAGCTTCGCTAAAATGGCCCTCGAATCCACCGATGGACCAGAGGTTTTTCTTCAATTTGATTGGACCCCTCTCAAGTCTGGTCCCAACAAAGGTAAACCCAAATGGTATAAGGAACTCGCCTCTAAGGGCTCAAAGAAAAACCCTAAACAACCCTTCTCAATTGGCACCCAAACAGCGGTCTACTTGCTCCAGATCTGCTGGGATGGTGAGCCCATCAGGTATCGGAAGATTGGTAAGAAAGGGGGGTGGGTTGATCATCGAGGGGTTCCGTTACCGCATCCATCTGGTGGTGAAAACCTAGGTACTCCGTTCTGTAAGGATTATCTGGCCTATGCCACTGCAGGGAAACTTACGAGTAAGGTGCTCCCTCAAGAGGACTTAATCGAAATCTACCGGAATATCTTACTCTCTGGCCAGTGGACCCAATTCCGTTCTCGATATCACGATGTCTACACTCACGAGTCCGAATACGAGGGGCTCAAGTTCGTAAAGCCTGCGATCAACCCGGCAGGTACGGTGACGGGACGGGCAAAGAGTACCGTATGGGTCGTGACTCCTAATGAGAAAGAAATCTTCGATGGGTCCATTAAGATTGGCAGTGATATGCAGAACTATATTGTCCCACCACCGGGATACAAGGTCGTGGGAGCTGATTTTACGAGTCAAGAATCCTGGTTAGCCACTCTTCTCTCCGATGTTCAAGCCGGAAAAATTGCGAGTAATCCTTGGTGTCAATCAGTCCTCTATGGGGACAAAAAGAGCAAGACGGATATCCATAACATCGTGGCATCTGCCTTAGATATTCCTCGTCAACCTGCGAAAAACTGCAACTTTGCTTCACAGTACGGCTGTGGGGTCCAGAAGCTCATTATTATGCTTATGCTTGCAGGTATCCCATTTGAGGTTGCAGAGCACAAGGCTCAACAATTTGTGAGTTTCTTGAAAGGCCCAGAAGGGATCGCCAGAACCATGTTCGGCACTCTTCGTGAGCTATCCCAGGTCCCTGCTATTCGCACAGCCATTCTCGGATGCCGAGTACCCGAATCCCTTGATCACACCTACTGTAATCGGAATTTCATTACCACTCGCCAGAATTGGTTAATCCAATCTGCAGGGGTTGATTGCATCCATGCCTTGCTCACCATCCTGAACACCTTCCTGATCGAGTACGAAATCGATGCGATCCTACTGCTTCATCGCCATGATGCTGTTTACTTTGCCGTGAAGGACGGCCAGGAGGCGCTATTCGAGCGATGTCTCCAGCAGGCTCACTATCTCACTAAGCAGTTGGCTTACGAGCAAGCAGTCGAGCAGGCCAACCAACTAAATAAAGCCAAGGGGCACACGATCTTTATCCCGACTCCTGCGTTGGAATGCCCAGATTCTCAGAAATGGTTTGACGAAGTGAAAGTTGTTGATTGTGTGGGGGCCGCAGGATAATGAAACTCATCATCATCGACACCTCCTGTATTCTTCATCAAATTTCTCATCTCCTCGCCACCTTTGGCGATAATCACGAATCCATTTACGACTATAGCTACCTGGCTCTCCAGTGGATAAACGCGCTTAGCTTCTGCCCACAATGGTCTGCTCAACGAGATGACTTCAAAGTCCTATGGGCCTGCGATCGCAAGCCTTACTGGAGAACCGATTTCGAACCTGAGTACAAGGGGCATCGGGGTTGCCCACCCTACGCATTCCAATATGTGGAGCAGGCTTTCTCCAACCTTCGTAACGAGTCCAAACTTATCGCGATGTCACTCACTGACCAAGAAGCTGATGATGTCGCCGCCTCAATCATCCGGTTGCGTAATCAACTCCCCTTTGATCAGTATTTCCTTTTCACCGTAGACAGTGATTGGCAGGGATTAATCGTGGACACTCGTGTAGTCTGGTGTGACACTGTCGGCCACGAGCCACGGGTACGAACTCGTGAAGAAACTTACAACTGGCTCTCCAGTAAACACAAGAAGCAAAGTGCTCGGGATCGCTTGCTCTGGCCATTACCGGAACGGGAAGAGTTTTCCCCAGAGGATATTTGGAGTTGGAAGAGTGCGGTCGGGGATGACTCAGACAACCTACCAGCTGGTACTCCGCTGTACTTAATCAACCTTTTTCATCCTCCTCATGAATACGATCCCATTGTCCGCCACCGTGAGAGTATTATGGCCACGATTAAGCGACTTTCGGTTCACCAGCATTCCCTATCAGGTGATCTAGAGCAGACTCTTCATTACTTTGGTGTGGGCCTCCCCTTAAGTGTTCTTAGTCTGGACCCAGGCCAGATTACTGGTCGAAGAAATTTACCTGTGGTATGCTCAGGGTAATCTGAGCATACACTGTGTGCAGAAAGTAATACGCCGAGCAACATGAATACCAATACCTTGGTTTTAGCGGAAGATAAAACCAATTATGTTTTACTCAAATTTATTGAAGAGAAAGGTCTCAATCAAGCCACTTTTGGAGCTGAGATTGGTGTTCAACGGGCAACTGTCAATGGCTGGGTTAAACAGGGAAAGCAGCCTTCTGTGAACCTTCTCGTACGTATAGCAACTCGTTTTGGGGAAACACCTCAAAGAATGAACGAGTTGCTAGCATTCGAGGTGGATTTGCGAGGTTATCAAGATGTCTCTATACCAGCCAGGTTGCGAATCAAAAACTTAGAGCAGCAGGTGAGAGCCTTACAGAAACAACTCGAATTGATTAGCACTAAGCTTGAAACTACTCCAACGTAGTCAAATCTAGTGTGCGGTTAGCCTGCAAAGCCCTTGGACTTAAAATAGTCCAAGGGCTTTGCAGTTTCAATTAGTAATCAGGTACACTGAAGCAGCTTACATTAGACTGCAATATGCCTAAGCAACGTAATCATAAGTTACTGGATTTCATCCAGCGACAACATCTTAACCAGACATCGTTTGCAGAGGCGGTTGGAGTAAATCGCCAGACTGTCATATCTTGGATAAACCGTGAGAAAGGGGTATCACTCAGTTCGCTTTATGCAATCGCTACCCATTTTGTGATGGCTCCTTCACAAATTAATGAGGATCTAGATCTCGGTGTTACGCTTAGCGAAGCCGACACTGAAGTTGAAAAGTTGCAAGCACGTCTTAGTAAGTTGGAAGCTTGGTTTACTCTGCCAAAAATTGAAACGCTATCTCGGGGTTCTGAATTCGATACTCGCAATTTTATAATTGGTTCCCTTTATAACCGAAAATTATGCACACTTGATGTTCTGACTGAAACATCTATGACCGTGCATTCTTGGAAACATTTCCTGAAAACGGGGCAGTTAGACGAGGAAGTTTGTAAGGATCTCCTTGAGTGGTTAGGCATAAATCTACCGACAAGTTTACATGCACCAACTCCAGTTGATGTAGCAGAGACTGAGGTTCCTGAACCCCCAGGAAATAGGCGACGAGTTAGTTTCTCAACCTCTTCTCGCAACTAAAGTCTACTTTCCATCTGCCAAAATAAGAATTTACTTTAGACAGAGCTAAATAGTGATACGGATTTATAATTAACTTCATTGTGCCGAACTGACCGTCTACTTCTACACGCTTGATGTCCCCACTTTCCATCATTGCCACAACCCATGGTTCTTGATGGCGTTTAAAGCTTTCAATTAAAAATTCTCGTTCCATTGTCTACAAGGGATATATAGGTTGGAAATTTCAATCGAACATTGTGGACGGTGTGAAACGTAATTAGTAATCAGGTACAATTTCCCATAGAGATTATTAACTTTAATTATGGCCGCCATATACGACCAAAGTCGTAAAGAGATATTTGGTGAGTACTTACAGACATTTTTCAGTAATCCAAATCTCTGGCCGGAAGACCTAGTCGTCTGGTTTCGCGAAGCTGAATCGAGTCTTTCCCCTATGGCTAGGTCCCGAGGGATGACGATTGAACTGCTGCTTCAATATATGTCTGAGAAGACGGGCATGGACTTTGATAAGCCTTACTATAAATCTCTTCTGGGCAACTGGAGTCGTTGGGCCACTGAACCTGGAAGAGGTGGTGATAACACCGCTCTGATGCTTGCCTTAGCAGAGTGTGAGATTGTCTACATTGACGACTATCTCTTCAGTTCACTTAGGGATCTTGTCCTGTGGCTCCAGGGTCACGATTTCCCTGAACATCCTAGCTGAAAGCTCCTGTTCTTGTCCCTTGGGTGTACAGAGGACAATGACCTCTTCACTAGGTAGATTTTTCACATTTCTCCTACATATAGGAGAAGCGAGGTCTAACTCCGGATTGAGCCCTAATTGAATCTTCACAAGTGTTATTAGGTATCTTCATTTTTTTCTCCACACCCTGAAAATATATAGTAGTAACTATTACCGTTTTTTGGGACTTAGATTTCGTAAATTTACGTACGAAATAAAGGGGGGAGATTCCCTATTTTTGCTCTTCGAGTTCTTGTGAATCTTTAGAGAACTTATGTAAAAGTATCGTCAAATCGGTTCGGAGAATTTTGGCTAACCCAATCCACTGATCTGCTGTTAAAGTAGGTTCTGTAGACGCATTCAGCCAGTTGCTGAGCGTTTTATATTTGATCTTGGCTCCATCACAAACATCCCTCTTTTTTAAGCCTAAAGTCTCAATTTTTTCTTTTAGCCACGCCACTCGGGCACTAGCAAACCTATCGTCCATATAAATAATCCGTGTCAACTGATTAGAAAATAATTCTACCTCATTTATAAAATTTGAATTGCAAAATTAATCACGCATGTAATCTTGACATACATTTTTATTTACTTTAGGCTATGGGTACAGAATTTAATCGCCTGATATGAATACTATTCAAAAAGCAGCTGTACCCGATGCTGCGCTTGAGACTCCAGCGCTTCTCTATAAACAAACCCGTGCTCTTATTGAAGACACTAAACGAATAAGGGGTACCAACTTAAGCCGGGAAAACGTCTGCGTATAGGGGTTTCGACTGCTGTA
>ERZ1740065.3268-NODE-3268-length-10144-cov-12.083358_pt1 | contig 10144 bp, 9 predicted proteins | sample MGYA00581738_ERZ1740065 | MGnify/ENA primary metagenome ERZ1740065 (study PRJEB43018, sample SAMN04849749) | marine metagenome | isolation source: floating plastic debris | place: Pacific Ocean | collected 2008-09-01 | study: EMG produced TPA metagenomics...
TTTTTTTTTTGTTTTTTTTTTTGTTTTTTTTTGGGTTTTGTTTTTTTTGTTGTTGTTGGTTGTTTGTGTTGTGTGGTTGTTTTGTTGGGTGGGAGGGTGGGAGGGGAAGGCAATTTATGACTCTGCTAATTTTGTTTTTATATTGTAGCATCTGCTCCAGCCAATGGGCTTTTCGATTTAGACTGAGAGTCTTATGCATGGATTGCCTCGTGCTATGGGCTGGCCCTTCTTCCAGCAACATCAAGGGAGATTACTTATCTGTAGCCATCAGTTCCACAGGCTACATAGAAATCAGCTATAACCTGGGAGGCGGAGATTACCGACTGCTGTACCAGTATATAAGAGTGAACGACAGTGATTGGCATACTGTCAGACTAAACAGGTACCCGCATGTTGTTTCCATCTCCTATCTCAAATATCCAGAGCGAACTACGGAAACATGTCCATGTGCATACAATCATAGCGGATGATACTAACACGCCCAAAAAACATAAAGTTCATTCAGCATTCATTTCAGCATCCGCATCGCCATCAGCATCAGGATTGTACAAGCATGCCAAATCTGTCCTAGTTTCATGAGGGCTAGCTGAAGACCAGGCTATGCACAACATCACTGTGTCTTTGATAAACATCTCAATCACACCAAAGACCCTGACCTAAGTAGGTCAAGGTCTTTGAGTGCACCGTTGCCAGTTCCCACACACAACACAAACATTTGTTACGCAGTTACAAGACCTTCGTCTCAACACAGCAAGGATTGCTCCACCTATTCATGTCCGGGCAGTTGGACAGCACCTGTCTGTTTGTAACTTTAAACTTATACTATTTATTCCAGAACGTCGAGCCATGACACAACTCCTGCCACCAATCCAGTCGAGAATAGGTGACAGTCTGTAACTCTTTCTACCTGCTTCAGGAAACACTCGTTCGCGTTTGTGACCGTGGATGACATTGAGATGGAGCCGATCAGTACGGAGGGAATCGACCAGCAGTACACACAGTTCAACTGCCAGGGCGGTCTCTACCTTGGTATGACATCCATGCCTATGTGATATGAAGTATTGATCCATTGATAGTGTAATGGAAGTTTCTGTTGTGTAGGTGGAACTGCTCCCGGCGTGGGGTGGACAGACAGGAAGCCACTTCTGGGCTGTATAGACTCGTTCGAGATCGGCTACAGAGAGGTAGACTTAAACAATGACGCCACCCAAGCTGTAAATATAGAGCAATGCTCTGTCACATAGTGCTGCTACTCCCATTCCTTCTATCGATCAACGTTACCATCTGTTCTCTGGAGTTTACATGGATGATAGTTTACTGGTGTTACTATGGTTACTAGTGTTAGCGTTTCTGTAGTAGAATCAAGTTTATTTTTTGTATTAAAAAAACTAGATCATGAACTGGGACAGCATTTCTCTCACAGCCATACTAGCAGGTGATCATTGAACCAAGGTAAAAGGTCGGTGAGATTGTCTTATCTGTACCCTTGTTGTCGCACACACAGCCATGAGAGATAGAGAGAAAATCACTGGTATCAAGTAGGCTTATAGCTGAGCTGCCGTACTAGACACACGTAAACTACGAACACATTCATTGCCATCTTTTATATAGAGACATGGGTCATACTCATTAAAAACTTGTTGACTAGCAGCAACTTCGTGAGTGATGCAAAAAATATCTTTGATTGCATAACGAATAGGATCGGAATGGAGGCATTGTAAGACTTGCTACAGCTTTGGTTTCAAGGAGGTAGGAACTGCCAACGCCCTCAAAGTTGGCAAAATAATGGATGGAACTGGGGCTAGAGACTCCAGCCTTGACACCACTGATGTCACATCTGACATCCGAGACGCCACAAACTTTTCTCCATTCCTTTTCTAACAAGAAAAAAAAACAATGAACCCCGAAACAGACTCTGACAATGGCATGGCACAGCAAAGTTCAGACAATGGTATTATGGTATCATGAGATGATATGGAAATAGAAGCACCTTTCCAAGTACTACTACTTTACTAGTGCTGGTCATAAAACAGCTAAAGAAGAATTTGGAGCAGTTCTGCATAGCCTGCTCAATCTCAGGGGTAGTATGAGGTACATCGGCATTGGCTAGTCGGTATAAATACGGATCTAGTTGACTCACCTCATAGTACACAGCACCCAGGCTCTTCAGCGAATGAACGCAGTTGTGGAGCATATCTAAGTTGAGTATCTCATAGTCGGAGACGTGTCCCTCGCATACAACGGCGAAGGCAAACCTCTGGACGGCCTTGACCAGCTCCTTAGGTCTGACCACAGGCTCCTTGCCGACTCCGATATCGACAGACGTAAGTCTGACGTACTGACACAGCATCTGTAAGTAAGGCAGCATAGGCTGGTTAGGGAGGCGTAAGTAATGACGTCAGGAATACACGGTCAGACAGCGAGCGACCTACCCAGTATCCTGTGGCGAATGGGAGCAGCATGTTACTCAGGAACTCTATGAATCGAGAGGAGCTGCGAGAGAGGATGATCTCTGTGCCGTTTTCGTTTAGCATGAGGTCATTTGTATGGGTCAACATTTGGACGGCATCATCAAATTGCTGGAATGAAGTGTACAGTGTACCTGAGGCTGGAATTGGTATGCTTGTTAGCAGCGAAATCTAGCAACTAACTACCTTCGGTATAGACTTCTGGTCTAACACGAACTCCTTCTCAAACAGCCGGCAGCCAAAGGTGAAACTTGATCTGGCCTCGTCTGAATAAAACACAGGAGTGAACTGGAGTAGTTCAGCCAATTAGATGGTAGATGACAAATAACTAACCAATAGGAAGGGCACGTCTGCTTTGAGGAGCAGCCATCACAATCATAGCCAGGAGGCTGTAGGGTACGAAGACATGTACCAGCTGGTTACGGTAGATGGCGAGGACCATCCGTGTAGCCGCATCGCCCATTGTCTCAGCATCCATACTGCCGGCTTTGTGGAGTCTCGCGCTGTGATCATTACGAATGATAGATACTCGGTCATCGATAAGCTCCACATAACTCTTGTGTGACAGAAGGCAGGATTTGATCACTTCTTCATCAGAACAACCAGCTGAAACATTTTATGCACACATCATATTACGACCAAATCACGAAAATTGGGAAATCTTATAGCTATGGATAGTAATAGGATAAAAAGGCGGATGAAATGGAGGCTGTAAACCTTGGTGCACTTCTCTCCTGCCCTAACACCGGTGATTGTAGGATGCAGGCCAAAAATTATGAATGCAATTTCAGAAATTGAGTCTCTACTCTTAGAACTGAGTTAGAATCGCTTCGAGGCCAGAATTAATAAATTTGACTGGAGAAAAAGGAGCTTTCATATATTCGTATTCTTATTATTTATACTTATCATTAATAATTATTAATAATATTCAAATATTTTACTCGGCGTACTGGACATGTCACAAGGTCGCGAACTTGCTTATTATCTTATCATTCTTATTATTTATTTATTTGTATCTTACTATTCCTCTCTCCAATGAGCATCACCAATCTTTACGGAGGTGATTTTAAATGGAATATTTCGCAACTGACAAACAAACATGCGATTCACTTCTATGTATTTAGATACGAGAATTCGCATCTATCCTACAAAAAAATTACATTTTGTGAAGTCGGTAGACTCTCAGTTTCTCAATGCAGATTTCTGTTTCTGGAAAAATAGAAAGAAAAGTAGGGACCTTGCAATGATTGCAGCAGTTACGGAGAAGACATAACGTACTCAATGTTGCAAATTCCATTATTTTGCTTTTTACTTAATTTTTGGCTTTTCTGAGGTTAGTAATTTAGTGGAGTATGATTTCTGTGTGCACTACAAGCGCACAGACGCTGGTGGACCGGTTTTGTGGGTGGCTACATACTGCAATCTATGCTATGAAGTGAGTTTCAAGTCAGCATGTGGCAGTTTGATTCCTAAATTACTGAAATCGACACATTCTGGCTTGTTGACAGGATTAAACATACAGGAGCCATAAAAAAAACATTACACTCATAAAGAGTGGTGCATTTCTTCGAAATGAATAATCTCGATTAATCTTCTGATTAATATTTTAAATCTTGAATTAATCTTACTTTAATCTTGCGACTGAAAGCTAGTTCCTAAGCTATAGAATTCACGACAGTATCATTGCTACCAGGTGATGTTGACATCACTGTAACGTCTTTGGTGGGTCATTAGTGGTATTCAACTGCACTGGTGTCGAGTTTGCTTACATAAACATGCTATCATACTTGTTCACTAATCTTTTTAGCATATTGTTCTTAGTCTGTCAGTGAAATGTACCCTCAAACTAGCCACATGATTAATCTTGTGGCATGAAATTAATCTTCTGATGAATTAATCTTAGTTAATCTTAGAATAACTCGATTAAAACGCAGTACTACTCATAAATAAATTCTGCCAAACACATGTTGTTTCGTTATTAGGTGGAAAAAAACCGCATATTGCAAATACTCCCACATGTTTCTTCACTTTGAGTAATTCAAAATCACGTGCAAGTTCAAGACATGGTGTAACACTCATACAACACACTAGCATAGACAGTTTATTCTCTACAGCTATGTATAACACTACTACATACCTGGCCAGTCTATGTAGGCACCCACATTGTTTGCGTGCCTCTTCAACCACAGAACGGTTTCTGTGAGTTCAGCGATGTTAACGCCGCTCTGACGCTGCAAGAGAACGCTGGCGACCAGACACCAGACGGAGAGCACCATGTTCTTCTGCTGCTGCCACACTATCTGTAGCCCGATTTCCTCAACTAGTTTCTCCTCCTCCTCAGTAATGCTGACCTGAAACCTGAGTAGAACATTGGCTAACTTTCACTGTTGTCATCATGAATTCACATAAGTGGAATAGCTGTTTTTACTAACCTTGGTTCCACACTGTGGATCGGCCTGTGTATCTTCCCCACCGACATGGATCTAACGCTGAGTGGAGGAGTGATAGTAACATGAATACTGCCTAAAATAATAATGAAGTATATATCTAAACTAAGTATTCTAGGGAGCCTCTTGTGAGATAAGAAGTAAAAAATTAGGCTTAAATTTCTAGATGAGGATGCGAATTAAATCGCATTGTCAAAAACCCAAGAATTTGCCTACCATAATTTTCTTTGAGAACACCCAAAGCTTTGAACAGTTTTGACGTTGCTTCCTTTGGCTTCGGTATACCCAACAGTTCTTGAGCAAAGAGATTTTCTTCTAAAACCCTGTCATAGCTGATGCTTATGGGTACAATCATCACATCGGGAACCATGCCTTTAAAGTAGGCCTCCAGACAGGCGTCTAAAGCCCCTGTGAAATAAAGCAAATGAGTATAGGCATAGAGCAGCACCCCGTGTGTTAACGCAATCATCTGTAAAAGCATTACCAAGTTTGGGAGTATATGATTTCTGTGTTCGACTCCTCGTGCCCTCCACAAAGAACTCGATGGGGTGGTCGCCATTGCAAAGCTGCGTCTGTACGTACTCGGTGAATATCGCCCAATACAGCTCATCAGCTCTAAACGCTCTCCGTATGTAGAAAGCACCGCTGTTTCTTAGCATGCTGCCAACTACTGCCATACCCATGAAGTCTTGTGCTGCCACAATTGCCGGTAAAGGCAGATCGTAGTTAAAGCAAAGTATGGAGAGGATTAGAAAGTCGATGTAACTTCGATGACTCGGTACAAGGAGTACGGGATATTCTTGTATCAACTGGTTTAACATAATGAGTCCGTCTGCATTTACGTAAACGTGGTCATTGATCGCTTTGAATACTTTGATCAGACCATAACCCAGAGTTCTGACAGACTTCATGTTGAAGCAATGCGCCATCTCAGCAATTATACTCTCTGCATCTTTCATGACATCTGCAGACGATCTCTTTGTCTCCTTACTGATCTAAAATAGACCGTACGGAATTAGATTAGAATGCTGTGAAAGTTGGAGCATGCATGATAGCTGATAGGTGAGACCGGCACCATTAGGACGAGGATGTTTTACCTTTTCAACAGCATTCCTTACTCGATCACTATTCAGAACATCCTTGTTCAGCTGTTCATAGCCTCTATGACGCTTGTATTTGTATTCCGGCGTATGAACTCCCTTGAGTACCCATGACAAGTCACTGAACGGCTTGGTCCGGTTTGCGAGCATGTCAATGTACCCATCTTTGAAGCTTTCATCAACCGTCGATGGTTCGACAAGCTTTTTAATCCATGCACTCTGGCCACCGATGTATTCAGCTGCCATCTCTATTCACACTCTACACAATACAGTGTCACATTTTGCAAGAACCGTGCTCGTGGAGCACGACATGGAAGAAAGAAGTGTGAGACTTTTTAATCGTGACCTAATTGGGGGTGGTGCCATCGAACCACACCGGACTTTATGATTGGTTGAATGATAGGAAACTTTTCGTACCTTCAAACATAAGAGCGCTAATCAAGGGCAGCGCGTTCTCTGATTGGTCGGTACCCCATATCTAGGTTATAGCGCCTGCCAATCATATCCCTAGTGACTAACGGAGGCTTCCAAAATTGGAGGGAATCAGCTGTGATATTTTAATGAATAGGACAACTTTTTGAAAGTTCAGGCATGTCTTGGAACCTCAGGATATCTGCTGCGCTCCATCAAGGGGATAGAAAGTATATGGAAGACCAATATGCTATTCACTACGAATGTAATCAAGAAACTGGCGAGTTTATGTATGTTTACCTTGGGATATTTGATGGACATGGTGGTGCGGACGCTGCGAAATTTACCAAAGCGAACCTCCACAAGAACGTTACTGAGAACATATTATTTTGGAGCGATGACCCCAAAGATGTGCAGCAATCTATCCGAGAGGGATTTTTGAAAACACATGAGGATATGTGGAAGGTCATAGGTAAGTAATGACCCTCATTCAAGTGTATGTCGTCGTAACTGATCCCTTTGTTTACACATTTAAAAATTTATAGGTTGTGAGTTAATTCAATATCTTCATTGAGTCGACCAATTCCATTGGTCATAGATTGAAACTAAAAAGTTACCAGTATCTCACTTTTAAGACTACATCTTCGATTACTGTGTTTTTCATCGTTAGGTTACCGACTTGAAATTATTTCTCTGGAATGCATGAATTGGAGAAATGATTTGGTTAATGCACACGTTTCAGGTTCATGGCCATGTACAGCAACTGGACTGCCAAGCACTGCTGGAACGACAGCAAGCGTAGTATTTATAAAGGGCAATAAACTCTATATCGGTCATGTTGGAGATTCGGGCATTGCTATTGGCTCACAGCATGATGGTCTTGGGAAAGGCAAATGGACTGCGGAGCAGTTGACTGTGGTACAGAAATCTCTTCATCTCATGAATCCCTTTAAACTGAAACTGCATGCACTTGAATATAATATTCCTTGAATATCACCGATTTTTAACTATTGTATTCTGAACCTCTCTGATATCAACTTTAGGATCATAAACCAGATTCACCTGCCGAAAAGAAGCGTATAGAGAAGATGGGTGGTAAGGTGACACCAAAGGCGGGTGTACCACGAGTTGTATGGGAACGACCTCGCTACAAAGGTCCCATCGGGCTGCGAACTAATGTCGATCATATACCATTCCTCGCTGTTGGTCGTGCGCTTGGTAAGTTATCTTCTCTTTCTTTTCTATCACCAATCGCAGTATTTGAAATGATTTCTTGTATTTATATTTGTAGGCGACTTGTGGAGCTATAACTTTGACAATCAGCAGTATGCAATCAGTCCAAAACCAGACGTGCAGGTGATGAACTTTGACCCTGAGGAGCATCGCTGCATAGTCCTTGCCTCAGATGGCCTGTGGAACCTTCTGGACTCCAAGAGTGCTGTGACCACGGTGGAGATGACGGATAGGAAATGGTTCCGAGAAGCCCTTTACGAGAAGGTAGGTATATTACTAATGGCCGTGTGCCCTTGCTTACTTGACTGTGGACTATATCAGTCTGAACTCGATTTTAGGGTAATTGGATGATGGCAAGTAGACTGACTCAGTAGCTCATTGAGTTTGAGTGGTTCTATCTAATTCCTTCACCTATAATGCACTGTTATTTCTCGCTACCTAAATCACCATGCCTCACATCTTCTGCTGAGTTTGTGGTGTGCCTATATTGCTAACCCAGAGATTGTGGCCTAGTCACAGCCTCTGGCCTGTCTAACCATTCGTTGGCTAGCTTTGTATGATTTCACTGCTCCTGCCCTGATATCGGCGCGATCTTCATGGCTCCGGTGGCCATTGCTATCTACATTTCACTGACCTTCTTTCACCTCTTCAAACGTTACCAATGGCAGCGTGACCTAACATGTCTGCTCGCTCGGTTTTTATTGTCCGGCAGACTGCGATATTTGATATTGTATTGTTGAAGGGATATCTTGGTTGATTGAATGTGTCGTCATCGTTGCAGGGATACCCCAAAGCGGGAGACCCGTACTATCACCATGCCTCTACTCTTGTCAACATCGCGCTGCGCCGATGGCGCACCAGAAGCCTGCGTGCTGACAATACCAGCGCCGTCGTCGCTCTGATAGATCCTCCTGGCGCCTCTGTGCCTACGTCGCTGGAGAAGCTGTGTAGCCTAGCGTCGACAAGGAGGGGCACAGACAAGAAGTTTTGCGCGAGAGCACACCTCAGGGTAACTGTCCAACGTTATTCCTTGTCAGATATGTTACTGGACAGTTGGAGCAGGTGTTCAGCATGTTTACAAGCGCTATGAGTTGCATATATTATCTGTCACTTATGGTCAATTTGAGGACCAGTATGACGGCTAGATAGAGAGTGAGTATGAAAATAACGACTACCGATATCCGCGACCAATCCTGGAATCTTTTGGCTCGTGAAGGTTTTCCTTGTGATCTCAGGCTGAGCATCTTTCTTTCTATTATAACACCAGTCTTTTTATGGTTTTGTAATTTTAACGATCAATTGGATATTTGTTATTGTAGTCTGATATTAGACACGGTTCTCTTACATATATGAATGTGGAGACAGAATGGTGATCTCCTCTTTACACATACGCATGTATTTCAGACATGCGTATGGGAACTGATAATACCTGTTTAGAAATGTATAGGCATACAGAAGGCAGTAGGCTGAAATTGACTTACGGAGTTGTCTCCCTAACACTGTAGAGGTAGACTGAAATATTTTTCACTGAAGAATATTTGCGCAAAGGCTAGAGAAACATCGGTGGAAAATGTTTACATCTGAAACATTTTACAAAACTGTTGACTAGTATCTACCGCAGTATGACTGTCACGAGCAGCGTTACTTACATGTAAGTGTGGGAGTTGTGTGATTCTAATGTTTACGCTGTCAGTAGCCAGCAATCTATTGGCTTATTCATTGCAGAATCAGTCTTTTGTACTATTTTAGGAGAATGGCGAGTCATTGAAAACCGCTGAGTCGTACATACTGTCTATGGCCGGCTCGTTCAACATTCAGTATTATGACGACAGCGATAGGTTTGAGCTGATGTTTGGAAAGCCAGCAATCCGCCACGACGTCCCTAAGGACCAGGACCCCACGCCTAGCTCGTGCAGCATATCTATGTATGATGTCATAATCCACAAAGTGATGACGCCTGCAAAGAGTACCACCAACCTACCTTCACTTGTCAACCCACGGTGCCTATCAAGTCTCAGGTCAGTGTCTGCAAGTGTTTTTTGTATGTGGTAATATGATCGGCTTGGCTATATATGATGACCTGCTCGGCTTCGATCCTGTTTCTATATCAACTGTTTCATTTAGGCGAACTCAGTCGAGCAAGGAGCTGAGGAAGTTGCGACCGTCCTCAGAAGTTATTCCATATGATGATGGTGGTAATCGTGATGACGATGAAGCGCCTGTGGAGTTCGATCCAGTCAACCCTGACAACCTGCCAGTGTTTATCGATACTGAACAGAGCGCTGTGTCAAAGCCAGACAACCAACTCCTGCAGGACGACCAGCTACGCGATTCACCTCAGGTCAGGAACCTCCCCTTCTCTTCTCCTCTCCTCCCTTCTATCCTCTCTTCTCTCCTCACAACTATACACACAACTAAACTCCAAACAAAACTCAAAACTAAACAAAAAACAACACAAAAACCAAAACAAAAAACAACAAAAAAA
>ERZ1740065.3269-NODE-3269-length-10144-cov-11.064526_pt1 | contig 10144 bp, 12 predicted proteins | sample MGYA00581738_ERZ1740065 | MGnify/ENA primary metagenome ERZ1740065 (study PRJEB43018, sample SAMN04849749) | marine metagenome | isolation source: floating plastic debris | place: Pacific Ocean | collected 2008-09-01 | study: EMG produced TPA metagenomics...
AGCCAGCCTGCAGCCAGCCTGCAGCCAGCCTGCAGCCAGCCTGCAGCCAGCCTGCAACCATTCATAATGAATCTGTTCATGAGATGACAACTCCCGTATTGTTATATTTTAGAATCGGCCGGCATTGTGGCTCAGATCTCCGATCCAATAGCATCAGCTAATATCTCTGAATATTACATCTCCAGCTTCTACGAAGGACATACTCTGGTAAGTCTCGTGATCACAATACTTACACTCAACTTACAGTTGACTTACTCTGTTTTGTCATTGTCTCCCATCTTGTATTCGAACACGATCACTACCCCGCATTGAACCCAATAAGCGAACATGATCATAGCTCTCTGGTGGTGAAATCAATGCTCCTAGTAAGGAGTCTGATACACTGGTAGTAGTAGAAATGTGCCGGGACAAGTGAGAGGAGCTTGTTGTAATAAGTCCAACTCATTTTTTATGACACCGACTTCATTCCTATTTTTATGGTTAAATTATTTTATTAATTATCCATTTCATTGTTATTTTAGCATCTAACATCTATACTCCATTTCGATTCCATTCATATTGTCTATTGTCAGCAATAGCTTTATGCCATCCAAATGCACTCTCCGAGTTATTCACTCTCCGAGTTATTCACTCTCTCAGTTACTGTCGTTTTGATTCAATGCTGCTCCGTATTTGTAGGTCCCTGTTGAACATTTTGAAAGTGTGAAAAGGTTGATGGAGGAAAGAATCCTGCATTCCTCTTCAGCACTGTAAGACATGATGGCTAGAGTTGGATAGCCAATAGGAACTATTGTTACTAACTGTGATATCGATGTTCACCAATTGGAAGACATGTTGTATGTTGGAGCATAGCTCCAACCAGTGCCCAATAATTTCTCTTCGAAAAAAAATTTTCTATGCTATTTTAAAACAAATTGAATATGTTTTTATCCCACAAGCCATCAGAGTCGTGCCGTTGCTTAGCAACAGCCGAGGGATGGCAGGCTCTGAGAGTGGTGTGGCTCTCTCGTCTTATCAAGTATTCTAAATTGCTCAAAGCAATCAAACTTTTATTTTTTATTGAAATTTTTCTTGGCTAAAAAGCCGCGTTGTGTGATCGTTTGTTGATCGCATGATATGTACATACAGTGTAGACAAAAATTAATTTGAAGTGTAGGTACTACGCCTACGCACTGCCAGGTGCTTCCAAGATGGCATGCTCTGTTGCCGCCACGTCCACCTTGCAGTCCAAGACTACAGGCTTATTTGACAGTTTCAATCAGTTATGAGGCACCCAGTGCTCGTTCTGCTGACAGCTATCTGATGAAACGCAATAAAGATCATAAAGATTGACATCTTAGACTCTTAGCTGCTCACTGAGGTCGTTTGTAATTTACTGTCAAGCTATCAAACCCATCTTTTACATTCTGATAGTGAAAAAATGCATCTACATATTACGATGCTGCCAGTTAGTGACATTTGAGGAGTTACATATGAACGAATTAATGTTATGTAATACGGTTCCACTGCAGAGTACACTGATTCAACTAGCTATTCACACTTGCCAGGTGAAGTGGCCAAAAAGTGAGGGATTTCAAAGCACGAAGCAAGTATTGTCCGAACTGCATTTATTAGTCTAATGTTTTTAGAGTTGTCATCACGTGCAGGGCGGTTCTGGTCCAGAAGTGTGGTAGACACGCGTTGCCCATCTCCACCCATGTGACCAGATCTGATCCAAATATCATGGTGGGCCTGGGCTTCGGTAGACGCGCAGCAGTGTGCTTGTTAGGTTACCATGGAAACAGTGTGCATCGCGGAAACTGCTTAAACAACTTTTGGAGGAGACTAATAACAGTTATGCGCAATAAAATGATTGCGCAGGATGTGTTACTTGGAAATTATGATGTCGCTGTCCGCTAATGTTTTTACTCGGGGCTGTAGAGGAGCAGTCAGACATGGTTTAGATTTAGGAGCGTTACACCCGGGATTAGGCCAATATCCACACTGGCGCAAGAGAGGACAAATCCTGGCATTCTAACTGACCGCCGAAATGACATCATGCAAGTTCCGTCATTCGAATGAATTAGGTACTGCATGCATAGACCTACAAGTGGTTTCTAAGCAATAGGGTCCACGTTGCTCACAAGCAAGCTGGAGAAAGCTTGAGAGCGACATTTTTTGTACATGGACGTTGTCTTATCTTTGGTACAAGCTGCATAAAGTGGTAACGGTGCCCGCTGTTGGGTTGACAGATTGGAGCAGTGTTTATTTATATAGTAGTCACAATATCGGTGAATTGTAGATAACACCTACATTCTTACATATAACTTACAAGGCGAGCCACAGGTGAGACTAAAGAAATCGGTGTTGTAAATGGCTGAAGTTATACTGTACACATGGTTTATTGATAATATCACTACACGATCAAAATAAAGACAAGACAAGAGAGATAATTCCGCTCAAAGAGCAGTTGTGTGAAAGACATTGGTAAGACCCAGTGGCTGAGGCCCAGTGGCTGAGGCCAATGGGTTGAGTTAGTGAGGAGACACCGGTGTGTGTGAATGCGCGATGACTGACATTCCTCTACTACTACATCCATGTACTACTGTAACCTCAGCATTGACTGAACGATGACATTCAGAGCAGGTGCTAGCGTGGAGCAATATATGGGCAGAGTAGAGACATGGTGGTGACGAGACCGTTGATTTGAGTCTATGGAGCGCGGAGTACGCAGGGGGGCTGAATACTGCCGCTGGGTTTTGTGGCAGAAAGAGCTCTGTCCATCATTGAAGGGCTGCTCGCGCTCGAGGATGACCTGTACGGCAAGTATAAGCGTCATTCATCGCGTCGTCAGGGAAAGTGTTTACTCGTTACCGGGACCGGACTTACCTGTTGTATTTTAAATGACTTTTGACAAGATGGCCAGCCGCTAGCGCCGACATCAACGACAACTCTCCGGCCAAAACTGAGGCGCAGACGACTCGTGCCAACGTCTGAGCATTCCTGCCGGGCTCGTCGACAGCCGATCCCTTTATGCCAAGCATGTTAAGACAGGCTGACTGAGGTCCGAGTATGGTACCACCTCCCACTGTTCCCACCTCGAGAGAGGGCATAGTGCAGCTGATCAGTAGGTCATCCTGGGTCGGCCCCGTTGGCTCCATCAGTGTAATGCAGTTTGAGCTGCTCACCACCTGCGCAGCATCCTAGAGAACCCAAGAGATACTGAGCTAACCTCTCCTCGCATCGCTCAAAGCTTTGAACAGATGCTAATACTACATTGAAGTCCGTAATAGACATTGCCAGAAATGGAAGGCAGACTTACTGTAATTATAGAAATTTTAGAAACCTCACAATAATAGCGACTCAAAGAAAACTGCTGTTAAAGTTGTCGCCATATTTTTTATAGCTCTTTACGTTATATACAAGCTGGAAAGAAATCGCTAAAAATTGTAAATGCTATTATTCAGAATACTGTTAATTTGAAAAAACCGCTATAGTTTGACAGCGCTAAAATTTCTATGTCTGCAGTATCATCTTTGAGCTAGTACTCAGCTGGCCGGCTGGCTAGTCAGCCCGAATATAGTTTGCAATGAGGTAGGAGGAGACAACCCCCAGCTCAGTTACACAGGTATCGCAGACTTACCTGTCCGCATGCGATGAAGACGGCTGCGACGATGTTGGCGGCATGGGCGTTGTTGCCGCCAATGCTGCCAGCCATACACGACCCGATGAGGTTCTTGCTCACATTGAGTTCGACGAGAGCTGGTACCGTAGTCTTGAGCACAGACTTGACTACGTGGGCGGGGATCACCGACTCACAGACCACCGATTTCCCACGACCCTCGACCCTAGACACGACAGAGTGACAGAGTCATCGTACGATGGACTCACTCTATGTAGCATCACACAGGCAGGCAGCCTCTACTCACCAGTTGATGGCTGACGGTTTCTTGTCGGTGCAGTAGTTTCCAGACAGAGAGATTATTTCCAGTTCGGGATAGAGCTCGCCCAGTTTGTTCAGTGACTTCTCGCAGCCCTTGGACACCATGTTCATACCCATGGCGTCGCCTGATTGGCAGCAGAAACGAATGTACAACGTCCTGCCTGCCTGCCCACACTTCAGTTCCTTCAGTCGACCAAATCTATGACGGGAAAGGATGGTTGCTTATTCCCTTCCGACGCTATGTTGGTAAACGACAACAAACAATGGCCGACATACCGGCTCGTCGAATCAAATGCATCCTTCAACAGCTGAAATCCGTCTTCATCCTCGACAAAAGCCTTGACCTCGGCAGCTTTAAGAGCGGTGGGCATCCGTACGGCAGGAGCGCGAGTCATTCCGTCGTGGAGGAGTGCACTGGTAACGCCACCCGCAGCCTAGCAACGGAGACAGTGATACACAACTATGATGGGTACTATGATGGGTACTATGATGGGTACTATGATGGGTACTATGATGGTACTAGGATGGGTACTAGGATGGGTACTAGGATGGGTACTATGATGGGTGCTAGGACAGCAACGCAGTGACAAACCTACCGATATCGCCCGGCAGCCCCGATTAGTGCTGGCTATGAGGCAGCCCTCGGTCGTTGCCATGGGAACCGTGTACCGCTGACCATCCAGGAGGAGAGGGCCGGCGAAACCGACTGGCACTGGCATGTAACCAATAACATTCTCGGCGCAGGCACCGCTGACCAGCGAGTAGTCGTAATACCTGAAACAACGCAACACCATACAACCTCCATACACCACACTGCACCAGCACATGAGTGGGGAGACAACCTCTACAGAGTCGTAGAACTTTTAAAACTAAAGATTTCTGAGACAAAAGCTAGACTTATCATAACCGAGGGACGGGAGGCACGGGAGGCACGTACTGATAGGGTAGACCATCCAGTGACTTGGCATTAGCAAGATCTGGGGCTATAATATGTCTCCTGATAGCTACGCCCCTCTCCGGCTCACCAAGGACAGCCTCAAGTTTGTAAGCTGGTATGTGCTTGTTTCTGACTAGGAGTATGACCTCTTCATCTGTCAGGGCAGCAGGTCCCTCCTACACAGATAATTACGACAACGATGAAATAATCAGAACAATAATATTACTAGTATAAAATAAAAGATCATGATAAGCCCCGGTCAGTTGTCCGACTCGTATTGCCCAAGTTATGCATATGTTGACTCATTTCCAACGCTTACATCTGATTTGAAGATGGCGAGGCATTCGTCCAATGGTCTGGCGGCTCTGTGTGATGTCATCGAGTTCGTGGGCGGGACCTCGCTTATCGGATCCGTCTGCATGCCACAGTCGACAAGTTTAATTGATGTCTCGTCTTCCGAGTCGCTGCTGTCGCCGATCTGAAACTTGAACGCCGTGCTGTCCACTCTCTCACCGCCATCCTGGGCAGTAACATCAGCCGTGGAATTATCTCCACTCGCTAAAATCAACAAACACAACGTGGGAGTGTCATACACGCTAAAACCATCCCTACATCAGATTTACAGAGTTTTACTTACTGGTATCACAGCCGCTGCTCTCGGGCGATTCAGGTCTTGATGTCTGGGCCTCTGTATCGCCATCAAATACAACATACTTGATGGTGAGAGCACAGGCTAGACTGAACGTTATCAAATAGTCCACGTTAAGGTTTATCAATCTACAACATCAACACGGATGCATAAGAAATGAAACCGGGTGTCTGGTTCGTGGTCTCATGGAAACGTATGACCGCAGCATGATACCTTGAGAGATAAAATCGCCAGAGCGGTATTTCTGGGGTCAGCTTGAGGTGAAGGTCATTGTCGATGACATCCATTGGGTGATCGCTGCCCTGGCTGAGCACCCATCTGCTGTGCGCATGAACGAGCACCAAGCCAATCGACTGAACAAAATAAAAGCATGAACAATCCTTAACTTGGTCATTGCCAGCACGGAAACGAGAGAGGACAACTCACCATGATCATTTTAACGCGCTGAACAACTGGATTGGGCTTCTTGTCCTCCTCTTCCTGCAGTATGGCGGTGATGGACCAGACGGTGCTGGTGCTGGCCCTGTCCCTGACGTTCTGAGACATTTCCAGTATGAGGGCAAGGCAGGCAGGGTAGAACGACATAAAGGCAAAGTAGTTGGCCACAACAGACAGGCATCCAAAGCAGCACATCGTCTCCAGCTGTCGCACACCTTCAATAACAGAAAGAAGTTTTTATGTTCCACACAGGCAGACTCCCGACTATCAGAAAGCTGCATTGTGGTATAGATAACTCTGATCCCAAACTGTGAATAGATAGCAATCATAGCACCCTTGGGCGGCACACATCAGCCAAGTGTACACGAAACGCAGACATGCAGCACTAGCACGCGCAGCGCACATGCAGACAGTTGCCAGGATACCGAGATTTATTTACACATGTCAATTCTCAAACAGCCACGTTTACTTTAAAATCCAGCCCCAAACCAATGGCACTCTGGAAGCTTAGTGCATTAATATATGATACCTCACCACTATTACTTGCTGATAAAGTAAGAGTAGGAGGGCAGGAAGTTCACTGAAGTCGGACAAACAGCTTTCCAACCAGACTAAATACTAGCGCAGTATATTATCTGGCTATTCAGTTGATCTAAGTGCGATCTCTGATCTAGATAGCCGCAGTTCTCAAAATATCTGCCATGTTTATTGGTAGGGTTGCTGGTACATATATAGGCGCTCACCGGATATCATTCCAACTCCGATAGCCAGAGATTCTACAACAGTGTCCAAGGTCATCTGTGGGCCGAGTATGGCCATGCCTTTGGCTATGTTCTCCTTGACCTCGTCCCTGTCGTTGGCGCTGAGGGCGAATCTGGCAAGAGCGCAGGCCTTGGAGAGGTCGACCAGTAGCAGGAAGAATGGCAGCGCCTCACTGAACGTCAGAGAAGTACAGAAATAACTAAGAACTCAGAATAGATGACGTCTAAACAGAGAATACGGTCTACAAACAGCTACTATTGACAACAGAAAATAACAAACAATTATTCTATAACAATAGCGATCGCTGCCATTGAGGCAGGGATTAGCAGAGGATAATGAAAAGTACAATGTGAGTGGGATTTCGTAAGCATTTCAAATAATTTGTGGTTTTGGTGGTGGGTGTGGGAAACACTTACTTGAGTCCAGTCAGGTCTCCTCCTGCCAGATTGACCACAGCAATGCTGAACACAAAGCTAGAGAAGATGGTAAACAGTCCTGCTACTCCTGTAAAACACATATCACCATGAACAACTGTATGCAGATGAGCTGTCCGCAACCAGGAACAGGTCCTGGAAGCCTTCCTGCCAATCCAAGTGACACTCGTGAACACTGAATTTTAAATTGAATATTTTACCTAACAGGTATTTGGATCCGATTTTGCGTAGAGATCTGAACTGCAGGTAAACATAGACAACTGCCAAGCACCTAGTGATGGTGAGAATAAGTATATCGGAGCTCTGGACGTCATCCTGCAAGAAAACGTACACCATAGTTATGTACAATTAGACCGGTTCTTAGTGAATGAGACTAAGTTTGGGTTGGTACTCACTTCTATCGCTTCACATTTGTAATTCCATCCACAGATTCTGGGGTCGCCAGCAAACATGGTAACAGACATCATGCAGATGGTCACGGTCACAGTGGCCACGATGACCTCCCATGGGTGCGAGGCGCAGAACAGCCCGTGGACAGCGAATACGTTTGACAGCGGCATGCCGGTATTATGGTCTGACTATCCTGAAACAGACATCGGTGCAAACTGAAATCAAACCAACTCAAACTTGATCAACTAACGAACTGAGATTATCAGCTACCCCAAAACCACAAGGTGCATCATGTAAACAGAATATACCATTCATACAGTACCATTTATGGCAAGTTATATGGAAAAAAATTGAGCTTTAGGTGTAGGCCTTTTGAACACTACACTAGGAAACCGACAGCAATATTTTCAGTCCTATATTTCAGCAGCTTAAACACTAGAGTATTCCAGCAGCTTAAACACTAGAGTATTCCAGAAAAAAAGTGGGAGAAATGTTGTCTATGTACAGTACAGTTATGTGAAATTATAAATCGTATCGATGAACTTACAGTCCGTGTAGATATTAAAAACGTGACGAATCCTAAAACATTCTCAGCTGGCAGAGATCCCTACTCTAGACGCCCACGATGTCTGTTTAACCGCGTCTCACAGTGAAGTAGAATCAAACAAAGTGAATGAAGTTACTATCGGCTATCCAATCGTTGATAGCCGGCATTCACCCCATTCGATCAGGCCACACTTATCACGCAGCACAGGATGAAGAACGCGTGACTAGAACTTCGTAATTATCTACCTAAGTTGCGTACATACCTTCCTTATGGTGTGTGTACATAAAGAATGAATTATTATGAAAAAAAATTCACTATTTAACTGGTCTCCTAGCGTTCGTATGGATACGGGTAAACCATTCAGTTTCCTGGTAATGAGGAAAAGTCCAAAGTTCAAGTATCGTCAAGCCATGATAAAAATAGAGCTGAGGTTTAGGACCAAACTTATTTGGGTTCGAATGTCGGTAGTCCAAAAATCCTCAGGCGTTAGTTCTAATGACGACAGGAAATTTCCTCTTGATTCCGCATTTCTCACATAAATCCCTCTATACACACATTAATTAATAATCCAAGTACATAAATACATCTTCACACAAAATTTTAAGCGTAAGACCTTACATTAACCTACATATGCAAACGAACATACATACTAACCAACGTACTGGTCCTCCGATCTACCGAGATCTCGACCTAACGACATTCGGACTAACTAAAGTTTTGACCTAATACCAATGGAACACATGTCGTGACCGACCGTGACTGAAATGAGCTGATAATAGCATCGCATTTTTCGTCTAAGCATCGTAGAATACTAATTTTTTCACGAATTTTTCATGTATGACAATGACTTGATCAGCTGATGCCCTCTGACCTTGTTCAAAAAGAAACTCCTAGCATTCAATACCACTCATACTACGGGTGAACAGGACAGAAAGTTCGCTGGTGTAAGGACTATTTGTTGTCACACCGCTGTATATCTTAAACACCAGTGGTAAAGATACTAACGTAAGTCATGGAGCTGAACGGAAATGGTTGCCACAAGTCAGTTCATCAGAGAGATATCACTTCATCTACTTTGCCTCCAACTAAGAGGATAAAAGTTTCGGCTGCCGATGAATTGGAAGATTTTGATCAGGTATTTCCAACGATACTATCCGAATGTCTCAACGAAGGTGGTCTCAATGAAGACAAAAGTATTGGAGATGCGATCACCCACTTCCTGAAAGTCTGTAAGTAATTATAGCATCATTACTTTTTGTGGCTGTTGGAACGATTTGTACCATCTAGTTTCATGTGTTGTTCTGTTACTAGGCAAGTACAATGTCCCGCATGGTAAAAAGAACAGAGGAGTCTCTGTGGTAACTTCATTCAGGTGCCTCGTTTCCAACCCAACTGAGGATGAGCTTTACAAAGCCAGATTGCTCGGCTGGTGCATCGAGTGGCTACAGGGCTATTTCCTCGTCGCCGACGACATCATGGACCATTCGCTGACCCGCCGTGGTCAGCCCTGCTGGTACAAAAACGACAACATCGGCATGATGGCGATCAACGATTCGTTCTACCTCGAAGCTGCCATCTACAAGATCCTTAAAAAGTATTTCCGCAATGAGCCATACTACATTGATGTGGTCGAGCTGTTCCATGAGACAACCATGCAAACTGTGGTTGGACAAGGCCTGGACCTCCTGACCGCCGAAGACGAAAAGGTCGACTTCAGCAAATTCAGCATGGAGCGATACAACGCCATAGTCACTTGGAAGACGGCATATTATTCATTCTACCTGCCAGTTGCACTTGCCATGCACATGGCTGGAGTCAAAGATGTAAGTATCTCCCATCAGTATCTACCTGGAATGGACACTCCGTGAGGACTACAGATAGATAAGATTTGCCAATCAAATACATATGCACTCATAATCGCATCACATGCCAATATGATCTGTGTGCAGCTTCCACCTCTTGTCCTCTCACCCCCACCCACCCTAACACAACAAGGAAGAGAACGAAAGCAGGAACAAGGCGGCGACGAAAAGAACGCGTGGTGACGAGAAAGAGGGTAGATGCG
>ERZ1740065.3270-NODE-3270-length-10139-cov-13.897362_pt1 | contig 10139 bp, 12 predicted proteins | sample MGYA00581738_ERZ1740065 | MGnify/ENA primary metagenome ERZ1740065 (study PRJEB43018, sample SAMN04849749) | marine metagenome | isolation source: floating plastic debris | place: Pacific Ocean | collected 2008-09-01 | study: EMG produced TPA metagenomics...
CCCCCCCCCCCTCTCTCCCACCCTCTTTCTTTCTATCTTCTCGCCTCCTCTCCACTCCTCTCCACTCCTCTCCTCTCCACTCCTCTCCTCTCCTCTCCACTCCTCTCCACTCCCCTCCCTTCCACTTCCCTCCATTCTCCTCTCCTGCCACTCTCACGCATGCAGACATGTTGAGAAGTATAGACTCGCCGCTTGCAGGCCACATGTTTACTGCAGACTTGTTTACTACTTTTGTCCTGAATGCCATCCAGGTGCATTAAAATTCAGATGTTGGCTTTGAGTTGTGGCTGGTTGCGAAGCTCAAAGTGACATAGAGGGAGTGTTTCTCATCAGTCTATGATTCACTAGTGCACTGAATATCTAATTTATCTATATCCCTGCGTGATGTTTTGTCTCCTGCCAGTCAGTGTTTGGTAATTGTTTTGTCAACTTCGGGTTTTTATTCCATACACCTGCGTGAGATTTAGTGCAGGCACTGAGAATCGGTACCGGTGGCTGTAAGAAGTACATTGCGGTCACCTGTTCTAAACTAGCTCCAACATATCAGTCCTCATATTCATTGGAAACCATTACCTCATTTGTCCTCTTCACCGTCAGAAGGTCTGTACTAAAGCAGCTGGCTTCAGTGCTCCTTTGCTCCAAACTGCGATTATTGCTCATGAAGCGTCTGCCATGTACGGGTGGTGAGGAGACACGGCTAAGTGGTGGAGATCTCAGGCTAATCATCAGGTACAGTAATTCCCTCTATAACACCAATGTGTAGCCAAGTGACTCAATGCAGTAACTCAGGTGGGTTTCAGAGTTTATACGGTAGTTCGTAAGAATCAGCTGGAAGGGAACGAAGCTCCGGAATTCCTAGAAAGTTTCAAACTGTCTTTGGAGCTCAGCTAGGTAAGTAAACAAAAACCATCCTGTTTTCTCACTTCTACACAAGCCGGTCAGATGCTCAAATTATAGTTTAAGTGTTGTATGATGGTTGCAATGGCTTGCCTTGGTGACTGGTATGTTTAACTTGGCTTGTAGATCAGTGAAAAACGCAAGCATCTCACTGCGACTAGATTAATATTGTGCTTCCACTCTGTATCAATGCTCTGACTGTCACCATGCCTCGTCAGAATTCAGGCAGACGTCTGTTTTGTCAAACAACGTGGTTACACACCTATGCGATCATTTTGACAGTTTATCACGAGGCAGGTAGCGTGAAAGCAGACATCAGCATAAATCTAAGGCAACTGAATTTTATAAAAAAAAGTCTACCACGATGACGACAAGTGTCGCGTTGCATTGTTAATTTTTGTCACGACAGCTGACCGACTTCGGAATGCGGTTTCATTGTGCGAGCTATTTTAGTCACAGGGCGTATCAACTGCTGTCGATGACAGTGTCTATACTCAGTATACACATGGGAATGCTCAATTATCACAATCAGCCGTTCGTCTTCAAGTCCACTGAAAATTGAGATGGCAAAAAACTGTGCAATGCGTAGCGTGAATTCGCTGATAATAGATTCTTGTAATTGTAGCAGTTGACCGACTAATTCTTTTAATAGTGCTGTTGGCTGCACTATACACCTTTTCGCCGTGAAAAAAACCTGTGAAAGTAGATCATACATCATCCTGGTAGCAACCACTTGCAGACAAGTGTCGGTAATATCGAATGCGAGTTGGCAACAAAACGATTTCAGTTCATTCTGACATGCGAATGGTTGGCAGGCGGACGGATGACTGTGAGCCAGATAGACAGCTATAACCATCCATCCATATTTTGCCCTATAGATAGATCATGCAGGACTAAAATACACGAATTATTCAGATTTAAACTGTATCAGACACATGCTGCTTCGGGCTGATGAGGCTGCGAGGAGTCGATGTGTCAGCTACATACCAAACCGGCAGTTCTGTGAGACCCGCTGCGACATGTGCTTATGACTGGACTCCTTGTATATACATGTATGTCTCTTAGCAACAGAGGACCAGGGGGTCGAAAAGCTAGTACAATACTTCTCAAGAGCAACATCATCGATGACATTTAGAGCGGTCAATTTGACAGCAGAATGTTAAATCGGAGTTGGAGATTCATTATGAAAGATCACTGCGTAGTGGACAGAGCCAAGTGATATAGCCGTGTCAATCACGCACGTCAAGAGCAGGTCAGCCTGATGCTGTTGTGTTGATGTTTCTCTGAGCAATCCTAGAACACTGTCACAAGTCTGGACCATTTCATGGAATTCTATGATGAGATATCGTCATTTTCTTGTTCTCCTGCTAATCATAAAACTATTGAGCTGTTGGATAGGTGTATGAGGGTCAGTGGGAGGAGAGAGGAGGCAGGGCGGGGGGGTTGGATAGAAGACAAGGCAATGCAATTCGGTAAAATCTATTCTTCTGACATGTGCCGCTGCTCAGCACCCCAGCCAGGGAATGTTTACATCAATATGTTACAGTGTCCATCTGTGTCCTAGCAGCATTTCAGGGTTGTAGGGTCAGTTGAATGTGTATAAAACTGTGAGTGCAAACAGGTTAGACAATAGAGCATTCATTGATCGTGAAGCAATACTAGTTAATGCGCTAGTGACGTCTGACGCACGCCTGTGAATGCAATGCGTAGAGACACGAGACTAGTAATCTACAGCTGACTGAGATGTTGCCTCATTGGAGAGAGGCATGATTCCAAAGTAGGAGGCAGGCTGCAATGGTATGGGCTGACGTTACATTGACATACTCCTACATTCCTGGCTCACCTCTCTAGTGGCTAGGCTTGCTCTCACTGGCCTGTCGCAGGGGTCATGTTGAGTTCATCTTCTCCTACTCCTATATAAACAGATCGCAGCCAGTGGAGGAACAGATTTCGCAGGTGCTTCCATGACAACTGCCGTGTGTGAGGTACTCAGACAGTGATCATTATTGGCCTGGTGTCGTCTACAAGCAGGTAGTTATTACATTGCGTCTCTAGTAAACCTTCGATAAGTTTTACGCCGATTTCCTTGTCGCCTTTATTTTATATCAAATCCACACAGAAGTTTACACAGGCAAATAATATACTGGATGCTATCAGTTCGAGTCTGTATCAAATCCACTATTATTTGTTTTGCAGTCATGGACCAGATACTGAAGATGTTGGGGCGTCCAGGAGTGTACCACATATTGGTAGTGGCTCTGTTGGCAGTGACGTGGTGGTCTATAGCCTTAGGGAATACAGCTATGACGTTCTACGGCTTCACCCCTAAGTTCCGATGTGAGATTCCTCAGCACAATGAAAGTGGCAACGCAATAACTTACGAGGGCGGAGGAGATGACCAGTCAGAGACAGTGAGCCTGCTATCTAACATAACAGTGTCCGAGGACCAGTGTAACTACACACTGCGCCTACACACTGGCGAGACATCAGTCCACCGCTGCTCCTCATGGACTTACGACACGGACCACGATAACTTGAAAACGATTGCCACAGAGGTGAGCACTGATTGGCTAAGAGCAGTAGGCACAGACCATTGCTTGGCATTTTTTGCTGCAATACTGAGAAAAAAACACGAGGTTCTCCTGATAGAACTGCAGGGCCGTAGGCCTGAGGGGGCACCTTGTGCCCCCCAGGCCTACCAGAGCGTGTCTTCAAACTTCACACTATCATCTCACAATGTATCACTGGGTGTCCAGGTCACGAACCAAGTCAAAAGCTGACCATAAATGATACATGGAAGCTTATTAGGTTTGAAAGTATATGTGCTTCTAATTTTTATCGCGAATCTGTATCATGGGTGGCTTATTCCCAGCCATGTCTTGGTTGATATTTCTAAGAAATATTTCTGTCACCCCTTTTAAGCAAGTTGTTACAGCCTTGAAACTGTGTGCTTAGGTGGCCGCTATCAGGTGTGGTTTTGCTGCCGGACACCACAACAGTTAAAGCTAGACACAACTTCTCAGCGCTGATCAACACTATATCTGTTTTACAGTGGAATCTGGTCTGCGATAACAAATACAAGATATCTATGAGCAACACCATCTACTTCACAGGCGTCTTCTGCGGCGCATTGATATTTGGTTTCATATCCGACTGTATTGGCCGCAAGCCTACGCTGGCCATCTGCCTCTACCTACAGATGCCGATATCTCTGGCCATTGCGTTCATACCCAACTATCTCGGCTTCATCATCCTTAGATTCCTTCTCGGAGTCTGGCTACAGGTGCCATTTACTGCTTTCCTCTCACCGTCATCACCAGACTGTAACCTACAATCCCTCCTTCGCATGAAAGATCACAGGCTTCTGACCATAAATCTGATGTCATCCTGTGCCTGATGAATAGGAGGCACAATGTGCAATAAACTCAAACATAAATGTTGCTGTGATTAATCGTGTCGTCTCTCTTGACAGGGTATTTCGACCGTCTCTTTCGTCCACTGCATCGAGTTCTTCCGACAAAGGTATCGAGGAATAGTTATGGTGGGATTTGGAGTGTCCTGGGCGTTTGGTCAAATGCTCACTTCTTTCCTTGCCTACATCCTGAGTGACTGGAGGCAGATGCAGATGGCTGCGGCATTTGTGGCCGTCACCACTATACCTTACTTCTGGTGAGTATCAGTGGGTACCTGCCCCAATTTAAATGCTCTCAAATCTGAGAACTTAATCTATCTATGGGTTATAGGTGGCTGCCAGAATCGCCTCGCTGGCTGTTGGTTAAAGAGCGCTATGATGAGATTGTGAATATATTCATCCTGAGAGCGGCCAAGGTGAACCGCCTTGATATCTCTGCCATAACCGACTCCGCCCACCAACAGTTCTCCAACATGGCGCAAGATAAAAGGCTTTCATCTCCCGACAAACCGACTGAAAGCTTCCTTACCATGATGAAAATCCGCACTCTTCTTAAACGGCAGTTGATAATGTGCTACACGTGGTAAGTTATGTTTGAAGTGTTGTCGCAGTACAGGTGACGCTAATTTATAGCAGATTATTGGTATTTTTACTGCATTCCCTGAAGTCTTTAGCAACCATGCTCAACCCGGATGGCTGAAAACCTGAACTTACTTATTGGCCTTGCATCATGCTGGAGCTGACTAGTAAGCTTTTGTTGACAGGTGTATTTCCTCTTTGGCCTACTATGTCTTCCTCTTCAACATCAGCAACCTGGCCGGAGACAGATACATTAACTTTGCCATCAGCGCTACAATGGAGATAGCTATGAACTTTGTAATAATATTTATAATGGCCAAGTAAGTGATTTTTGTTGTCTGCTAGTAGGTCGCACACAGTACGTACCTGGCTCCTGATAATTCTGATTTGCAACTGTCTGATTAGGTTTGGGAGGAAGAAGCCGCTGATAATATGCTGTTTGCTTGTGTCCGTGCTTTGCTTAGTCTCAGGAACTTTACCAAAACAAGGTTGGCACTAACTTATCCTTGCGTTTCATCGCTACATGCAGCGTGACCCCATAAAATCAATTTCCTATTCGTTCCTAGTGTCAGGAAAAGATATCCAGTGGGTCGTGACCATGTTCTCCCTCATAGGCAAGATGGCCATGTCAGCAATCCTATGTCTGATATTTGTTTATGCTGCCGAACTGTTTCCTACATTCGCCAGGTAGATCATCACTATCTCCCCTAAGCAACTGTAGCTCCGCATTCCAATCACCTGTTGTTGTTGTTGTAGAGGAGGCTGCATGGCACTGTGTGGCTGCTCCCTACGCGTGGGTGGCATGTTGGCACCCCAGATTATCTTCCTGGTAAGCAGTGAGATGCTCACTACAGCCAGCTTCCACATCCATAGTAGCCCATGTAGTGATCATGAGAACACATACAAAATGACCTCACATGACATGAATTTTACTTAGAGCTTGCATCACTGTATGGAAACAAAGCGTTCCTCATCTCTCCATAACATACTTGTATTCCTCCCCACAGAAAAACTATACATTCACCGAGCTGCCCTACATAGTCATCGCTGCTGCTGTGTTCCTAGCAGCCGTACTCGCCATACTCCTCCCAGAAACCAACGGCAAACAGATGCCCAACACAATAGAAGAGGCCCTCTGCCTCACACCACTGAATAAGGAAGATCAGCAGAAGGAGAACGAGCTCCTAGCCTCAGGCTCAACTGACACTGAACTAGATGGCAAGACAGACTCGCAGTGCAAATGCTAGATTTGTTCCCAAACTTCCAATTTTATTGTACAAAGGTATCATAGAATAGAGAATCTAAATTATACATTTCTTTATCTGTGGCATCACTACCTGCAATAACAAGAAGAGCCATGTCACTACCTGCAATGTCACAGCACAACTTGACTTAGATGGTTAAAATCATAGTCTCAGACAAATGCCTCAAATCTCCATAGCTAAACGCGTGCAGACTCGTCATCTATTGTCATCACTGACCAGTTGGAATCCATAAATAACCTGAGATGTGGACATGAAGCATGATTAATCACCTGCATTATGTCTGGTGTCCAACTTTGATGATCCCCCAGAGCCACCTGCGAAAAAGGTGAAACCATGAACCACTGGGAGCAGTAGCAGTAGTTGATACCATAATTGGCAGCATGGCATCAGACCCGAAAGGTGATAATCAGGAATCATTTTAGGTAAGGGGTAGTCATCATAACCATAAACACTTGTCCAATTCATTCAATGCTGCAAACTTACCATTAAGCACTTAGACACGAGACTACTAGCACCACAGATCCTCTCCAGGGAACCTGCAAACCAGGACGAACAGTGAAATGACGGATGGGTGGATACACGCAAGACTGGAGTAGACAACTGCTCAGCCACAAGGTGTGTTTATCATCATGTTACTCAAGAGTAGCAAGTATGAACAAATCATCACTGCACTTCACAGGGACCAGACATGCTGAGAGGATGTCACTCACCGATAATACCATAAAATGGCCAACTTTTCAGGACGCCTGGCAAGAACCTAAGAAAGAGGAACAGAATGTAGTCTCCTCAATTGTTAGGCTTGCTGGTTAAATCATGGCGCACCATCAGTTTTAAAAAGCTCGTTGTTTTGTTATCAACATGATATGTTCTAAATAAACCGTGTCATCACATCAGCATTGAGCTAAGAAAGGAATGAGTATGGGCAGAGACTTACTGAAGCCAGCTAATCCACAAGCCACCCATGACTTCATCTTGGGGGAGATGGTTCACAGCACCAGAGATCCTGGACCCTGAGCACTACAAGTAGCAGAAGCTAGTTAGCCCCCTAGATTAGACACCAGCTCCAGTAAGTGTACATATGACACTGGCTATATCAGACATCCATAATAGATTTCTATCAATGGCTACACTCCTCCAGACAAAGTCTGCGGACGTTATGGAACCTTCATCAGCTAGCCCAATAACGCACCTTGCAGATTTATTTATATACACACCTGCATGAGAATGAGATGTAGTGCCAGAGCTTCTTCTCTGTGATATCTGCAAGGATCAAGCGAAGACATTACATTGAACTGTACGGCCATGTGAGACTGTTTGGCACTGACACAGCTGCTCATATGGTTGATCCAATAGTTAATATCAACACAGGTGATTCAGGAACTAAGTTTTAATCATAGAGGTAGAAACAACAGTTATAGTAAATGAATGGCCAAGCTTACCATTCACAACTGTCACATGAGTGTTTGACCCTGACTCAACTTGTATCTCCTGAAACAAGGAAAATACATTAACTTATGACAAGTTAAAACAGAATATTGCTGAATCAAATTGACTATCAGTGTAATAGATTTTTCAACACATGTATTTCAGTGTTGGATTGAAAGGTCATCATCTAACAGCAACCAACCAGATGAATTCATGCCAGACTTACCCGGGATTCCCGACACCGTGGACGTCCACTCTTATCACATCAAACCTGCAAGCAAAACACAGATTGAATGGAATATCCATTATGGAAGAGTCAAAACACACGGCCACATACGCTTCATAGGTAGTGACGAAAAATGATATAGTTTGTCATTGCTAAAGCTCATAAGGCATCGATAAATCACCAGCAGATACAGTCCTGAGTAAAGATGGCCACTACTCACCATGTTTACCGCAATTAGCTCAACCTTGTGGCTGTACTGCAAGCGATCACCTGAAACAAGTAGGTGAACCATGATTGCAGAGCAAACCAACAATTCCTAATGAATGCAAGACTACGTTGACTCAGAAAGAGAGTTCGGTTTCGTCCTACACATGTCAGAGAACTTGTCTCATCATCGGCAATATTACAAAGCAGACTGTGCAAACTGAACCTCACCATAGCTTCCTGTGTTGAATGCTGCTGCTCGTTCAGCGTACATCTGCCAGATCTTTACGAGGAGCCTGTAATGGAAGGAATATCCAATTCATTAACTGATCTAGACTCACCAGTTCAATGAGCTAAACAGAAAACAGAAATGAATTGATATAATCTCTGCACGCTAGAACGTCCCCAAGGCGTTAACTGACACTTGAAGAAGCTGGGGTGCAACATTGTGAAATACAGTAGCTTGTTAAGTTCAGCTCACCTAATGGAGTCTTTAGCCTCACCCATGCCTACAACAGAGCAGGAGATCCTTAGTGTGATGGTTCAACCGAAGCTCATGCGCCAGAGCAATGCACTTTTATCAGCCAATTGTTTTGAGATTTTCTGTTCATTTCATCTCAGAAGACCGTCATGTTGTCATCATTTTGAGAACGTCACATGCCAAATCAAATCTGCGTTCATACTTACATTCGCTTCATAAGTCGGTACATCGATGCAGAATCCTGATATCAGAGCCATTCTTATCTAGAACACGAGGATAAAGCATGAGCCACTATGTTAGCATACTGCACGTTTACACTTAGTCTTGCTAATGTGCTCAGCAAATGTTCCACTGATTTTTGGTTTATATCATATAAATTCATATGTCCCTATAAGTTGGTCATCATAGCACGGAGTGAATTAGAGAACGAAGAACCTGATACTCACGTGGATCTGCATTGCTTGCTACCACGACTGCCACAAATGGATAGTTAGCAGCTGCAATGAAAAGAATTGACGATACATCACTCATGCTGGGCGTAAAAAGTTGCACGGAATCTATCTTCGACATCATTGCGCGTCAGAATCAGAAAAGTTTGCCTCCATCAATAGGTCAGGTCGATTTATTCATCCTTCACAACGATCACTTTAGCAAGCCAAATTCGAAGCACAAGCTATCCATTAACGATGCAGTAAGATAAACAAGGTTCATACCTGAATAGCACCATTGAGATGAGCGGAGGATGGCTCACACACGTGAAATTGTCACAGGATGAAATGCAAGCACGTCTACCCACACCAGCGTCCAAGGTGAAAAGGACTACGAAAAAAGAACGCAACACGAGTTTGACCGAGAAATTTCCACTGGGCAGTGAGTGGACAACTCCATTCGGTAGGTCGGTGGTTCACACGCTCGCGATAATAGAGAGTTTGCGCAATCCTACGTGTACGAAGTTTTCCTCCCAGATCAAGAGGTACCAAGCGACTGTCACAGACTGTCATAGACTGTATAGACTGATTGCGTTGCGACATGAGATACGTAGTTATAGAATATCCAAGTCTGCAGGCGCCTTTTTCTCTATATATTCACACTTAGAATTTATATGTGACGAAAGATGAGAAGTCAAACAGGTGAAATACAGACACTGGAGAAAGTCTAGGGCAGAAATAAGCTGGGTTCCGAAGGATACGCAACCAAGCATTGTGATGAAGAATAGCTTTCAGGATGGACTCGGGGATAGCTGTCTCACTGTTGACAAGAAGAGATATAATTTTTCACAAGAAAGAAAAGCTTTTTTCAACGTGGCAAAGTCCTGACAGATCATAAAAGAAATCCTAGCACGAGGTAAGCTGAGTAGCTGGCACCATGGGTGTGTATGTGTGCAGATGTATTCTCAAGAAAGCGTGCTGACGATTGCCCTAATGTTAGATGCTCATTCACGCTGTTTGACTCCAATTCTGGCGTGGATGAGGGTGTTCTGACAGTCATACGTAATATTAGACCTTCGTCCACGCATAGGTACCCCAATTCTGGCGTGGATGAGGGTGTGCTCACAGTTCTACCTAATATTAGACCTTCATCCACGCTTATTTACACCAATTCTGGCGTGGATGAGGGTGTGCAGAGATGCTTTTATCTACTAGTTATAGT
>ERZ1740065.3271-NODE-3271-length-10139-cov-12.220845_pt1 | contig 10139 bp, 10 predicted proteins | sample MGYA00581738_ERZ1740065 | MGnify/ENA primary metagenome ERZ1740065 (study PRJEB43018, sample SAMN04849749) | marine metagenome | isolation source: floating plastic debris | place: Pacific Ocean | collected 2008-09-01 | study: EMG produced TPA metagenomics...
ATACACCAGGATACACCAGGATACACCAGGATACACCAGGATACACCAGGATACAGAGCATCATTGAAGAACTCATCATATGATACCATGGGCAGCGTGTGGTGTGTTCAAGCGAGGAGGAAAATATCCAGTGAACATGCTTTCATTATATAACGCTTCAGGCTGACCCTGGGTAAGTGCATTGTGATACGCGGTTGTATCGAGTATTGTGACATCACTGCTACTGGCCCACAGAGGTTCATCCAGAAACTAGTTGATCAATGCAGAAATCATCAACTCAGAGCAGTTCATAAACTGTAGAACCGATTGTTCAGCAACGATGACTGCGGTGGTTTGTGTGGCTGTAAGGGGAGGGGGTGCAGTCGTGAAATCTCTATCTATTTACTAGTCAAATGGAAAGGTATTTGAGGCAGATGTTTTGACTGACGCCAAGGTGTTGGCAGTATTAGCCTGAATCTGTTCTCGGTCGGCAACGCAAACATACAGCACTTGTATCTGGTACTAAAGGTGATACTTCCGTGAAAATTGCTCCAATTCAGGCGGAATTGAAACTTTAAAAGGATTGCTGCTAGTCTTCCACAAAAAGCCCTGGACAACGTGAAAGAATGTATACAGAAACCAAGATTTAGTGAAATGATGAAAAACTTCATGGTTGGTACTCATCTATCCACAGATAAAGAAGCATAATGCCATGAACAGCGGCGTGGTTGAGCATCTTTAGTCCAAAGGACGAACCTATTGTCTATTAACCTATAATTCAGATCTAAGTCAAGTTATCGGCAGCACATGTATGCAATGTGTGTTAGCTTATTCCGGCAGGGATTTTCCACAGGTTAGTATCAATACCGATATCAGTAACGCTGCAATACATTTGTATTACCGTTCACTACATACCTAATGCAATAATACATACCTGACACTGTGTATTACATATGCAACACAGTCCACTGCATACATAATACAGTTTAAAACATACCTAGCTAAGTAATAAATACATGATACAGTGCGGTACACACGTATTGCAGTTCACTACATATGTACTACAGTGTGGTACATATGTATTGTAGTTCACAACATATCTAATACAGTTCACTACATATCTAATACAGTACCATGTAGTGTAATATCGCACGCTCATTAAAGTGGCGATGGTAGAGAGACGGATGTGAGGAGGCTAGAGGTCAGATGCCCTAAAATTTACAATCAATAGGTTGGGTGTTAGGATAATAAACAGCTTGGCAAGAATGCAGGAGATAAGAGGAGATGATAAAACAGTGCACCACCCAGATTTATCAGCGCTGTTTGATATGAAGACGATAGAAGAAGAATTATGTACAAATGAAACCCTCTGTTGTCTGGCTAAGTACTCAGCAACTACTGGTCAGAGTGGGGAAGCTAAAACTAGCACTAAAGCTTGGTTCGCATGGTCGTGAAGACAGCAATGAATGAACGAATGAGCGTTCATTGGTAAATTTTAGCCAATCATTGAGGGTCTAACAAATGGCTCAATGAATGGAACGCGGATGTTTTATCCTCTAATTTTTCCGTGTGAACTAGGCTTTAAGTTAGCACTAGCGCTGGTTTCACGCTGCATCACGTCGGTACAGTTTGAAGGAGGAGAACTGGTGTAACTAGCAACAGCCAGTATCTCCTATAACATCACTGGAGTATCTTCGGGTGACGGTCGTCATCAAAAATCAATGGACTGCCCAAAATTAACAAGTATGGCTACATGGTTCAATGACTGTAGTTACATGGAAAGGAAGTGCATGATGGGTAATGACCTATCCGTAGTATTATAGTCTGAGAGAAGATCAAGGAGCTCAGCTATGACAAGCTGTGGCTAGAAGTATATTTCCCCCGAGAAAATGGCTGCTGAGGATGATTACTGTACATTGCAATTAGCACTAGGTTTTCCACAAGACATGTTCATATCCTCTCTTGGCAACCAGTGAGAAAGCATCCATCCCTGGCTTTAAGGGCTCGCCCTCTATGCTTCTTCACCTGCTACATCAGGCTCTACGGGATGGGGGGGATAATGGCGTATAATGCACGTACCTCAATGGTACCTGTCTGGATATTCCTGAGTAATATTATTATATATTATATATATTATATCTGTCTACCCATTGAGCACCCTTTGCTAGGAGGCTACAGTCATGGGCCCCAATCCCGATTTGATCTCCAGTGACTGCGGTGTCAGGAAGAGCATCCAACCATAAAATCTCCTGTGATACATTCACATTCCTCGTGGTCATATAGCCCCTATGGTTGCAGGGAAGCTCTCCAACCCCCCTCCCCCGCCACAAAAAGATGAACTGCCTTTCTCAGGGGAGTGAGCAGCGTGCCATCTCTGATAACTGATAGCTCACTGGTCGCGTCGCAGGGTATAGGTAGGCCAGTGTGCCTGTAAGCTTATTACACACAGATATTCTGATGACACCAACATAACTCAGCATTTTTACTCTCCTATTGCTAGGCTAGCCAAGTGTTGTACCAGCGAAGCTTGTACGCAGTAGTTATTTCCATGATTGTTGCAGCTATATTGCAGCTATGAGTGTGTCAATGTCCTCTTATCCAACAAAGGCATGATTTAAGCGTAAGTACCCACTTTTGTCATGGACAGCATACCTGCCAACCCGTCAGGCTGAAAATAGATTCTGTTTTCTGAGCTTTGAGAAGCCATAGCTCAAAACCACTACCCCCTACAGCTGACCCCTGACCCCTACAGCTAGGATTCTGTCATATTTGAGCTTAGCTCAGCAAGATCTAACTGGTGAGCCACAGGAGAACATTATAAAACCATTAATTGCAGTTTCGACCCTAAATTATTGCACCTAAAATACGGGAGTCTCCCAGGAAATATGGGAGACTTGACCGGTATGATGAACAGCCCTGCTGTTAAGTGAAATTTCGTACATCGTCATTCATACATGACACTAATCGCCGAGAGTTATGAAAATGGCCGGAAAGGATTTTACAATGCAGAAGCCAAGAAAAATATCCCTTTTAAATTTTAATTGGAGGTAAATTAATTACCCTCCCTTATTGTGTGTTTTTTACCTGATTTACTGTTTTTCCACTTGTTTTGGCACAATCTCGATGAGGTGCCACAGTTTTGGTTCAAGTTGTGTGAGTGTTTCTAAAACAACTTTATTACCACATATGGGCTCTTCCTTTGTAAGTTAAATGATTCCAAACTAATGATGAGGTGAATCATCTATCATATTTTAATCTTAGAAAAATGCATATTAAGGCGATTTCGCTCCTGAATTGAATTGTGTTGCTTTCGTTGCATCCTGTTTGTGGTATGAGAAACTATACACAAAGTCCCAGAAATCTGTTCATGACAACAGCGTGCCTGTACGTTGTAATCATACCTTTGTATCATGAGAGGACATTGACACGCTCAGTTTCCAGCTATATTATTTGCGATAGCTGCAACATGGCTGCAACAACGATGAAACTAACTACTGCGTACAAAAGGTGAACAACCGTCGCGCACACCGGACAAGCATCGTACTCCACTGGTACAACACTCGGTAAGCCTGCCGATAGGAGTGTCAAAAATGCCCATAATTCCTGCATAGTGTATCACCAATTTGCCATCAACTCAATGGAAACAGTTGAAACCAACATGTAACAAGCCTCTACTCAGCCATGGACTTCTCAAACCTAATTATGATGGTGCCAAAGTAAGTGGAGAAACAATGTATCTAGAGTGACAAAAGGAATTTGATTCACGTATCTACAAATGCAAAGTAGAAGGAGAATATTTCCTTGGTTTCTGTCTGAAGTGCTTTTTAGTTCCTAAGGACCTAAAATGCAAAATAAATGCTTTCATGGAAAGAAGCCCAAGAAAATTGAAAATTGATAATGCTGGATGCCCACTTCATGTGTTTGAAGGGGATTTAGATCATGAGAAGTCTCAAACTAATATGGGTGCAGGAGAAGACAGATGCTGACAAAAAGCAAGCTTATCGTAAATCATTCATCTCGGAGTATAAAGCTAGATCAGGTATGAAATTGAAAGCTCCACTACGTGAAAACTGACAGGCATGTCCTGTGAGATGCTCACTATCACAATATGACTTGACAAAGCCCTGCATGGAGATGCAGTGAGTGATCAGATCAGAATAAAAATATCGACAGACCCGCCAAATGTGGTATAGCCACATGAACAGACTTAACAAATGATATTTTTCTACACACAAATGAATAACTAATTGTTTCCTTCTCAATGCCAATGACAGCAGCAACTGAAAAGCTCCACGCATGAGGAACACAATAAGCCCGCTTCATTTGCTACATGCGAAGACGCAGGCAGACGAGTCCAAGATGGCTCATTGTAGATACCTGATTCTAGTTTGTGCTGTGCTGTCGAACATGATGAGTATGGGACTCCGCATGGCAATGCAGGGTCCGATGACAGAGGAGATGACTGTCATCTTTAATGCAACAACAGCAGAAACGAACTGGCCGACCACAGTGGCGGACGCTACTAATTACTTGTGCTGTAAGTATGAAGCTATTCTTGAGTTGAACTTCGCAGACCTCCTGTCAGACACAGCGATAAAGCGACACAGCGACGCAGCGACGCAGCGATGCAGCGACACAGTGACACAGTGACTCAGCGTGAACTGGAACTGACAGTTTTATTTCCATTACACGCTGTGACTCAGTTTAATACGAAGGATCAAGGCATTACAAGGAGGTGATGTGACCTCCGCCTCCATTTCCGCTTCTGCCTCCGCCTCTGCCACCATGACAGCCTCCGCCACCATTACCTCCACCACATCCACAACATTAAAAAAATCTCACAAGGAAAGTTTACCGAAACCCACATTTCAGTGCACATCTCAAAGCGAGGTTAAAACAACTAATAGCTGCCCAAAGGGTGACTGACGTCTGTTGAATGTGAAACCAAGTGTTTCACGATGCTGACTGCAGTTTGTGTGACTGTGTGATCATTGCGGTCGTCTTTTCTTTATCTATTTACTACTAGCTGAAAAAATAGTTGACACAGATTTTTTGACTGATGCCAGCCTGAATGCATCTCTGAGCCGGTATGCCAATGTGTGAAGTCATTATGTAGGTCAAGATAAGAAATACAATAGCTACGATGAGCAGCTTTTCATGCCTAGTCAGTCATAGCCTTGCTCAAGTGAATATCCCAAATGGCTACCAGATTCAATAACATGCAAGGCATAGTTCAATTTTTATGCAACCCTTCTTGCTGCCCCTCTTGCTGTGGCAGGGTGGTTAATAGTATAAGCTCTTTGCGCCAGGCGCTCTGGGTTTGATTCCCAGGTGATGGCAAGAAGAGCATCTTACCGCAATAGCTCCAGTGGTCCAGTAACTTCTGTGGTCATACGTACAGTCAGTATATGGTTACAGGCAACTCTCCTACCCCACCATTATCACCTCTGAGTGATAATGGGTTCATTAGTCATACAGCGGAGAGTATAAGCTGGGAGTTCTCTTGCTCTCCTCCTGCTCAGTACGCAACAGAGGTGTAGAAGTATGTTTATTCGTTAAACAGTAAACCCCTCTATTCGTTACACAGCTCCACTGGCACCTCTGCTTCTCAAATGGTTCAGCAGACGTCAGGTACAGATCGGAGCGGGATTGGCTGGAGTTTTGGCCGTCAGCCTCTGCAGCGTTACGAAGAAAATCTGGCAGATCACTCTTATATATGGACTGCTGAATGGTATGCTAAGGATGGCAATGATTCATCCACGATGGAAACTTACATGGTGACACCACTCAACTCTGAGGCTGTTCGTCTTGGGTCTTACTATATCTGTAAAATTCCTCACTTATCGTACTTAATCATTAAGTAAAACAATAACCTAACGTTGATCTAGGGAAAATCCTCATATAGTACCTGTTTACCATGCTTGCTATCTTGTTCAAAATTAAAATTCACCTCTTTTTTAGGAGCTTCTTCATCCATAGTAAGGCTGGTGTCTGCAGATATTCTCCTCTTCTATTTCGACGAGCGGCACATCAAAACCGCCTTATCAATAGCAATGGTGGGTATCGGAGTTGGATGGCTGGCATTTCCAGTCATCGCTCAGTACATATTTGACAAGGTTGGATTCAAGATGGGAATGCTAATACTAGCGTCCTTCAACCTGGTTCAGACTCTCGCAGCCATCGCCTATGTGGAAACAGAAAGCTACCCTAAGTCGAGATCATCGACAGAAGAAAATAGCTTACTGCCGAAAACATCGTCTAGTCACAGCTTGACATCAAAAATGAAGAAACTCTCCCGTAACTTCAAGGTTCGCTTACCTGTCAATCATTACTCTATCATACCTGTCCACTACTTTGTACTACTTCCTTCAACCCACCAGGTTTTTGTCATTCTCCTGTTGATTTTTGCGCAAATTCCTGCAGATGTACACGAACTCTCGCAAAATGATAATGAGAATGGTAAAAGCCCCCTCCATGGTTTGAGATGCAAAGCTTATTATTAATATTGGTTTTCTAATGGTCTCATGTGACTTATTGCTGAGCGGGGCTCATATATATCCAAATCTTAGTGGTAGGGAGTTTGAGTTTGAGCTATGACTTCCCAAAATTTTTACTCTTCTATCGGTAGGCGTTGGAATCATGCGCCGATGTCACGGGGACGTTATGCCGGCTTTTGCCGCACTGAAGCCTGCTTTAATTTAAGCTTAACACCGGAGTTTATGAAACGGGTGGGCTACCGGTGGAAGAGTAAAAAATGCCGACTTCTCATTGTTCAGGAAAACTAAATATCTCCCATGGTTGATAGCTGTGCTACTTATGATGAATACAAATGATCTTATCTTATTGCTGTTTCCATTCACCGAAGTCAATCATAGAATGAACTATTCAAAAAATAGTTTCCATGCAGCATCGCAGTAATCGAGTGTCTTAACATCGCAACACAAATCAGTGCAACTCAACAAGATAACATACAGCATTCGTTGACTTCATCACATGACCAGCCACGCTAAACTGAGGTCGTAGCAGTCATGGGCCAGTGCGAATATTTAGAGTCATTGTATGCTCAGACTATGGTGATCACAAGATAAATATGTGCACATGCGGACATGAGATTGAAAAATGCTGAAACTGCTAATAGGTTTCAAGCATCATTCTTTACACTGATTTATCTATCCTTTCATGACGTTTTTAGTTTTGGATTCTCAATTTTGCCTCAGTCCTCTTGGCATCCGCTGTGGTTTGCTACAACAACCTTATGGTCAACTACGCAGCAGAAGTGCTGGACATCAACGCTTTCTCTGCCTCAATCGGTCAGACGTTGAGTGGTATCGGCTCAGTTGTTGGCATGCTGGCAGTACTAATCCCGCATCGAATAGGATTGAGCAGCTTCTTCATGCATAGTTGGATCGTCATGGGATTTGGAACAGCTGTCATACTTCTAACCGTAGTACAGAACGAGGTAGGCAGAGTGATTCATGAAAGAGTATTATGCTTTCTCTAGATTGGCTGTCAGTACCGCATAGTAGGTCAGGAAGACATTCACAGCTGCTCAGATTGATAGTATATAACTGACTTATAGCATAGCATAAAGTCATAGCATAAAGTCATAGCATAAAGTCATAGCATAAAGTCATAGCATGAAGTCATAGCATGAAGTCATAGCTTAAGTTATAGCTTAAGTTATAGCTTAAGTTATAGGAGTAGGAGATACTTCAGTGGTAGAGCCTGCACCTCCAGACACGCAAGTGTTGAGAGGTTGTAGGTTCGAAACCCACTGAGTCCTCCTGCTGGGCCCTTGTGCCACAGGTGTGCTCCGACCTGCCTAAAAACTGAGAGCAACTTGGCGCCGCATATGGCAGCCTTGCCATTAAGGCACATTTATTTCTTAGTAGGAAAGCATGGAGACAGTCTCGCGATTTAAACCTTTTTAAACCTTTAAGGTAATGTGCAACTTGGTTGGTCTCAGCTGCTTGTAAGCAGCTCTTAGCATGTGCACGCATAAGCATTGTATGTTCGCCTCAGTACCTTTAGGGCAACTATTATGAGGTTCATGCGAGTAGTGGCGGGGGATTGTGAGAAACGGCCAACGTAAATAACCGGTTTGAGATGCATGATATTCATCTCACCTTTGTTTGCTTTTGGGTTCACTAGGACAGTGCGTTAGGACCGTCTTGGTTTGTTATCAAGACTAAGTAATTGAGTAAAGGCCCAAGCACATGAGTGCAAATTTCCAATGCCGGACCCTGCGAGCGGTCAAATTTGACGCAGCATTAGGCCAGGCATCAATATTCGTCGACGCACTGCATACACTGCAAATTTGACCGACTCTACTCTCTGATTGATCAGAAATAATAGCTGCAACGTCCCATTGGCTGATTAGTGACATTGTAATTAATTTTTATATCCTAGGCTAAGTACCTAATGCCCGCACTGTGTTTTGTAGACCCAGTACCTGCTGTTGATGACCGTGGGTGGGATTTTCTTTGGCGGCACTTTCAGCAACTTCAACCTGTCAGCCCATGAAGTCTGCGGTGGAGATCTGATGACACTGGGAGTAGCTATAATTTTCTTCGGAGGTGGAATAATCATAATGATTGGAGTGCCAATCACAGGTAAAGTTTCAGCGACTGGTAATCATAGAGCTGGCTACGAGATTAGCCAGACTTACCAAGTATTTCCTGCGGTTGTTCTTAAACATTTTCCTGGAGCGATACTGTTAATACGTTTTGTAATGATGACGCCCTTTATATCAGAGGACTATTGGAAGGAAAATTGTTGAAAAGCGAAATGAGCCTAGACATGAGTTGTTTTATAACGAGAAGATGCTGTTAAGCCTTCGACTTTGGATAGCCTATCACCAATCGGAATTAATCAGCTTCTGTCTGCTTGCTGTGCACACAGCAGGCAATTTGATGACCTACAAAATGGTATATTGGCTACCTCAAAGAATAAAAATGTCGCAGACCTACATGTAGAATCATATATATTTTGATGAGTGATCAACCCATGGCAAAAACATCTTTCATTCCTCCATATTTCATGACTTATTCTGCATCCAAGGGCTAACTCATACCTGTCAACCTGTGAGTATTGAGTTTTTCTGAACTTTGACAAGCCATAGCTCAAAGCCCAGCTAAAGGCCCGGCCACACACTCATATAATTTGCATGAATCGTGCAAGAAATTCGAAACTTATGAGTTCACGAGTACACACGACTAGTTTTTCACGGAGTCGTACACGTTGCGAGTGCTTAGCTCAAAAGATCCGAGCAACAGGAGTAGCGTGGTCATGTGATAATTTTCTATCTGCTGATTGGTTGAACTGTGATCAAAACGCAGAAGAATGGACAAATGGCTCTGGTTCATCGACTATAAATAGCTATTGAATGCGACAGGCAAATAATGGAGCCAGCACCTGCAGGGACAGAAATTTCTGTGGCATGGAGGGCACAAACATAATGGGGAAAGCAGACCAACAAAACAGAATGACTGCAACAATACATTATTTGAAGAACACAGATAGGCTGAAAACGATACTGGATTACTCGCTACAAATAGAGCTTCTGATTGGACAAATTCCTGAATACGAGTTGTCTTCTTTCTAAATTCTTCCTTCCTCGTACGAGTGTGTGGCAGGTATCACAAATCACGGATTCGCAAATTCCAAATCACGAGTTACGAGTATGGGAGTGTGTGGTCGAGCCTTAAAGTTCTGGCATATTTAAGCTCTGCTCAGTAAGATTTATGTAATATGTTATGTAATACGTTATGTAATACGTTGTGTAATACGTTATGTAAGGAGGATAGGAGGACATTAGGAAGCCACTAATTACTAAAATTACTAAAATTCCTAATAACTCCTAAAAATTCATAAGGACATCTTAACAATTCTTCAACAGGTTTTTTAAAGATACCTCCAGCCTCCTTATTTTCGTTCATTCTCTGTCTCCTCTATTGCTGACTACAATAAACTTGTCATAACTGCTATTGCTTGCATTTCCATATTTTGTTCGTTGCTGTCTTCATGAGTATGTGGCCAATCCTCAATTACCGCAATTCTCCTTTAGTTTGGAACTGATACCTGCTGTCAGTATTAGTACTTGTCTGTACCAGTACCAGTACCAGTACCAGTACCAGTACCAGTACCAGTACCAGTACCAG
>ERZ1740065.3272-NODE-3272-length-10137-cov-10.468657_pt1 | contig 10137 bp, 8 predicted proteins | sample MGYA00581738_ERZ1740065 | MGnify/ENA primary metagenome ERZ1740065 (study PRJEB43018, sample SAMN04849749) | marine metagenome | isolation source: floating plastic debris | place: Pacific Ocean | collected 2008-09-01 | study: EMG produced TPA metagenomics...
CCTAACTCTTATCTTATTAAATTAAATTTCTAAATTTTATTTCTAAATTCTTACATTACACTTCGCACATCCCAAACCCCAAACCCCAAACCCCAAACCCCATAATCGAAGAATCCGAATAACAGTTAAATATTCACATCGTAATAAATGTTCAAATACTCTCTTTCATTTGTGGCTTGACATGCCGCTCACAATTCACTTCACACATATTTTAATACCACTGACTCAACACTTGACTTTGACTTCAGAAATTTCCACTAGTAAAGGCTTTACTTGACTTTTGACTCCAACAAGTGGCATCTGCATGTCTATTGAGTTGACTTGGCTTAATATTCCAAATACAAGGACTTTACACTTGACTTGACTTTTGAAAATGGTGACTTTTCCAACTCCGCTGCTTTGGTTGTGCGTTTCCCCATCATTGCAGCTCCTCTGTTTTGCCTTTTCAGGTTGACAGTGGTGTGTTTTACCATTGGCGCACGTGCCGCTGTTGCACAATACTACTTTACTGCATCCTAACCGAAGTTACTTTTTTTCATATTTTAATGAAATGACTTTTGTTTTACTTTTGTTCTTCCCAGCAGGCTCACACTAACAATTGCTTTACGTGCAATATCTTCACCCAATTCCCACTTGTTACAATACAAGTCATCAGAAATGGAAATAAACTCATATTGGCTGATTATTGACACTAGATTAGGTTAGTCACATTTTGGAAGCTGCTCCGCAGGGATTTTTTAGGGTTTTTGGGAGGAGTTCAGACTTTCCAACACTAATTTACTAGCGGAAATAGAACGCCTAGAGCGACAACTACTGTAGTAAGGCCGGGTAGCTACTGTAGTAAAGCCAGGTAAGACTAGAGCTGCTTAGCCTCCAGCTACAACTATAAAGTGTTGCTACATGTTGAGGCTTGTATTGAGACTGTCTTGCTTTCCAATCCTAGTTTTAAGTTGAAAATGAAACCAGGGGTGTCGCCACTGGACCCCAGCCTACGAAGCCCCTAGTTCATAAAATCGGAAATAAGCGCCCCTGCTTGGCAACACAGGCGACTTGTGACAGATACCACAAACATAATAGACAAAAAATATCTATGCATATGTACATATGTAATAGGGGAGAGGGCTGGCTATCCATAGGCTGATTGATTTCCACCACACCAGTTCGTTACCGAGCATCCTGATGATATCTGCCAGCCGATAGCGCGAGTTATCTTCTCACACATCAGTCGTGGTTGCCAGGAGCTGCAATACTGGAGTTGTCTTCTCCGTACTTTTAATAAGACGCTCTGATTGGTTGATCGAAATATGTGTCACGAGACAGTACCGTAATGTAGTACTAGGTCTTCGGCACTAGTACCAACTGTTGTACTTGAGGTGTAGGATTTACGAATCATAGAACTATCTGCTTTTGATAACACGAAATGGAGGGTATCAGTAGTCTTTTCAACATTGGGAATTGTAGTTCAACCGGTGAATTACTCCAGCAGGTCAGTATTGTTCATTGTTAATCTTATCGCGGTTGTTGTTGAAGCAGATCAAAACATCATGTCTTTTGTTATGGGATCTTGAGGTATCGGTTCATGCTATTTCTCGGTTGGTATCATTTAGGCTTGATACTACTGACTGTTTTAGCTGGCACTCATTGGCTATCTGTCGAATCAAGAAGGTGCTGGTGCTCAGAGATTGAAGCAGATTACAACATTGAGAGTTGGGTCGACACTTTGGAGCAAGTTGACTCGTGATGATGAAATCGAAGCTGTTAGGGTCAGTGATTCTCGCATATTGCAATTTTTGTGCTAGCAGTATTCCTTACCTTGGCCTTTCAGAACTCAGTTTATTCTAGTGCGGATCTTTAATTTTAATTCGTACTGCACTCTGAAAAATGTTTCAAGAAATTTATGGTGATGCAGACCTCACCAAGCTCCCTGATTCCAACATTTCAATTCAATTCAGATGCCTTCTAAAGCTATAGATTTAGTTCTGAAGATTAATAATATCTGTATCGTCAGTGTGAGTGAGTGCTTTGGTCTATTTCAGTCTAAGACTAGTCTGTAGGAGGTGCTGTGCTAATTATGGTCTCACATAACTGAGTCTACAAGTCAGCTATGTTTTTTTTCCATTTAGGGATTTACTTCGTACACCCAAGTTCATTGATGATTATGCACCATATTACTATGTTTATAATTCAATACTGTGACACGGTGGGGGTATTCTGGTCGAGCATTGCTCATGTTTTATCGCCCGCTCGGGTAGTGACTGACACTGTTTATTGCAAAAAACCTCTGATGGCTTTCTGTAAATAAAAGAATCAAAAGATGTGTATAATTACGAGCTGGTGTGATACTGTGGCACTGCATTTGATAGCGACAGAAATATATTAGCACTTCCTTCAAAATTATCAAGAAATAAAAATTATAGGCATCGAACAATAATGATCCCTTTAATGAGAAGACAACTCCTATATAAGGTATGATGGGACTAATTTATATTGCGAATTCCAACAATAGCGATAATGTTTACCACTATTTTTGTGCCGTGACACCATCGCTATTAAGAGAGGCTCAAATCAGATTGGGGCTTGCGGCTTTCCGGCATTTTAGCAAAAACTAAATAGCGTTAAATTGGTGAAATGCAGTACTTACGATTCATTGGGGGGAGTGGTTTATTTATGATATTAATTTAATTTTAGGCCCAGACCATCGCTAGGATCTGTGACTATGTGAAGAAGCACCCAAAAGCCAGCCAACAGGATCTGGTTCAACACATCTCCAAGGAGATACAGCAGTTCTCTCAAGTTGTGGATAGCATGTAGTTGAACTACTAGAGTTGTCTTCTCCTGCTAATGACTGACCCGCATTGTGTAATACATAACCTGCAGTTACTATGCCAACAGTCAGCTGAAACACTGTGATGTAATATTGTGTATCATTCTATCTACTCCTTTATTGCATGGATAAAGACAAGATTATTTTATTTATGAACATCAGAATCTGTGTGGATCATATTATAGTAGTAAGTGATTCAATAAAACTTTAACCATTATAGGATCAAGTGCTACCCATCGCTATTAGTCTGTGCTCCCTGTAACTGGCCATTATCAGTGGCCAGCCATTGTATGGTAGACTGTGGCGGTACAATAACGCACCAATCAGTCTCATATATACCACTGCGTACAAGAGAGGCGATTTGCTCCTTGATTGACAATCCCTTCCTCCAGACCATGAGACACCTGTAGTAGAGGAGTTAGACTAGATCTCCCTACCCCAGTCGGGTCCTAACCATACTGAGAGGGGGGGGGTAGCTGCATACCTGTCTGCTCCTTTCCCTCTACTCCTAGTTCTCAGGCCAAGTCGACTGGCGACTTGATGTAAAACCTTTCGATCTTCTGTGGTAAATTCACTGCTGAATACAAGTACATCTGACTTCTGCTCTCTCAGATACTCTTCGAAGAATTTAAGAGAACTGTCTCTGAGATTAGTGAGTGAATCGCAGTATCCGATGCCTGCAACAGCCAGAGGTGCGGCCAGTCAGTGGTATGATCAGTCAGCAGTCGACAGCGCATGGGCAGGTTATCAACAGCGCGTGGGCAGGTGATCGACAGCGAGTGGTCAGGTTATTGACAGGTTGGCTGGGTCAGAGCGGAGGGTTTACCTTGTCTGTTGATGGTTGTCTCTAAGCTGACAGGCTGTTTGATACCTTGTGATCTCACGCCTAGACCTGACCCTATAGAGTATATAACATGCATGGACATTGTACAGGCGATACGTTACACTGTACACACGGCATTCAACGCCTGAGCTAATGGGAACTCGCTGTAGATGAACATTCCCGGGTGTACAATGCAACAACACAACACTACTGATCCCCTGAGTCAGATGGTGAGTTTTCTAGGTCAGATAATTTTATGATGTGACCTATTTATTTATTCCGCCATTCAATGGAAGTTAGCCTACCACAGCTAGCCACACTAGTGTAGAACAGAATTATATTGCAAATTGATAATTTTCGCAATCGAGCCGTTTGCAAATATTTTCAATGCGCCGTGATATATATAACTAAAGCTGAACCAAGAATGCAAAAATAGTAAGATAAGTCATCACTGCTATTACACCCTCATATGCCACACCAGCTAAAGCGTCTGATATTACAAACTGATCGCCCTGTATCACAAGCAGCCAATCATGCCCCTCTCCAAACCATGCCCAGTATGGCCGTCTAGAATATGGAGCGTGTAGCTCTCTATTCAAATACAACGGCAGTTGTATCTCCATTGGCTGCAGACTGTTTGACCCAAGCAGGCACACACACCTTCACTCCAGCCCAGAGATTTGAGCAAGCTCATTCCTTTTGAAGAGCCAATATCAGTGGAGCCTGGCTCCTGGTTCTTCATATTGTCCGCTGTCACAGCTGGAATAGAGGCAAAGCAGCATTGTGTGTGGGTAGCAGTGAATTCTGACTAGCTGATCGCCTAGCGATATACGGATAGTTTTAGATATCCAGTGGTCCTGTGTTGAAGATGGCAAAAACTCAGTTGTAAAAAGTTATCACAAACCCTATCTGCTACTTGCAATTAATAAGCTGGTTGGCTTTGCTTGTAGAACTTTTGCAATCAAGCATGCTGTAAAATATCTACAAATTTACAAATATACTTCTTATGCTGCATGAGACAATTACATGGAGGCTTCGTCTAGGATATCATGTTCCAGTTAGGCTACAGACTTGGGTAACTTACATTATATGTCTGTGAACCACCCAGTGCTCGATCGTATCCCGCACAGTATACCGTACTACACCACACCAGTAACAGCACTGGTTGTGTATGTATCCCATACAGTATACCGCACTGCACCACACTGGTAACAGCGGTGGCTGTGTAAGTATCCCGCACAGTATACTGCACTACACCATACTGGTAACAGCGGTGGCTGTGTAAGTATCCACACTCTACTGGGATACGAGTATGTGCGCGCACTGAAGGTGGTCGTATACCGTACTGTTCTCATAACATGCTTAAATCACACCGTACAAGAGAGGACAATTCCTAGTCAAAATGAAAAATCACAAGCGTGTCATTTAGTAGTATCACACTGCAGTCTACTTCCCCTCTGCCACAGAAATGCACTTGTGTTGTCACGATTTGGACAAATTTATACTGGCTTGTATTTTACAGTGGTAGAATTTGTATTCAATCTCACAGACATATTGTTTCTTCCATTCATAAACGATCGAAATAACTCTACGACAGGATATTCGATATTTTAAATGCTATGCTGTCATACATTAATGGGCCTTCATGAATGAATAAGTTATGCTCTTTCAGAATCTGAAATCAGAGTTGAGAACGGACATATAGATCCGGAGATAGAGAAGTACAGAGATATGTAAGGAGTTGTCCTCTCAAAATGAGTTTTTGATGATAGAGGCTTTTACTCGACTCGAAACTGGTATTAAAATATTTAGAATTCTTCACTGAATCCAGATCTGAAATCAGATTTCAAAATGATCATCTACACCTGGAGACATACGAGGGTGAAGTGATATCAGAAAAGAAAAATGCCTGCATGGAAGTCCTCACCATGACGAACTTTTTCTTTTCTGATATCACTTCACCCGGGTATGTCTCCGGGCCTAGATGTCTATTTTCAAATCTGATTTCAGATACTGAAAGACCATAGTTTATTCATTCGCCTAAGCTTATTAGTGTACAACAGCATAGCATTTGAAATATCAAATCTCACGTCATACGAATGCACAACTCCTACTAAACTAACAGAAAAGATGCCTGTTAGCCATCATTTTATGCGGGCTGCGTGGGTTGGCCGTATCGACCAATCGTATTTAGGCACATATCCCAAACCTCAAACACCCAGTAGATGTTGGTGAGGTCTGCAGATGATAGTAGAGACAGTCAGTACCGCTATGATCATATCAGGCAGCTGGTACACTGTGGTCAGCTGGTACACTGTGGTCAGCTGATACACTGTGGTCAGGTGATACACTGTGGTCAGCTGGTACACTGTGGTCAGCTGGTACACTGTGGCAGTGGGTTGCAGGTAGAATCGCAGACTAACCTTGGTCAGCAGCACTGAGGTCCTTCCTGATGATGAGCCAGCACCTGTCTATCAGGTACTGTAGGACATGGTGACACAGCATGGCACCTGCTCTCTTTACCAGACTTTTGGTTCTACTGACAACGTGTGATAGATGGAGGCAAGTTGTTTCACCTTCAAAGCACACTGAGATACAGGCTGCATAGCTTGAGTGATTCTGTGAGAATAAGGGACTGTCTCTTACTAGGCATGCTAGCCACCATTGTTTCACCCAACCTCAGCTCAAATCTTTTCAGCTGTTCATCTCTATCCGCATCTATGGCAACCTTCACCTGTGCTAGACTATTGGTCAGCATAGACTGAGAGTTCCTATCGTAGGTCAATATGAATGCATCTTCAACGCCTGCGTTGATCCTGAGAACGCTTTCAATGCTCTCAGTATACAGCTGAATCTGGCCTTTCACCTCAAAACATAGTCTTCGGTGTGACATTAGTTGAGATTCAGGTTGGGGACGAGAACAAGAGTTGAATTAATATGCATTTCTACCTGGTCATATATTTCAGGGTATGTAGAGGCTAGAGTCGGTGGTGTGACTGGCAACTTGACTACTAGACTTCCAACTCCACATCCTCTAGGCCCAACACAGGCTATTTCAGGCTCTAAATAACACACATTTACAGCGTTTCACCATCGGCAGTGGGTTCATTAATGTGTTACATAGTTTGTCACATTGATACAACATCTAGACTATTACTAGCTAACCTCCCACCTACAACTTCAGAAGTTTCAATGAATGATTTGCTCAGTATACAGCTAGATGACGATGTGAAGCGATTATTACATTTATTTGCCTTCATTTGAAAAAAAGCGCTGGTAAGACATAAGAAATATGAGTCAAGAGACCACTTGTAACGCAAGACAGCATCAATTCCTACCACTAGTCTGTTTCACGAATGCGATCCTTTTAGCCTCCCTCTCTTTTCTTTCATTTCTATATTGGAGAAGTTGAGGGATTTGAGCGGCTAAGCCATTGACCTCACTCATAACAGGATCCGGATAGCTGAAAAAGGGACCAGAACCATAACGTGCTTAATATCAGAACGGATTGCATTCCATCAGATTTTGGTGATGTATGAATGGTAGAATACATTACCTACAACCGTACAACTCAATGTTTACGAAGCAGTTGGCTAAACATACGAGCCTATTCTTATCGTATTTGTCGGCATGTGATTCCAGAAAACTTCTCTTTAGAGCCCATTCTTTTTCTGATTCATGATGAGAGCGGATAGACTCTATCCATTCTTCATCAGATGACGCCTGTGATCAAATTTAGACCAAAAACATTTCGTATATTCGTAGGCCAACAAATACAAAATCGTGCGAAGGCTACCATAAGCTAACAAACGTACCATAATTGAGAATGGCACCTCTCAGAAAGCACAGGCAATATTGGATTCCTAGATATCAGCACAGTAAATGGGATATTGCTATGTAGTTGCTTCCCTGTAGACTAAAATTAAAAATATTGCTCTTTGTCAGCGCAAGAGAGCAGGCATGATCAGCTCAGCGTGCGAAAACTAACAACCCGGTGGAAAACTTCGAGTACGCATTGACGTCTGAAAGCTATTGAAAAGCCTATTTCATATATGCCAATGTAAATATGAATGTTCTGCATCCCATATGTCCTCGCGTGATATCGAGGAGTCTCGAGTATTTAGGAACAACATTCGCTTTCCAATTGGACAGTTCACGAGTTCGATGGCCAATCATGTATCCGGTAAAGTTCTTCCAGTTGACCTTTGACAAGTAGGAGAAGGTCGCTATCAAGGTCTATCGTTGCGAAAGGGTGGATGATTCAGCCCATTCAGTCACGTCCGCTTTCACCTACCTATCGTAGACTAGTTCGTAAGAAGGACGGTTCACATAGTCAGACGAATATGCCAGGTATGTTACTGCCAGGGCTGCTAGCTTTAAGGATGACTATTTTATTCCTTCTGTACGTGTGCTTAGTGAGCAATGACCAAGCTCTCTTCCTTCTATCCTGCTTCCATTTTCTTGCTTTATTGCAGTCATAACTTATCTTTGCAGGAGATGACAATCCATACAGCTACTGCAGTGATACTATCACTGTCGGTGACAATGAATACAAGTTTTTTAATCTGAATAAGCTACCTGGCGGGAAATATGGTATGATTTACATCAATGAATTCACAAGATATTGTGGGAAGCATGACCTCCTTTGCAGTCATTTTTATGCTGAAGTTTCAGTAAATTTTTATCATTATAATTCTCATGTAGATAAACTACCCTACTCCGTACGTGTCCTGCTTGAATCTGCCACTCGAAACTGCGACAACTTCCATGTAAAGGAAGACGACGTCATGAAAATTCTTGACTGGGAAAAGAACCAATCCAATTCGACTGAGGTGCCATTCAAGCCTAGCCGTGTGATCTTACAAGACTTCACGTGAGTAGCACCGTGCTTCCAGAGTAAAGCATACACCTCTTCTTCAATATCACTCCCTCATCGACATATAATACATATATCGTTCCATGGATGTAGAGGTGTGCCCGCAGTAGTAGACTTTGCTGCGATGAGAGATGCTGTCAAGCGATTGGGAGGTGACCCAGAGAAGATTAATCCCATCTGCCCCGCTGACCTTGTCATTGATCACTCAGTGCAGGTGGACGTCGCTCGCAGGTAAATATAACCAACATCTGATCAACTAGTGAGCATTGGCACCAGCAGTCTGGATTGCGTTAGTGTACTCACAGTAGTGTCATGGCTAGTGCTCCATTGTGATTGAGAACCTGATCAGGTATGAAATCTGCACACATATGTTGGCTGTTAAATCACATATGAACAAGTAGGTTTACTGGTGAACAACTCTTTATCCACATTAAAATCAGTGCTGATTTTTAATCGAGTCCTTCTAAGGTTAACCAAGATTATTTGCACGGAAGTTTAATTTTATGCCACAAGGTTAATCTTGTGGCTATCTGGAGGGTACATCTCAATGATAAACCAAGAGTAATATACTACAAAGATTTATGAACAAGTATGACTGCATATTTATTTAAGCAAACTTAACACCAGTGCAGTTGAATACCACCAATGACCCGCCAAAGACTTGTCAGCGTCAGCTGCTGCAGCTGGTAGCAATGCTACTGCTCTGGATTCTATAGCTAAGTAACGAGTTTGTAGAGGCAAAATTAAAATAAGATGAATTCAAGATTGAAAATCTTTATCAGAAGATTAATAGAGATGAGTTATTTTGAAGAAATGCAACACTAATTAAAATACCAGATTTAGTCTTCATTTGACTCACAGTTCGGCTGAGGTCAGACAATCCATTCTGTGCATCTCACAGGAAGTCTCAATGAAGCTTATTACTATCTCTTCATACCTACCAGTTACCAATGTATAGATATTTAGGTACAGTTGTACAGTGGAACATGTGTTTGTACATGTTCCACTGTACAACTGTACGTAGTACATGGTACGTGTACGTGGTTGCTAGCTGTGGCAGTTTTAAAAAGAGGAGTCATCAAGCTTTGAATAGCCGACTCACATCTAGCTCATGAATCATTTCACTGTAGAACTGATCATTCTTAGTGGAGATGGAAGGTACCTGCTTCTTACAGAAGCGGATCAATTTTACCAAAATAACATCAATGGAGGAGCTTACTCCATTCCTCCTGACCCTGTTTTCAACAACACCCTGAAATTGTTTTCCGTATCTTTCAGTATTATATGTTGTATGTATGCATTATATGTTAGCTATGGATGATATGAGGGTATTTGATATATCACCAACACTAGGGGTGGATAGCTACCAACACTAGGGGTGGATAGCTACCAACACTAGGGGTGGATGGCTACCAACATTAGGGGTGGATGGCTACCAACATTAGGGATGGATTCATGGTATGCTTATGTGAGGTTGATAACCAGCAACCACTAGGTAATAATCACAGACAAGGCTATAATTATGACTTTAGTTATGAGGTGTAGGGGGGGGGGAGAGGGGGGGGGGCTGGGGGGGAAGGAAGAGGGGATGAGAGGGTAGGAGGGAAGGAGAAG
>ERZ1740065.3273-NODE-3273-length-10136-cov-11.927289_pt1 | contig 10136 bp, 11 predicted proteins | sample MGYA00581738_ERZ1740065 | MGnify/ENA primary metagenome ERZ1740065 (study PRJEB43018, sample SAMN04849749) | marine metagenome | isolation source: floating plastic debris | place: Pacific Ocean | collected 2008-09-01 | study: EMG produced TPA metagenomics...
CTCTCTCTCTCTCTCTCTCTCTCTCCATCTCTCTATCCCTTCATCTCTATCTCCCTCCATCTCTCTCTCTCACATTCCCGCTCTTGGCCTATCTATCTATAGTTTTATGTGCTTTTTCTTGACAACCTTCTGTTCTCTCACTTCGTCATTCTCCGTTTTCTCCTTTCACCTCTTTTTTCATACCTCATTTTTCTCTTCCTTAGTCTTCACTCCCCCCTCTCTCTCCCTCTATCACTCACTCCCCATTACCTTTACTACTATTGCAGCTCGCTTCTTTTTCTCTCACTCCACGATTTTGCCGTAGTATAGATCTCCTTCCCCAGCTCTCTACATGTTTAACATTGCAGGTATGACGAGGTGATGAGAAATGCAGCGAGTTTCCTTGAGTCTCAGCATTTGGTACGATATCTCTTTGACTTGTGGTAAGTTGATGTTATATATTATTATGCATATGCTGTATTGTTATAGTATTTGAGGTATTTGAGGTTATTTGGTTGACATCATAAGCCACTCCCTCTATTTCTGACCTTGACCTGCACTAATTTTACAGCCATCTAACCAATGCCGTGCTGAAGGTACTGAGGGTAAAGGACGAGCGCCGGAGCATCGCTGAAGCGCGTCTGCTGCTATTACATTGCTCCAGATTGACCTTATCAAATGGCCTTGACCTACTGGGCATCGAACCGCTCTCTCAGATATGACATAATGTGTGACTGTGGCAGTAAGCTAATGAAAAATTGTTACCAACTTCAATCTTCTTGCGGGTGTTGTTACTGTTTTGAAGCGATCGTTTGCTCACTCCTAAACCATCGCGGGACTGACGTACACACGTATAAACAAAGTTTATTTCTTTAGTTATACAGTCTGAATTAGTGATGCTGTGATAACATTATTGCTGACTTGTTCAAACACATGACGCGCGCGGCGTTAATATACACACATCTATTGTCCGGGAGATGTTTCTATGCGCGTGACGCTATTGTCTGTATTGCCACTATAGAGAACGTTGGGTATTAGTGCTCGGGTCCCGTCTGTCTGTGCGACTACTGATACACATCTGATTTTGATAGAGTGTCAAGGTTAGTTTTTATGAATCTTGCGATCATTACGTCGCCACTCGAGTATTTGGCGATTTCTTCCATCTCGATCTCAAAACTGTCCGGAGGCTGATAGTCCTCGAAACCGAGTGTCGCGTTCAGATAGGAGTCGGTAGTGGGCATCAAATCGCTTCCGTCTGACGGTGGATTGACTAGAAATAGAGATGATGTGAAATTGTCTGCTGAGTCATAATTTGCCTTGGAAATCCCTCCCTATCCTTAAGAATCCCCTCCCTACGTTGGAAACCCCTCCCTGTCATTGGAAATCCCTCCCTGTCCTTGGAAATCCCTTCCACAAGGATTCTTCCTGAAATTCTTCTGTTGTGTTCTTCATACCATTTCAGCATAAATCTAAGACTTAAAATACAAATCCTGGCGGGAAGGATATTTTGATCCAGTTTTAGTCCAGAGAATGCCAATGTTACGGCCATATTGCTTCAATTCTGACTAGTCAAACAGTTAGCCTCCGCTACACAGTTTCTTTGGTAGCGGGAAGGCTGGGTATCGACCCCCCCAAACTCACCGTATGCTGTGACGATGATGACTGCGACAACGGCCAGAAACAGTAACGTGCCGACGACGAGGAAAACAATGTTCAAGACTTTCTTTAGGACAATGTGACCTTCGGCAGCCTCCACCATTTCCTCTGGATCGACACAACCACCTGCAACACACCAAGTTGGAACTACCATGACATAATATAATACTTCACTCTGCTCAGGCAACCAAACCAACATCCTGTTTATAGACATCAAAACTCTGAGTCACTTACTGTCAATACTAGTCGGTACTAGTCAGTATCAGTACTAGTCAGTACTAGTCGGTACTAGTCAGTACTAGTTGGTACTAGTTGGTACTAGTCAATACTAGTTGGTACTTGTCGGTACTAGTCGGTACTAATCGGTACTAGTCGGTACTAATCGGTACTAGTCAGTCTAAACAATAGAAACCCTGATTGGCATCGCTGCAAGCCTAAGCCTCATAGCCTTTCAAGGCTCATTCAAAGAAAGGGGATAGTATGTTCTTATAATTAATAATTTTACTTTTGTATTGCAAAAGAAACCAAAATTTCTCAGCCCACAAACTTAACACATTTCGTCATATGTCCTCCTACAATAACATCAATGTGGCGTAGCCTAGTATCCATGCACAAACTCCTTCTACTGGTTCCAGCTCTCATTTTTCTAATATTGCTACAGTTTTCTGCAAAGTTTTCTTACAGACCTGTATTTAAGTTGTATCATTACAGAACTGACCTTTGACCCTGTTGTCCTGGACGCAGTTTACTATGGCAGCGATACATTTGTTTCTTTCTTTCTTCGGTTTTTTGTCGTCTACAAAAGGCAGTCAAACTTTACAAGCACAAGCAGATGCTACTAACTCGTGTCAGGATACCAAAGCGAACTGCAAAACCTGCTGAAATTTTGAAAGTAAAGAGAATTTGAATCGTTGGCGTTGGAGATAATGGGGATAATTCAATGTCAAGGCCATTCAATGCTGTTCAAAGCTATTTACTGAGTGAGCCTGAAATGATAGACCTGGACAGCACCGTAACGTAAGTAACGTAAGTAACGTAAGTTAGAGATAAGTGACAATATATTGCTTGGAGTTTTCCCCCAAAGTTGCTGTCAGTTCTATAACTTGTACATTCTATCATTACATCAGCTGTTGAGATTCACGTCTAGCAGGTAAATCATACATCATACTTACTTACTGTAGAACAGGAAATTTTTGCAAGCACAATCTTTGCGTTTTAGTTTGTGATATAATTTTGCGAAAATATATTTTTGCGTTTCTTGCTGTTAGTCTATAGACAATCAATCAAACAAAGAAATATTTGCGTGTTCAATTTTTGCGATAAGCCGAAAATTTTCAAAAACACAAAAATTAAGTGAACGCAAAAATTTCCTGTTCTACAGTATGCAACTTAGAAAGCGGAGCAACATACAAACACACCATCATCTTTCTTTCCCACTGCGGGAGTTGTCTCGTCTGCGTACTCGACTATATCCAGAACGTCATCTAAATTAACTTTGGCGGCAGCAAACTCCTCGTCAATAATTTCGTCGGTGTTTGAGCGGACAAGTCTGGGCGTGTTGCCATTCATTCCTGAAGACAGTGCCGGTAGACCATAGTCTACCTGGCTGTCCAACACCTTCATTTGGCCCGAGTCGGATACCTGGGTAAACGCAGGTATATTGGTGAAATATGGAGTGATTTGTTTGTACATAGAAATTAAACATGGCAAGCTATCAGCACCAGCAGAAAACTCAATTCGAACATAGAGAAACGTATAACTATCATTCATTTACGAACATATAATAACAGCGCAACCACATTTCATGAAAGAAAAATATCCATTATGCATTGTGCTATAACATTTAGGAAATAGATATGAAAGCAAATGGTAGGTAAAGAAGTCCTGACAAAATCCATTGGATCTGCAGAAAAATATCTTTTTACCCAGGGCTGTTGTATGGAAGTGAACCATGTGCAGTTTGTGAGTGTAGAAAAGAGTTTTATGGTAGGTTCACCATGTTGGGTAGGATTTATGATCACTATTATTATTACCTGACAGACCAAGTCTCACGCCATGCTATACTAATACACCAATACACTAATACACTAACACACCAATACACTAATACTCTGAATGGTACTGACTGAGCCAGGAATGGTTTTCTGATCGAGGTTTGTCTGATGCTGTAAGTCTGAACATCCATCTCCGTTTATCAAAACAAGCATGATATCATATACATATACATTTATATCCACATGAGACTACCATCGACGTCAATTAACAGGTCTATTATGTCTCGCAGTGCCTGGAGCAGGATAAATATAGCCCCAGATATGTCTATATACCTGGACTACGCGTGGTTGTACCTGGACTATGAATGGTTGTACCTGGACTACGCGTGGCTGTACCTGGACTACGCGTGGCTGTACCTGGACTATGAATGGTTGTACCTGGACTACGCGTGGTAGATAGCCTATTAACACACCATAGTGATTCAGTCTCTTCATATGTACGTTTTTAGCATATGCTAAACATTCTTTGCTGTGCGTTTCACATTTACTGGCTGTTTCAGGCTCTAAAGATCTTTTACCTTTGATCTTTGACCCGTTTGTTCTCTTGTTTCACTTCTAATTCCATACTAGTTCACCCCAGGTATCTCCCCATAGCTGTGACTGACCTTCTTGTACTGCTCATAGCTGGTTATGTCGTGGTACCCAGACACCTTTTGGTCATCCTCTAGCATGTGTAGCTCTGTCATTCTCGTCTCGTTAGTTTCTATGGCTCGTCCCAGCGCCGGCCCGCGTCCTGAATTACTCTGGTGAGAGGCCACCACTAAGGCATTGGTTGAATCTCCTCTACCTGCAAGAATTGACACAAGACTAAACTGGTAGCTAGTAATGGACAGTTGACAGTCTGATTGACAATGTCGCTGATGGTCGCTTATCTCCTTATAGGGAGTTGGAAGTCATTTATCGGTGTGTTACGAATCATGCATCTAAACTAATTTTTGGAAATCGTTCCTCCTACGTACGTACGTCAATACATTCTTATCTTTGATAGTGTACCAATCATGAAGTGAAGGATGATTGAAAAAGTGAAAAAGTTGAAGCATCATTTATTCAATTTTGTGTACCTGTTATCCTTCCCAGTGTGTTCTGTATTCCTAATAAGGTGTTTGTTGCCAATGAGTTCTTTTGATTTGGGTCTGGTGTGCTGGCCGTGGTGGCTGGCGCACTAACCGAACCATTTCCTAGTGTCGGCAGGTTCAGGGACAACTTCCCAGCTGACGTACCATCTATGACAATATGATAAACTCATTTCCAGCAAGCAAGGTTGTAACATAAGTATTTGCTACTTGACCTTGTTACCTTGTGGTTGGTTGGTTTGCCCTATTCCCATAGAAGACCCATATGATTTCACAGTGTCCAGCGTACCACTGAGAGTATCTGTGAACTTCTTGAACATGATGGCGGTCTCAGAAGAACGTATTAGTATTCACAGTAGAGTTCACCTGATTTACTAGCTGGAGCTAAAAGATAAATAGAAATGTATACATAGCAATACAACAAGATAAAATGGCAATCCACACACGGTAGGAAGATTCAGTACTGCCGTAATAGTTGAGAATATAACTGTACTTTAACGCCGTTGTGACAGAAAGTATGACAAGAGAGCTAGTCTCACCTAGTTCAGTAGGCAGATATCCTTTATACAGAGTGTGTAACTAGCTATACCATCCCTATCAAGGCTTTTGGCAACTCACACGGATTATTAGCACAGCCATAGTCTCCTTGTTTTTGCACATCATGTACTAGATAATAAAGGAGCAGAAAAATCGATAACTTATCGATTTTTACATGGCGTCTATCTTTATCACTTTGGTCAAGTGTTGCCTACTGGATGCGCGCGTAAATCGTTTACATGGAAATGACTGACTTCGCTGTATCAACCTGACTTGACGTCTAAAATTTATTACATATTTTTCATATACTATATTATTCAACATCCCTACGTAATAGTTAGTCTGAGAAACTAGGTCACGCACTTTGAGAACTAAAAATATTAACAACTAAGTTTTAGTGAAAATATATTCTTACGCGTGCGATCTCAAAAATATGTGTTTGAGGAAACCTGGTTACGATTTGAAATGTGGCCATTTCTGACTATTTAGCCTTGATGTGGCAAAGATTACGCTGCAAGAAAGTCGTATAAGAGATGCTTTTGCAGTAGTGTGTGGTTGCACTTAGTGACAGATATCCAGGCTCTGCAGCACACCTCACGCAGCATTGAAAGAACATTGTTCTTCGATTGTTTGCTCTATGCGATTTGTGACTCCGTTTGAGTGTGCATCCAAGCTCTCAATATGATAGAAGGGTACAGTCCATTCCTACAAGCTGCACTTGGAACGCTGTTCACATGGGGGCTGACAGCTTTAGGCTCTGCTTTGGTATTCGTCTTCAAGAGCAGTAGGGTATGTATAACTACCGCGAAGTTTTCTCTTTCTGCTGCAGTTTCTCCTAATAGTCTCAGATCGTTACAAGCCGCTGCCACTAACTCGACTAACTGGCTATATTTTAGAGAGACGTTCTTGATGCAAGTCTTGGATTTGCAGCTGGGGTGAGTAAAGATTCACTACAAAATGTAGCATAGTGTTGTCCAATCCAGTATTACCGTGGGATATTCTAATACCACGTATCATGAACGGCCAACAGCTCAGTTTCATTTTTTGTTAATGGATGTGATTGGGACGAAACCAGTAGACTCGGTATCTATACGGGTGTACAATTTCTTGGACAACTAGCTACCAATGATCTATTTCACAAAGTCCTCGAGTTCTGGTCATACTCCATCAATAGTTATGGTACATAAGTGCGGCAGCTGACAGCAGTTGTTATTCTTAACGTACTGTAAGTGTGGTAATTATTGCGGCATAAAATGATAGCGGTTTTAAGTGAGGGCAAAAGATACCAGTTGTAACTATAATGGATTGAGATGTGTGAAACTGAGCTCCATATCGCTAAAACTAAAAACGGTTTGATAATGTTGCTGAGCAACACGTTTTAAACGCTACAAATAGGACCTCAGTATAATTACCACACTTACAGTAGTATCTGCACATAAGCCAATTATCAAATTCAGCTTCGTTTTCAGTTGTCACAGAGTTAACTTAAAGTAAAGAATTATCAGCCATTGATTAGATTGTGGTTTCCAGGTGATGACGGCTGCGTCCTATTGGTCACTGCTGGCCCCTGCTATTGAAATGGCTGAAGAGTCAGGCATGTATGGAAACGAAGGACAACTTGCCTTCATCCCTGCAGCTATTGGATTCCTTCTCGGCGCTGTGTTTGTCTGGGGCACAGACAAGTTGCTGCCCCACATGGTATGAAATCAGAGTACACTTTGATTACTTCCCACTTGCCACTCGCTTCTTGCCACTCGCTAATTGCCACTTGCCAGGTAGACACATGCCAATTGCTACTTGCCGCTTGTCAAGTAGACATACTTCTAGGTTTCTAGACTTGGTTGGGCCATAAAGTAATTGTGATTTCTTGTAATTGAGCTGCACCAGCCCACAGACGTCTGCAGAGAAGCACATTTCTAGACTGGACATCTCAAAATTTTCAGTTGGTTTTCTAACCAGCCGATTGATTCACCATTGCCAGCAGTTTTTCTGCCATACATGTAGTTTGTCTTTTTGCCAAGATAGGAAAGAGTGCAAGCCCCAGCTAATTACAATCTGCCTGGAGTTGTTTTCTTCCCCATATGGCCCAGTGGCCTTATTCACTAACCTTCTTATATATATTTTATAAATTGTGTCCCTATTGTCAAGATGCTAGGTTGTACTCCTTCCCTTTACGTTCTGCTGCGATAAAATTTCTTTGTCATTTTACAACTATTGGTCAGACATTGTCACTACATGCGTGAGCAAATGTGGTTTACTAAAATTTCCTCTGCTCTACTCACTGATAACTTTCTATTGGTTGTAGGGTGACCCAGCGATAACCTTGGCCCTACAGACGGCCCACCGTGCAGACTCTGTCGGTGCTCTCTCGTTGGACGGAGAAGGAGATACGTTCATCCCGGAGACGACGAATGGATCAGGTATGCCTGCTGCTGTCCAGAGTTTTTGTTTGAGCCTGATGATTGCAATGTATCGGGCCGTAGCTAGTCTTTGATTACTGGTACAATGGGAAAAAACTATTGTCGCACTGCCCCTATTTCTAGATTCTACGCTGACTCGTAGAAGCAGGAAAGACTCGAGCCTATCTGAATCCGAGCCCGAGGCCGGTAGGTCGGTCGTTGATGTGATACACGATGATGAGGAGAAGAAGAGACAGGCGAGCTGGCAGAGAATTCTCCTACTGATCATCGCCATCACGATACACAACATCCCAGGTAAATGGCCGGAATCTACCTGCTATCGCCGACACTAGGGCCTCTACACTCGGCTCTATAACTCAGTGATAAAGTGTGTGGGATGAATAAGTAGGCTGTATTTGTATTCATTCTATTTGTCTCATTCCCGGAGGAATGAAATATTTGTATTGAATCTCCTTCAAGAACCTCCACTCGTCGTGATAGTTTCCATTGGAAGCTTTCTGAAACCATTTCTTTTCCCACAACTATTCGCATTGCTTCATCTGGAAGCTGTAGTAACCATGGTAACCTGCTGATGCACTGATGAGGGGCGACTGCCTTGCTGGCTGCTGTCCAGTGTTTATATTCTGTGTCGTTCATCTATATTTTAACTCACTCGGCCTTGACCCCACACACTATACATGCTTGTTGTTTCTGTTAGGCTGATGCGATGCCAACATGTCTGACTGATATCGATTGGTTTTTCAGAGGGCCTTGCTGTTGGAGTAGGATTTGGTGCCGTTGGAAAGTCCAGTTCGGCAACGTTCCAAAATGCCAGGTGAGCTATGGCGTGAGATTGACAGAGCTGTAGGTCATAAACCAAAGCGTCTGTGACATCACACTAGTGACATAGTATTAGTGACATCACACTAGTGACATAGTATTAGTGACATCATACCAGTCACTCTCCAGTACTACTAGACATCTGTGAGGCATCCTACTACTCAGGCAGGCCATAAGTAAGATTATCTTTGCATCACTCATCTGTCTTGGTTGCAGAAATCTTGCCCTTGGTATCGGTATACAGAACTTTCCGGAAGGCCTGGCTGTGAGCCTGCCGTTACGCGCTGCTGGATTCTCACCAATGAGGAGCTTCTGGTCTGTCTATTTTTCTCTGTCTGTCTGTATGTCCTTACGTCTGCTAGGATGACACCATTATACCAGCATAGGAATCGCACCCAATTATTTATTATGTTTTGGTGACTAAAGTTCATATGCAGGGCACTGAGAGACATGACATGCACCAAAACCTATAACCTACTGCAGATCATCTGCTTCTATAATTCAATATGTAAGATGGCTAGTCATCAGAGACACTGAGAGCTTAGGATAATTTTTATCACCAACCAGAAGGATTTGAAACCGCCAGTGGTTATAACTATCCCTCCATAGCAAATTTCTGAATTAAAAAATATCTTGTTCGATAGATCAATTGCGTTCTTTTGTATCAAGTATCTATGTTAGTTCAGCTCTAATTAACCAAATTAATGAAACTCCTGTTCATGAAACAGATATGTGAGTTGTCTTCCCTTGCATTGCATATTATATTTTATATTATTATAAATGCATCCATGTATTATTTACCATATATTTACCATGTATATTTACTATGTATATTTACCATGTATATTTACCATGTATATTTACCATGTATATTTACCATGTATATTTACCATGTAATATATGTATAGATGTATAAAATACTATATCATTGTATTTTATTTGGTATTTTTATTTGGTATTTATCATTGTATTGCACGTATTTTCCATGTCAATATTTGATCAAGGAGACTAACTATAGAGGTACGTTTGGCAGGTATGGCCAGTTGAGTGGCATGGTAGAGCCTATAGCCGGAATACTCGGTTGTCTGGCAGTCTCCATAGCCGAGCCTCTACTTCCATACTCCCTAGCCTTCGCCGCCGGCGCTATGATATTCGTCGTCGTGGATGATGTGATCCCTGAGGCTAACACTTGGTTTGTCACTACTACCATTAGTACTCTGCTCCTAGTATCTCACAATCGCTATGGTTTGACATCACTTCCTGTTTTTGTTGCAGCGGTAACGGGCGGCTGGCCAGTGCTGGCTGCATACTAGGATTCTTAGTCATGATGTCTCTAGACGTAGGACTCGGCTAGTTGTCGTTTGACTTCTATTTTTCTACATGATGGCTGCATGTGTATAGATTATATATAGATGCATGTATATAGATTGCTAGTCGATTTATAACTGGTATTCTGGTCGTTCCTTTAACTCTGCTCTCCCCCCTCCGTCCTCTACGTCCCTCTGTCCTCTACCTCCCTCTCTCCTCTATCTCCATCCTTCCTCTATCTCCCTCCTCTATCTCCCTTCTCTATCTCCCTCCCTCCTCTTTCTCCCTTC
>ERZ1740065.3274-NODE-3274-length-10135-cov-11.093155_pt1 | contig 10135 bp, 5 predicted proteins | sample MGYA00581738_ERZ1740065 | MGnify/ENA primary metagenome ERZ1740065 (study PRJEB43018, sample SAMN04849749) | marine metagenome | isolation source: floating plastic debris | place: Pacific Ocean | collected 2008-09-01 | study: EMG produced TPA metagenomics...
CCAATCTTTCCAAGTCCCCACCGGCCAAATCATTCATTCAATTTACTTGATACTCTCCCCCCCCCCCCCCCCCCCACACACACACATACTAGATACCTCTTATACTGCTACAGTAAGTCTTCATTTCGTTGTAACCTCGCATCTCCAAAAGCACCCTTTCAGGTTCCTATGAAGTTCTATTTTTTCCTAAGATCCTCTCGTACAGCACTGGTTGGTACTACAAAATCGGCCTCATGTAACCATCCTCTGTCACGTTCATCAGACCAGCTGTCAGGGTTTCCTCGGGCAGCATGTAGCTAAGTCTGCTGATGGAGTTTCCACCATTTTTCAATCATGTGGTCAAGTCTCGGACATGTACCAAGGCCATGCTGAATCATATATTGCCCGTGGGCTGGTGGGATTGTTTCTGTAAATATCACCAATTTGAACTGTATGATGAGGTGCGTGATGAGTTGGCTTCTGTCAGCACTGATTGTACTGGTGAAAGTGGTGATTGATAGCCAACGGTTTGGCTGGAATTCGCTGGAATATGGATAGGGTAGAGGATGATAGGTTGACACGTCACAGATCGATTATCAAGTCTGATTCGTGTGAGCATGACTAGTCAGTGTCTGTCTCTAACTGATTCACTGAGTGTACAGACCAGCTGGGAGTCGACAGGTAGTAGAACGCTGGTGTCCTCCACAGAAGTCAAGCGTAAACCGGATCATCTTGAGGTAAGTAAGTAAACAAGTAAATACATAAGGAAATCAGTTAGTAAACTAGTAAATAAGTAAGTAGGTAGGTAAGTGTGTAAGTAGTGCAAGGACACAGTGCAGCAGTCATTGTGATACAGGTCAGTTCTGACTTCATGACCTGTCGCCCTAAGAAAGTTCTGACAGTCAAAGTGACGTGTGAGAGAATGGTTATTTGAGGGCAATTTTGGAGAAGCAAAGGGGAAGAATGGTGCTGCATGAGAGGTGGGACGAGTAAGAGAGGAGAGAAGGGATATCAGTAGGGCAGTCTGATATAATATGTTGCTTTTTGGGGATTAGGTGAAAGGATGCAGGGAGTTGATGTGGTACTGTAACATGTATCTAGTACGCAGGGGTCAAGGACTAAGGGAAAGCGCTATTGGTGCTGCTAAAACACTGAATAGCTAAATATGAGGTAAATTCGGGAAATTCATAATATTTCTGGTGTGGAACTCTTGGGACTTGTACAGCAATGGAGCCGTAGCTCACTCCTAATGGTGAAAGACCATAGATATCAGTCATGTTGGGGGAGAAGTAAGACCGTCGGGCTAGGACAGGAAATCCTCTTGCTCACAGCAAGAACTTGCACACTGTTGGTGGTACGCTAGCAAACAATTTCCGCCCTTGATGTTGTCACCGCTGAATAAATCTTATGATAAACTGACTGAGCCTTTCAAAACGAGCACATAAGGATGCTCCTTCCCATATGAGGTTCATCAAATTTTGACACGATTGTTATGTTCTTCTCCTATTAGCATTTCTCGACTGTGGTAGCTGCTGTGGACCAGCAGCATTTTCTATCAGTTCTGATCTGTGCTTCATATTTACTTCATTCATTAGCCAGAGTTTTATAGTGTAGCAATTCTCGAAAGTCAAACACTTGCTGTCAAATGGAACAGGGTCATGCGTGGGTCACGTATTGCTAGCAGGTTGGTGAGATACCTATCATAGCCTCTGTGTAATCGATGAAGGTGAACATTGGTTTCAAGGAGGCAAAGCCAAGTGTAATTCGTTGAGCTACACTTTCTAACCATGAAGATGGAGATTGGGGGGGACGATATAGTTGGACTATCTTCGGCATCACCGATACTACAAACTACGGAAAGATGAATCATTCACTGTTCTAACATACACAACATGAAATCAATTAATTAACTTCCACATTAATACTTAGACGTCAGCAATATCAGCTAGTACCGGTCATCCCTCGTCTTATGGCAGTATACCTGAAAGCTGATTGGTCGATGAATAGAGGATACTGTTAGCAGCAAAGGGAAGCTGGTTACTAATGCTGCGTGGTTGATTCTATGGTTAGTCTATTGCGAGGGGATTGCAGGGTTTTTTGCCGTGCGGTGCACATGTATCCTTGACAGCACAGCCTACCTGTTCAAGAGTGATATGGTTGCCATGGTAACGTTGAATTATGGAAGAAAAACGATTATAAGAGAGGTTTATAGCTGCCAATCAATGACTGAAACTGAGATAGGCTCCACCCACCATATATCAGACTGTTGAGAGAATAAAAGGCGTTTGAAAACACTAAAAACACTGATTATAAAGCGTGTACGCCTGTTAATCATTTAGTTAAGCTCCGCCCACCATATATCAGATCATATTGGTGAGAGACGAGAAATAGAGAGTAAAAATATGGGAAACAAGTGACCCATTCCCACTGTAACAAAGCATAGGAACATGCTTCTCCACGCCTAGAGTGATAGAAAGCATCTTTAAACTCATCAGGAGGTCCTGCTAGTCATTGGCTGTGCATGGTGGTGTCAAGGCGTGAAGCTGCACGACCCGGGCCATGCTTACAATCAAGGCTGTTACGCATTCATCATGCTTAGTGAACCGTTACAGATTTGAGCGAGTTGGTAACAGTCAGAAGACGCAACGTCAGCGTGAATGTTCAGACGTACGGCAACACTGATCTGATTAACGACGACGGACTCTTCATCTACGAGAGCGAAGCATTGCCACAGTATCAGCTCAAGAAGACAAAGGCTCACATCAAGGCTGAGGTCTCCACCAAACCCGATACCACGGTGTACACCAGAACTGTGTACACCAGAACTGAATACAGTACATCTTCAACTGAGGGATAATAAACGCAGACATGAGGCGTCTCGTAATACTGCTGATCGTGATGGCATGGCTGCAGTATGCAGTTGGAGAGGAAGAGGATAAAAGGAGAACTGTGAGTTCCTTTACTTCATGCCTTCATTCTCTGCCAGTTTGGACGGAATTCTGCTTTGTTCTAGTGGTTTTATTCTTCCCCTGTCAGCTGGGAGCCACAGGTTGTTAAAAGTTCTGACTTTCCACAGTATTGTCTCCCCTATGGTTGATTGTAGCGGGATTAGAGAACTTGTGACCCAAATTCCATACTTATCAAGTATTGGTTACTTCTTCCGCACACAGGTGAACAGCTATGAATGCGTGATGGGGAGATTCTGCACGAAAGACCGGGCGACCAGAGCGTTGGCCGCGGCATCGCGGATGTCTATAGCTGAGTCTAGAGAATATGTCTCTAACTACTTCAACAAGACCACGTCCAGGAGCTGCAGTTGCCACAAGTCCTGTGTATATTTCGATGTCTGCTGCGAAGACGTGGACGAAGCCGTAAAAGCAAAGATTCCGCCCCGATTGCAGCCATTGGTGAGTCAGTTTTGGAAAGATGAGGATGATGATCGTTGTCTTCCATCATAGCTCTTAATGGATCTAACTCAGTTACGGTCGATTGCCACACACTCCGATCTAGCCAAATGGCTCAAACAAACGGTTCAAACGGTGGCAACCAGAACGCATTGAGGGGGCGTGAGGAGAAAGAAAAGTATCTGCCACTTGTAGACACCGGAAAAAACAGCCTCTCTTCGATTCCTTGTTTGTGACAAACAAGAATGTTTTTTATCAGCTCATTACAATGTGTCATGCTATGTTCTTTTCACAGAAAGGTAGAATCATCGAGCAGGGATCTGAGGCATACAGCTGTGATGTTGTGCTGGGCTCTGATCTCATCACAGTGAATACGTGTCCATCTTCCACGCCAGCATCGTTGAAGACGAGATGTGAAATCGACAGTAAGTAGGAAAGGGAGATCTCTAGTAATACGGCTTCTGGCTCCAGTTAGAAATCAAATAATAGATGGAAATTTATAAAAGGCTTGTCAAAAACTCGAACTCTCAATCTCATGAATCAGAGGGGCTTCTGGAATATTGAGCATAACTATACAAATGGCTGTGTTAGAGTGAGGTTTATCCAATCCGGTGAGACTTTAGACTGAACAAACTTTCGACCTAGCTGTTTCCTCTCTTACTATTCAGACACGAATATGAGACGTTTCGAACTAAAGGTGACAAGTGGTGTGAGTGGTCTAACATATAAGAACATCTACTGCGGTATATGCAATAAAGAAAACATCACAGACCTCGTATCGTGGGTTTGGAACTTTGACTGTAAAAAGTTCAGAACTTTTGAGGAGACTACAAGCTCCAACAATGCCGAATACAACTTGATCGAGGTAGCCAGGTGAGTACACGCGTACATGAAGGGAGCGCTCTGCCACAGGCTCTATACCACAAAACATCAGATTTATTTGAGCCCCAGACTGGTAACGTAATGGATTATTTCTTCAGGAAGAACAACTGCATCGTGAACAACACAATACCCACAATACCCGGGGACGGAGATGAAGTTCACCATCAGATCGGTAAGAAAGTGAGAGATAATATTCCGAAAGACTATTCCATGATTTTTTAAACATATTTTGGAACTTGAAATGAGTTTAAAAACTCCAATGGTTCTTCATGTTCAGGGATGCTTAATCTCAAGATAGGTATGTTACACGTATATGTGGCACATCCATGTTCTATGTTGCTGGCAACTGCAGCATACCCTGTGCTGATTCTAAAACACTATGCCCTAACTGCCAGTATTGTTTATGTGGTCAAACAGTATTTACAATAAGAAATAGAAAGAAAGAGGATAAGAGAGGGAATGAGAGGAAGAAATAGGGAGGGAGATTGAGTGATAAAGAGGAAGAGGAGGGAGAAAGAGGGATGGATAATGGGGCGGGGGGGAGACAGACGGAAAGAAGGATGAAGGGCAATGAAGTGGGGGGGGGACAAATGAAGCGTGAGGGTAGGAAGGGAGGGATAGGGGAAGAAGGGAGGGATAGGGGAAGAAGGGAGGGATAGGGAAGGAGAGAGCACATCACTCCTAACTAACTCTTTGGATGGCAAAATTGAGTTGTCATTTCCGTGCTCGTCTCGCGTCGCGAGGATTCTATGTGATATGTGTCTCACCGTAAATCCATGTGTAGCGTCTTATCACATGATCTGTAGCGGCATAATACCCTGTCATCATGCTTGACATTTTGTGATTCTTTTCTCAGGAGCATATCTGGACAGCTTGAGCCTGTGCTCTTCGCCACCTGTAAGAACTTGCCCCAGTCAGTCGGCAGACTCAACTTCTAGGAGGTGTAGCAATGGCCCTAATAGCCTTGTAACTGTCGGTGGAAAGGTTTACAAGAATTCAGATTGCTTGGAGTGCAATGTGGATGGAGCCATGGTAAGTCACAGATTACAGGAAGTGATTATTGAGAGACATAGGAAGTTTTATCGCAAAGGAAAGAAGGAAACCGTAATCCACTCACCAGTAATCAGAATTAATCTCATTGAATTAAGTTCGGTGATGCAGAGCCTTCGTAACACCTGATCAATCAAAACCATCGACTAGTAGGCTAGTTCTCAAACTAGTTGGTCAGGAAACGATTATCTCCCAGTGACGTATGAATAGCTCATGTACAGCGTCTTTTCCAGAAAGCATCGGCACTTTGTGAATCTTGCGAGAATGAGAATTGCCGCCATAGCGACACCTCAGTGCACGAGAATCAGAAGAGCATTCTCGGATCATTTGGCATTCTTGTACAGCCGTATCACTCTTCAAATATGGTGACATGCAAAAGTGAGTTGCAATCAGCTTTACATCAACATCTTTAATCCATATCATGACATGATGGTGTAACTTCTATCCTCTGAATTTCAGCCGAGACCGGCGGTGACTGTTCAGGGTTGTTGGGCCAATTACCCAGCTGTGGTAATGGACAGTTCATGAACTACCAAACCACTACATGTGAGGACATATGTCCACCAGATTCTTACTATAAGCAAGGAGAGTGCATCTTCTCTGGTGTGAACATGACCTGCGGCAGTTATGACTCATACCTAGACTTCTCGCAACAGGATATGACATCAAACATCACCCACATACTCCATGGAAGAACATTCAAATTGGCGAGCTTAAAATCTACCGCATGCTACAATTGCACGTATCTCATCTCCAGCGAAGACCACAATAAGATTCAAGTAACTGCTGCAGGCAATGTCTACTACAATGGCGAAAAGATCAGTTCCCAGTTTGTCTACAGGAAGGACAACATGACATTTCACGTCTGCCTAGACCAGGCTCACGTCGTTGAAGAAGTTGTGACAGGAGTCCTCCTCGGCATCTCAATAATCAGCCTGATACTCTTCTTCTGCGCTTTTTTCCTTCTCAAACGACTCAGAAATGTTCCGGGAAAGATAGTGGCTGGAAACATGGCGTGTCTTCTGCTGGCTTACGTCTGTTTCCTGCTGAGGCTAGCGGTTGAGGAGTATTCAGTTGGATGCACGATTTTCGCCGTGCTAATCCATTACTTCCTGCTCAGCTCATTCATCTTCAACATCGTCTACGCGTCATTCATCGTTCACTCGTTAGAATTCATTGACTTTGAGTCGAGCGTCAACCATTGGACGGCGATACGAATGTGGCTTCTGGGGCTTATGACACCTCTGACAGTGGTCATCCCAGCATTGGTGCTGGACGCATTTCCAGGCAACGAATACAAACCCTTGTATGGAGGGAAGGAATGCTTCATCATGAATGAGAACGGACGGTTGATTTTCTTCATAGGACCCATAGGGGTGTGTTTATTTGTAGCGAAGGTACTCTACGTGGTAATATTGATCAAACTGGTACAAGTGGCCAAGGCTACTAGCCAAGTAAGATCCAACCACCAGGAGAAGGTGATGATAGCAATGAAGCTCGTGATCGTCCTGGGCTTCACCTGGATCTTCGCCATTGTGGCTGCAGCGACCCAGTATCCATTAATTGTAACTATATTCATCGTGACCTGCACGCTTCAAGGTCTCTTCAGCTTCCTCGTCTTCATATGCAACAAAGCCACGCTCAAAGACATTAAGAAATACTGGGCTAAAAAAGCATCTCTGAGTCTGGAGATGTCGACATCTTCGAATGCCAAGGGCTCATCTGCTACAATGAGCACCGACCTAACCAAAACCCTGCTCTATACCAACAAAAGTCCATGAGAGGCTGGCTAAATCTACTGAAACCTAGGTAAAACTCATCTACTAGCCTCAAACTATCTATTGCATCACCGGTTCACCCAACCGTTAAACATTATCTGTAAATTATTTCATTTCATCACCATTTTCCTCTAACTCTTGAGTCAACATCAGTTTTCAAGCGTACACATCTATCTATCTATGTTCAACTCACATTTTTAATGTAAATAAACCGATGAGTCACCGATTGCGCGAGTGATGTGCAGGCAGGATATAAGTGGAACAGCTGAAGAAGCGGATGGAGCTAGGCGGTAACAGATACCGGCAGGTATGAGCTGTCATCATAAAGTATCCCACATCTCTGCTTGCCAAGCTGTCTCAGCATGGCACTGTAATTAACCGATATGGTCTGCAACCAGTAAGCTTACGCCTCCTCTAGAGGGAAGAGGTAGAGGCTCGGATAGGTTGTCATTGTGCCGTCAGGCTGCAAGGAGGAGATCGGGCTTATTGATGCTAACAAATTCAGTTGGATATTGGAAACAGCAATGGCAGTGATTGGTTTGCATGCTACATACTTTTCGCTGATTCTGAGTTACAACTATCAAGCTGCTACTGCACCGATAAAACTTTTGAGCCACAACCCAAGATGATATTCACTGCCACACGATGATACTCTGCGCCAGCTGTGAGAAGGTGTAGCATGTAATAGCTGACCGCAAGCATCCACACCATTGAACAAGCTCCACAGCTACGCTCTGATGAAGAAATCTATCGTTCTATTTTGAAGTATGTTATATTATTATTACTATATTATTGGTATCATATGAAAGTAAATGAAGCGCTAAGTATTGCTACCAACTGAAACAGTAGTAGCCTATTTCCCCGCCCTAAAATTGCTCAAAAAATAAGTATTGAAGAACTCTTAAGAATTCTTCAAGATTTCTTAAGCATTCTTCAGGAATTATTAATAATTCTTCAGGAATTCTTCAACTTTCAGGGTGGGTAAATAGACAATTACCGTTGAAACTAACGACGCGGTACTGGCTGTCCTTCGGCACATTATCAAAAAGGTCAATGTCAAATCAAAATCTGTAGACTATAGAAAGTTGCAGAGACTAGAGGTACTATTGACAGGTTGCCAAATTCCAGCACTACTAATTGTTCAGAGTGATCATCTACAGGGCACATGCTAGCACTCAGTGCCAGGTGGCTATCGCTAATCCCACAGCAATACTCAGACAGGATAGATTAGTCTGGATTAGTCCTTCGCATGTGACAGAGCATGAGAAAACAATCAAAACCCAATAGATTGGTAAGACTCCGCCTACACGACATATCCATCATCTATGATCAGCTAATTAGTCGGCCATCTTGATTTAGATTATCACTGCGTCTGGACGCATTGCATAAATGAACGGATGCGCTCTGCGTCTAGATCGCCGTACCATTTACCTCCCTTCTTTATATGAGAGCCCACTATCAGAGCGTCTGCATTGGCGTAGTCACGGACGTTTTCATTGGTCACGCCGGAGCCAATCAGGACGGGGATTGACACACTTCCAAGTACGTCTGCAATAATGATGATACACTAATTAGGAACGTCCTGCTGCTCTCAGAGACATTGTCTACTATCGATACAATGATACAAAGATATTTGAAAACTCTGAACAGATGAAAAGGTAATTGTCTATTTCCCCGCCCTGAAAGTTCTTGAAGAATCCTTGAGATTTCTTGAAGAATTCTTAAGACTTCTTATTTTAGCAATTTTAGGGCGGGGAAATAGACAAATACCGATGAAAATGTCAAGCAAACCTGCTAGAGACTAGAGAAATATAGATAATATACTCTACAATTAATACCAGTTCCAGGTAATTTAAAGACACTAAAATAAGATATGGAGGGACTAGACTCTCACAAAAATCTGTAAACCGTGATGGCAAACATTGCTCCTGCTAAGTGGCACTGCACAGTAGGAGAATCTCTGTTTGCAGTCAGCTTTCCAGTGTACAACTAATCTGAGTAAGTTCAGGTGGTGCAGACAACTCCCACTTTCAAAGTTCAATATGCCAAGTGCTGTATTTTGCTGGTTATAGGATTTGCTTTTTCACTGTTTTTCCTTGTTTATACTTCTTTTTCTTCCACATACTGTCATACACTTCTAACTAAATACACGCACGCGCACCCACACACGCGAGCGCACGCACGCACGCGCATGCATCCGCACACATGCACGCACGTACTGATTCTTACAGGTTCTCTGCGAGTGTGTAGGTAGGACTTCACGGTACCGAATCAAGAGTTTTAGGTGGGTATTATTGGGGAGATAGAATAGAGTAGGGTTATGAGAACAGTAGATAACTCCACCTTTGAGCTCGTTCGTATCGGCGGGTAGACCGGTGGAACCGCCCGTTACTATAATACCATCGGAGAGGAAGAACTCGGCATCTCTTGCCATCTCACTGATGCTCACGTCAGATGTTATGGCATGAGAGCTACAAGAGAAGACAATTCCAATTTCAAAATATGAGCAAAACAAGTCAGCAATGGCTTGTAGTAACTATGGTGATGGAGGGATGAAAATAACAGCACTACGAGGAATTACTGACAGAAATGAAGGTCAGAGTTTTCTATACTCAATGAGTGAATGACGAATAAACGAATTTCAAAAAGACACTTCAATCCAACCAGAGACACTTCAAGAGTATCCACAGAGTCACACAGAGCTACAGCACCGTGAAAAACTCTTCAGCAGAGCTTTGCATTTCTACTCATTAGAAAATTTTGCTGAAATGTAATTTTAATTTTTTTATAACTATTGTAAAACCAAATATTTCAACGGACAAAATATTATAGCATTTTGCCCGAATCAGCAGTATTTTTAATAATGTCTAGAATTTGTAGCGATTTCTTTTTTGAGTTTGTATATAGCATAAAAAGCCATAAAAATATAGCGTTTAAGGGAAGGAGAGGGAGGCAGGGAGGGAGGGAGGGAGGGAGGGAGGGGGAAGGGAGGGAGAGAGGAGGGGAGGGAGGGAGGAAGGGAGAGAGGGAGGCAGGAGGGGG
>ERZ1740065.3275-NODE-3275-length-10135-cov-10.648115_pt1 | contig 10135 bp, 11 predicted proteins | sample MGYA00581738_ERZ1740065 | MGnify/ENA primary metagenome ERZ1740065 (study PRJEB43018, sample SAMN04849749) | marine metagenome | isolation source: floating plastic debris | place: Pacific Ocean | collected 2008-09-01 | study: EMG produced TPA metagenomics...
ACAAAGGGAATGAGCGCGCACTGCTGGCGATCGCGGAGCGCCTGAAACTGCTCAGAAACGGATTTCATAACCTTCCCCTACCCCTGCAAAGCGTTCTATCAATCAGCTACTCAAGCAATCTAGGGCAAGATGGAGCGCTCGTCTACCACCGCCGTGCTCTCGCTGGCGCTGGTCCCACCAAGCATTTCATCGCGATGGTTCGCTTCACGAAGAGGCAGAAGATTCGGCTTCTGTTTCAGCGGCTTTTTCGGCCTCAAGTTTGGCCTGTAGCTCGGCCCATTGTTCGGGTGTCATTTCGTCTAACCGTTTTTGCAAAACCGCTTCTTCATAGTCTTTAAGCTGTTCGCCATAGGTCATGTTGCCGGTGACGACCCGAAACAAATAGGTACTGATCCAGCCCAAAATGCCGCCGACAAAAATTACCTGACTCCACACCCCAGCGGAAAGGCCATCCAATCCGGCTAGGCGAAACCCCACATAGAGTCCACCCCCGAGCAAAAAAATGCCAAAGCCAATTCCGATGACGTCAATCCTGCGCATGGCTTTAATACCTCATTCAAGCCTCCTCAGCATTCTAGGAGTTTAAACCGCTAAAAATTGGGCGATCGCTGTTATTCCTGCAAAAGCTGTTGAAGAATGCCAGTGAGATTCGCCCAGTCGACCGATTGAGTACCCGGCTCAAGGGCCAGGTTGTAAAACACCGGTAGGTGGACAGGTAACAGGTCAGGGGGAATCGGCAAGCGTGACGGATAGGGTGTGGCTGATTGGTTGTGCTGTGTGAGCGCAAGGAAACGAATACTGTCTCACAGAAGTCTCCCGGCTCTGAAGCTGTTACCCACCTTGAACCCTGAACCTTGAGCCCTACACCCAAATCATTGCTAGTACTGAATAAGGCGTTGCTGAATTACGGCATGAATTCGCCCCCCAGCCCCCAATTCTGGGGGAGCCGGATTTCTCAAAGTCCCCCAGAATTGGGGGATTTAGGGGGCAAGATCACTAACAACTCAGACAGATTCATATTTCGATTCAGCAACGCCCTGAAATAATAGTTGCACCGCAATCTATTAAGTCGTAGAGACGGCGCCCAACTGCTCCAAGTTGCTTAGGGTGGCACGGCTGAGACCACTGACCTGAGACAGATTCATGCCCTCATAGAGGCGATCGCTGCGCAGGGTATGCAGCCAAGTTTGCTGAGCTGTTGAATAGAGTCGAATCAGACCATCTTCGCCTGCGATGGCCAAACGTTTGTCGTCGGGGCTCTAGCTGACGGACCAGATCAGGGCCTCACACGCGGTCAAAATGGCCTGGCAGTGGCCACTTTCTACATTCCACAGACGGACAGTGCGATCAATACAGCCGGAAGCGAGGGTGCGCCCATCGGGGCTAAAGTGGACGCCCCAGAAGCAGTTTTCGTGTCCTGTCAGGGTTTTGAGGCAGCGCTGTGAGGGCAGGTGCCAGAGTCGAATAGTGCGATCTTCACTAGCGGAAGCGAGCAGCTCACCCGACGGGCTGAACTGTAGTCGGGTAATGCGATCGCGGTGGCCCTCAAACGATGCCGCCAGGGTACGCGTTGAGACCTGCCAGAGTTGCACCAGCCCCTCATCACCGCCGCAGGCCAGTCACTGACCATCGGGACTAAACTGCACCGTGGTCACATCACTTTGATACACGGGCAAGACTTGCAGACACTCATAGGTGACCGCATCCCACAGCCAAATCGCCGCATCCGCGCCGCCGCTTGCTGGCAACGCCCCATCCACACTCCAGCTAACCGTCCAAATGCGGTGACCTTGATGACCAGGTAGGGTCTGCATTACTTGGCCAGAGGTTACATCCCAGACCGCAGGGTGCCGTCATCACCACAGGATGCGAGGGCCGTGCCATCGGGGTGCCAGTCCACTTGCCAAACCCGCAAATGGTGGCCCTGCCACTGGTCGCCGGTCTCACTATATCCATAGACAAATACCGCCGTCGTGACCGCTGGCGATTTGGAGCCTGGCTCGGCGGCGGCCGAGCCAGGCTCCAAATCGAGTGAGTCTGTCCCTGGAGCGATTTTAAGGCGTGACCCGATTGGCTGCTCCAGAGGCGCACCGAGTTGTCGGTGCTGCCAGAGGCGATCACCGGCCCGTTCGGATGCCAAGCTAAAGTCGAAACACCATCTTTGTGGCCTGGTAACAGTCGTTCGGTTTGCCCGGTCGATAAATTCCAGAGGCGCAGGGTGCGATCGCGACTCCCACTGGCTAACCGTTGCCCATCAGGACTCACTTTGACGGCCCAAATCCAACTTTGATGACCGGTCAGCACGCGCTCGGTGTCCCCAGTTGCCGCGTTCCACAAACGAATGGTTTGGTCTTCACCCGCACTCACAAATTGCTGACCATCTGGAGTCCAATCTACGGCCCAGATACTGTCACTATGGCCAGCGAGCACGCGGCTTTGACCGGTTGCCAACGACCACAATCGCACGCTCTGATCAACACTGTCGGAGGCCAGTTGAGTGCCATCGGGGTTCCAGCAGATTGACCACACACTATCGATATGCCCCTGCCAAACCTGTTCGAGTTGGCCAGTCGTCGTCTACCACAGGCGCACGGTATAGTCATCGCCTCCCGTTGCCAGCAGGGGCTCGGTGGGATGCCAGCTCACGGACATCACGATATTGTGGTGACCAGTTAAGATGGCGATCGCTTCTCCGGTGTTGGCCCGCCAGAGGCGAGCGGTTTGGTCCATACTGACGCTGGCCAGGCGGGTGCCGTCGGGGCTCCCCTTAACGGCCATCACGCGGTTGGTATGCCCGCGGCAGATGACCTGTAGTTGTAGATCACTAGCGCGATAAATGTGCATCGTGCCGGTGCTGTCACCGACTGCTAAACAATTGCCGTCGGGACTGTAGTCTAGCGAGAGGACAATGCCGAAGACGTGGGCAAAGCGGGGCTCACGAAAGGTCGCCTGGGCAAAATTGAGCTGCTGCAGCGATGTGTCCTCTAGTGAGGTTTGCCAGATTGGGCGCTGAGAAAAATCGTATCCCGACAGGTCAATTTGCCGATCGGCTAAGAGTTTAATGCAGTTGCCCGTGCCATAGCCCTGCTGGGCTGGCCCTTCGATCACCTGTAACTGCTTTAACGTCTTTATTTAGGGTCGTTTCTAACGCAGCTGAGCCAGGGAGGATTGATGCTAACAGATGGCTTAACCGTTTCACAATGAGTCGCATTTGACTCTCATAGATGTAGTCGCGCACCGTCGTTTTAGACAGACTGAAGCGACTGAGGTAAGACCAATCCTTGCAACTCATCGCGATTGTCGGCGAGGCCAGCGAGATCTCAGCGAAGCCCTCAGTAATCTCGGCGCTCATTTTATCTAGGAGGCGTTTGAGCATATGCTCCATCACCACAGGCTGCTGGGTATAACGGCTTCCCTTTTGCTGAATCAACGATCGCCAGCGTAGAGACTCTAGCGATCGCAGCAAACTGATGCCTTCGACACGCGGCCAGATATCTGCCTCCAATTCGTCGATGGAAGTCCATTCGCGACTGATCGCTAGCCAGTAACAGATGGTTTTCTCTAGTTCGGTTAGTCGAGCAAACTGCTGATCGATAAACCACTGGATGCCTCGGGGCAATATGGCACCTTCAGCGAGATAGGCGCTGATGTCGCCCTCAAACAGCTCATGGATCGAAGTGGCGACAATTTTGAGCACCAGCGGATTGCAATCGTAGCGCTGGCTGAGGGCTTGCCGCTGATCGAGATCGCCCGAAAGATGCTGCGCTTTGAGCACGTTTTCGGCCACGGTCGGCGACCCTTGCAGCGGCCAGATTTTGTTACTGGGCTCGGGGGCTAGGGCGATATCCAGGGGTTTTTCTCGGCGGGTCAATATCAGACAGCTCTGATGATCCGCCTCAGTGACCGTTTTTCAAAAGCCGCTGTAGGACTCGTAGGTGTTCTGGTAATAACCGGCATAGTCGCCCGCCTGCAATACCGACTCAAAATTATCTAATTACGATCAAACAGCGCTGGCGACGCAATTCATTGATCAAATTAGACAGGGTGGGTTCTAGGGGCTGATGATGAGAGAGAAAGACCATTAGTTCGGCCATCAAGATACTCAAGTGGCGCAGCGATCGCCAGATGACGGTGCTAAAGGTTGGGGCCAGCTGGTGTGCCAACCGTGAGGCCAAGCAAGTTTTGCCCACACCAACTAACCCTAAAAGCGTCACGGTGCGACAGTGATCGTGCTGAATCCACTGACTGAGTTGCGTTAACTCCTGTTCTCGACCATAAAAGGGCTCGTGATCGGGCGCTTCGCCCCAATCACAGCGAGGTAAGTCGGATAACTGAGGCGGCGGTGATGCTTTGATAGCAAGGGTCACCGGCGATTCAGGATAATCGAGATCTGGTGACGCTAACTGCAGTTGAAACGCACTAAAGCAGAGGTCAAGGGTGCTGCGATCGACACAGGTTTGACATTTGAGCACCTTTCTCACCGTTTTGGGGAAGATGCGAATGCGATCAGCCAAATCCTCTAGAGGGAAACGCTGACCATTGTTCGTGGATTGCTCAGCGTCAGCGATCGCGGTCTGCCAACGGGCTACCCCCCGTAGCGACAAAATTGCCCCGCGTTGTCTACGCTTGCTGAGTGGTTTGACCATAGATCCTTCCCGTAGCAGCCAACCGTCGAAATTGCTGGCAATTTGCCTGCACTGACTGGTTTTCCTGTCCTATAGCTGCGAACCAAGCCAGGGTGGCCAACTTTCCCAGATTACCCAGTCCAGACCGCCAACAATGCTTGCTTACGTTCCAGGGCTGTTGAGCTGACAGCTTTTTCAAGTACCCAAGCAAATGCCTGGCGAAATAAAGCTTTGCACAGCGTTCACCCGCCAATACCAGACCTTATCTGCAATAAGCTGCTCGGCATCCAGAATAGACATAAAGGCTATGGGAATATCTTTATTCCGCTTAAGAATTGACAGCCTTTCTTGATTTCGATCAATGCTATTATCCTTCGTGCTATCCACAAATCAACAAAACTTTGCCCGTGAGGCAGAGATAATATCTGGCTTAAATCCTCTCTTAAGTGGACGCTTAAGTGGCTCAGAATTTACATTTAAAATGGGGTGACAGGGCATTCTAGAGATGTAGAATCAAGTCACAGGTGAGATAAATGCTCCAGTGAATGGGGACATGGGCTTATCTCCTGGTGCCATCAGCGTTGACGAGCCAATCAGCTAAAGGCATCAGGAGATCTAAAAACATGCTGAAAAGAATGATGGACTTATCGAGATTGAGTATCAATGAGGGAAGCATAAATTAAGAGGTTAATTTTGTGGCGAACGAAAATTACTCTTCTTTGATGCTACACTGCTTACCTCAATGGCTTCAGTTATTGAGGTACATCATCTTTTTGCTCGATTTTTACTGGTCGCAATCTACAGATATCTGACGATAGAAATATATTTCCTTGCAGGTGTTGCATACCTTTCTGATATTAGGGGAATGTGTATTTACGCGTAGTCTACTCAGTATTTGCCTCCGTAAGCTGGCGTTAAATTCATCCATGATTGAATGGTTGATTTAGTGCCAAAGCTCAACGACTGAGCCAGCCCCAAAATATTTGAGCCTGTTCCTGCTAGAACTGTTGGCCGATTTCAGCTGCGGTAGAATCTTGACTTTTCGATCTTGGCATTGTCTTTCCTGGTCGGAGAGTGAGACATTTGAAAAATGGGCAAACTAAGTTTTGTGGATTTTACTATCAGGTGCCACGAGATAGTTACGATTGCAGGCCATGCACTCCAGGCTCTAGCGCCATGTCCTCAATATTGACGTCTTGATGAGCGTTTCTCAACTATGCGAGTCATCCCCATGCCCCTGAAAATCTATTCCATCTCTATCAATGGCGTCACCTGACATTGTGCCGGAATCACAAATTAGCATCTTCAAATTCCATGAAAATTCCGCGATTCATGAAGCGATTATTCATAATAACTGCCTCATGAAACTAGCCGGTATTTTTCCGAGTAATGAGAAGCAAGTCGCGATTAACCTCGCTTACCAACTGTGTGAAAACTATCCCACGCTGCTAACACCAGGAGCTTCTGAGTCTCGAGTGTGGGTTGATATTCGCTGCCCTCAAAAATTTGAGATTAAAACAGTCTTACCCTTGTCTGATTAGGCTGTCAGCAAAACCCTAATCGTATTCCAGTTCCTCTCCTTCCTAACGACTGCGATACATCCGCTTATGCATCAGCCTCTGGTTGATCTTTTGCCGGGATTTGGCCGCACGTCCTTCCAAATTGGCAGACTGTGAACTCCGGTCTCTTCCCCCCAATTTGGAAAAAGGGGGCCAAGGCCGCATTTTAAGCGAGTTCATAGGCTGTGTAGAAACAGCAGCCTTGCCAAGGAGAGGAGTAGTTTTATCGCTATCACAAAATTACGTTTTTCGGAAGGACTCTAGTTTAATTTTCGGCCAGAAGACTGCCAAATTAGGGGGAGTCACTCCAGCCAAAAGTTGGCTCAGCCCAGGCATTGGATCTGGAAATAACAGAAAGTATCATGATTGAAAATACGACTGAAAATAAGCGCTGTCTGCAAGGGCTAAAAAATATTGGCGTACAAATCGCGATCGATGATTTTGGCACGGGATATTCATCCCTTCGCTACATTCAGCAAATGCCCATCGATCTCTTGAAGTTGGATCGAGCGTTTGTCGAAAATGTGCATTTCCCGAACTCTAAGAATGCTGAAATTGTCAAGGCTGTGGTGGCCATGGCCCATTCTTTAGGCATCCGAGTCGTCGCTGAGAGCATTGCAATCGCAAGCGAGCACACCTTCTTAAAGACTTACGGAGTAGATGTGGGCCAAGGGTATTTGATGAGTATGCCGTTATCGGTTCAAGCGTTTACCCAATGGCTGCAGTAATAGAGTAGACGTTTTGGGCTTGCCAATTCGCTTCTGTTTCAACGGTTTTGAGGCAAAGGCCATAATCCTGGTCAGCGATCGCATTCCTCAGACAATCTTGACAAAGCTAAGAAGCGACGGTGTTAGGAAAGCAGATTTGTTGCCTCGTTTCAGGGAAATGGTTCATGACGCGATCACGACACTCCAAACCCGAAAAACCGTAGGGTGTCATCTGCGCAGCGATGCCCCAAATCCAAGTTTTTTTCAGAGTAGCGAGATACTTCCTTGCGAATACCTTGATCGTCTTCAGCAGGGGTGGGCCATGCGAAAGGCATCAGCTGACGCATCCCAAGCAGATTAACAAGTTTCTCCAAGGCGACGGGGTATCGCCCCAGCGATGTTGAGGCAAATAGCAAAACTCCAGGCCAGCTCACGTTAAACAATGTCACGACGAGACAGGGATTCCTTAAGGCTTCCAAAAATTCGCGGCCAAATGCCGTAGAAGCTCAGTATTGTGTACGTCGAACACATCATCGTGGTTGTTTATGACCGTTTCTAAAGATCGATCGCTACCCACTCGTCAAGGAGCGATCGCACCAGAATATCTCGAAGCCTACGCTGAAGCGGATGCTCAAGCCGGTCAGCCCAATCCCCGCTTTAAGCAGTCCTCAATTTACACCAGCCGATACCTCGTGGTTCGCACTGAGCTAGTGGGCAGCGAAGCGCTCAGCGATGCTGAACTCGACCTGATGATCTTTTGATCGCACCTACGTCAGAATGCTTGAGGCTGGTCTTCAGCGCTGAGTAATTAGCAAGCAAGTGCGAAAAGTTGCGCGCTGCAGTTTCTTTTCAGCTTGATGGTCTTTTCAACTTGATGGACTGTGGTCTGCTAGGTCGGCAAATTTGCTCTCAGCCGATGCCCAATCGTCCGGCTAAAGACGGTGTTAATGGTAGCAGCGTCGCCAGCGTCAAAAAGAGGGCCAGCAGCCCCAATGCGGCTCTGGCATCATCGGGCTCGGTGATTTCGTTAGTGGCCGGACGCTCTTGCTGGCGCTGCAAAAATAAAATCAGCACCGCCCAATACAGGGCCAGGGGATTCGCTAAAGAGGCGATCGCCAGCAGCGCTACCGTAATGACAGTAGCTCGACCAGCGGTTTTGCGACCATAAATTGCCTGCACAATCCGACCGCCATCTAACTGACCAGCGGGCAACAAATTGAGGGCCGTAATCACCAGCCCCAACCAGCCAATGAGTACAAAGGGGTGAACATCGACCAAAGGCTCTGTCAGCGCTGAGCCTAAAATGACTTTAGCCAACGTCCCAACTAAAGCCGACCCTTGGAAAAACGCCACAGGTAGCTGAAACTCGCTGCCGGGATGGGACAGCACAAACCCCAGAATCAACAGCACAAACGAGAGTAGGCCACCCGCCGCGGGTCCCGCCAAGGCGACATCAAAGAGCACCGAACGGCTGGGCAAGACTGACTCAATGCGCGTGAGTGCCCCGAAAGAACCAATTTCCCAAGTAGGAATCAAAAATGGCCAGCTTAACTTCACGTCGCGGCGCTGCGCCATCAGCCAGTGACCTGCTTCGTGAGTGATCAAAATGGCCATTGTCCCCAGCGCAAAGGGCAAGGCAGCGGGCCACTTTTCCGGTGCGGTCAGTAGGTCGAAGCCCAGTAAGATACCGCTCGCTTCTAAGCAGGTGAGGAACGTGGCGATCGCCAACAGCACCGCCGCCCCTTTTTGAAAAGCTGACAGCGGCTTGGGGTCACTACTTTTGGGCAGGGCCACGATGACGGGCTTGCCCTTAGGGTCAGCAACTAAAAAGAGCCGATATCGTTGATCTAGCCGGTCGTCTGCTAGCGCCGTGAGCTGGGCCAAAGCCTCATCAGGCTCACCCCGCAGATTACCCTTAAAAATGGCCCCTTGGTCGTAGGGCACAGTCTCAGTTCGAAAAAAGGTGTCAACGCCAAAGATCCCTTCTAGCAGAGTCTGGTCTTCGGCTGGTAACCGCAACGCTTCATCCTCAGTTGCGTTGATCTTCGCCGGGGCGGCGGCTGAGTCAGCATCTGCCGTTGCGGATGATGAGCTCATCGTTGCTGGAGCGCTATTGTCGTGGCCCTGATCGTCTGCTGCTAGATCGGATGCAGCCATCGCGGTCTTCAACTTTTGCATCGCGAGTTCGTCTTGGCCCAGCGCCCGCAGGCGGCGGCCCAGGTAGATGTAAATCCCCGCTGAGGACACGACCAAAAGCAGCACCCCGACTAAGTTGAAGTAGATGCCGAGGGTAAATGACCCAAAAAATAGCAGCCACGGCAGCATCAAGACGACGGACTGCAGCCAAGCCAAGATCCCAATTTTGCCCAGAGGCCGTGCTCGCACAAATCCCCAAATAAGGAGGGCGATCGCAACTAAGAAGAGGAGTAACGTAACCATGTCACTAACTTAATGGAGAGCGCTAACTTTTAACCAATTTAACGGAGTCCTGGCTGCCATACCCGACAAAACGAGTGCGGCTATCCCTAGTCACCATCCGGCAAGTCCTGGCTGCAGTGTAGAGCACTTAAGGCACCGACTTTGAAGGGGAGCAACGAAGGCTGAACATTGAGTCTTAAACGACCTCAGCGGCTACCGTTTGCGTATCTTTTCTCAGATAGGACTGAATGAAGGGGTCTAAAGCGCCATCCATCACATCGGCGATCGCGGTGGTTTCCTCACCCGTGCGCAAATCCTTCACCATTTGGTAAGGGTGAAACACGTAGTTGCGAATTTGGTTGCCCCAAGCCGCCTCGACCATATCGCCACGAATCTCAGCAATCGCCTGAGCCTGTTGTTCTTGGGCAATGATTAATAGCTTCGCGGTTAGCAAGGCCATCGCCTTTTCCCGGTTTTGCAGCTGCGATCGCTCCTGAGTACATCGGACGGAAATACCTGTAGGCAAATGCGTAATTCGCACGGCAGTTTCCACCTTGTTGACGTTTTGGCCCCCAGCACCGCCCGACCGTGACGTTTTAATTTCCAAATCTTTGTCGGGAATATCCAGCTCAATCGACTGATCTAGAATGGGCATCACCTCAACTCCCGCAAAGCTGGTTTGTCGCTTGCCGTTAGCGTTAAAGGGGGAAATGCGTACCAACCGGTGGGTGCCTTTTTCAGCTTTGAGATAGCCAAAGGCATAGCGACCTTGAATTTCTAACGTGGCCGACTTGAGGCCCGCTTCTTCACCGTCTGACTGCTCTAC
>ERZ1740065.3276-NODE-3276-length-10132-cov-12.618339_pt1 | contig 10132 bp, 14 predicted proteins | sample MGYA00581738_ERZ1740065 | MGnify/ENA primary metagenome ERZ1740065 (study PRJEB43018, sample SAMN04849749) | marine metagenome | isolation source: floating plastic debris | place: Pacific Ocean | collected 2008-09-01 | study: EMG produced TPA metagenomics...
GGAGCTATATGATGGAGGTCATAGGTCATGGGAGCTATATGATGGAGGTCATAGGTCATTGGAGCTATATGATGGAGGTCATAGGTCATGGGAGCTATGTAATGTGAAGGCACTGTTAACCCTTCGGTTTCGGGTCATTTTTCTGCTGCTTTGTTGAACAACGAGTTCAAGTTCCACTTTTATTCGATAAAAATTAGACCAAAAGCCATCAGTACCAGCTACTATTAGGAATAAGTTATTACCAATATGTAAGACTGCGCATTAGTAGGAGTGAAAGAGAGGGTTGAAGCGAGTTAGAAAGATAGAAACAAATTATCCATGAGGAGAAACGCAGCTGACAGTGTTGAAAGAATTCAAGCTGCTTGCTTAAGAGAAAGAGAATTGATGTAATTGAAATTACAACTTGTTTGAAAATGGAGACAGAGATCGATAAAATACAAGTTTAGTTGCGGGAGTATGGAAGGGAAATTTGTACAACGTAGGTTTGTCTGCAGGAGGTCAGAGACCAACGGTGTTAGCCGAAGCGTGTATGGAAAAGAGTTCAGTAGAACATGTTATGCTATCGATGGGTTCCTACATCGAGTGTAACTAGCATCTACGTTCACCAGGAGTTAGGTTCGGGTAACTATAGTTTTCCATTGTTTATTGTCTATTCATTAAGTTGGCAGCGTGTAAAAGAGTGTTTCTATGCTCCATTTAAAATGGAGAGGTCGTAAATTCGCAGACAAACGGAAGCATCACCCAACAGTATCCGTCGGCCCACTTTCCAAACTTGGCCATATCATGAGTCTGGACGGCGAGGCAGCGTCTGCCAGAGCCACGTGGGTTCTCTGGTAGCCAGTCAGTGTAGCCCAGGTTAACTGGCATTTTAGTGCTCAGCCATTTGAACACGCCATCAGCATGGTAGTCAAATCCACCAACGTGAAGGTACTCGTCGTCAAATCGGGCCTCTGAAGTAGAACGATTACGGTTAGAGAGAGGCGAGTGGCAGATGTCTTCCTCAAATCTGAGTCAGAGTTCCAAAAGTGAAGATAGAGCTCATTAACATGAGAAATACAAAGTATCCAAAGTTGTATGCAGAGTAGCCAGTAGTTTCCTTTAGCGTCGTATGGACGGAAGCCCAACTTTCTGTTTTTGAATATCAGCTGATGGTACCTCTAAGAGAGACCACTCAAATCTCTATTGTGATGAAAGTAGATTGGACTGTTTTCTTACTAATGCCAACAATTGAATCATTAGAATTTAATCATTGAATCATATGTAAAATGTCTGAATATTATGGGACTTGAATACTGTACTGCTTTCGAGTGGCGTTACTGTTACACTGCCAATCGCTGGCGACCATGCAGGAGCTCATTGTGGTAACTAGTTGCATGAAATGATCAGCACATGGGGAACGAAGCACCCCAAGCTCTACAGCAAATTCTGCCCACCCACTGTTGGGAGGTGGCAGAAGGTTTGCCGTCTGAGCAGACAAAGTCTTTCCACGAGTACCCTTTCATCGGTAAAATTCTCAATTGAATTACTCCTGCACCCCCACAACAGACTCGGTGACTAAATGGACTGGTTACACAAACACAACATTTACCAGCACTTATACCATCCCAAACAGGGAAATTGCGTCTCCTCTCTGTCGAGGTCAGTGATGAACGGAAGTTAACCTCAATGACATGGGCCATCCTTCAGTCCTATTGGCTCACTAGTGTCATGGTCATAGTATATGATTCATTTCATCATAGCCTCATTTCCAAAGACTGTGAAGCTCATATACTGCAACCAGCTTAACCGCCACCCCATCCCATGACTGAAACACATGTCACAGTAGGAGAAATACAACAATTACTTGCTGGCACCTGCATGCAAGAGGTCAGCTACGGGTATACACACTGTCTGCCAGATTGGGAAGCTAAGAGCTTGAATACTAAGACTGTCTGAAATACAACAGCAGTTGTTTCACATTATATTGGAAATTATATTTCAGTTCATCGATTATATTCTACAACAATGACATGGGTTGAACAGAGTTTTTAGGTTCCTATTACCCTTTGCTTCCCAAGCTGGCACCAAGAATAGTTTTTTTCTGAGGGCGAACTTCAAAGCAGGTAAAACGTGCGTGTGTGAGAGAATGCCCAGATGATGACAGCAAAGAGATGGTGGTAGGGGCGTTTGGGAAGCAAAGAGCTCACAGCTTACTACAAACTGAGGTCAGAACAAGCAGCAACAAGGAGTGGATACATTCCATTAGCTTCGCTGAGACAGAGGTGGCTAACAAAAAGAGCTAAGACGTTCAGCTAGACAGTGAGTTATGAAGAATGTTTTAGCGGATAAGCAGCACTCATAGAAAAGAGAGGTACTGACGTACTAAACAGAAAATGGTTTAATTTAAAATTGGTAGAGAAATTGCAGTGCTACTGCGAGAGCTAAGGCTATTTACTGCAGAGCTAGAAATCTAGGGTTTTCACAGTTTGTCAAACTACACTCTATATTGGCCTTTGTTGGCAAAGGAGAGAGGAGCTCCCTTTGAGTAGGAAGGTGCTCTGAAGATCATTGAGCCCTTGCTCATGCTAGGGCCGCCAATGTAAGCTGGTGCGTTTTTGTACATTTCTGCCATAGCCAAGGTTTCACCGGCATTGGGTGGAGCGACGGTGCCAGGTGGGGCGACTCGATATTCACAAGTGAATGGTGCCGCGTTGTAGCAAGGTAGTCCGACCCATTTGCCATACTGAGACGAGTCGCGCAAGTACATTGCCTGGCAGTTATACGACGGCTTCATTTTCGTGATTTCATTGAACCAGTACTGCGGGCCGGTCTGTCCGACATAAGTATCGCTACCTCCCAACCAATACCATTTGTTATGTTGCTTATTACCGGATGTGTGAGAATAAGCATCGCTGTCAGCAGCACCTATACAGGCAAGCAAACAATAGTTAGAGGTGGCACACTCCTTGCACTCACGCGCCAGGGAAATAGCAGAGACAGAAGGGTGAAACTTGGAAAGCATGCAAGCTTTCTCAGCCTTCAAGCGGAGGCTCCGCGGTATACAAACATCAAACGCTACTAGTGGTGCTGGCTATGGTGATGTGGTGGTACCCTTAAAATTCTTACCGTGACGCTTCAGGTAGTCGATGAGGAACGCCTGCTCCTGCATGCTCTCGATGGACACCAGGTTACCACCATCTTTCATACACTGCTCCTGAGCCATTTTCCATTGGGTCTTCTCGCGGATGTACTTGTAACAGCTCAGGCCGAACTTCTCATACGTGGGAGGGCAGCCAGCAGCCATAGCAAGAGCAGCCTCTGCAATCACAAAGCCGCATTCACAGAGTTCTTAGAATATGTATTACTTTTCTTACAGGCATGTCCATGGTGGTGACATCGGAGTCATACCTTGCTCGGATCTCAGCTTGGCGACCTGCTGCTGCAGACCAATGTTCTCAATCTGCAGTCTCTTTACCTCCTCCTGTACCTTCTCTGAGGCAGCCTTCACCATCATGATGGTGGCTGTCAGCTCCTCTCGGGCCTTCTTCTCGGCACTCAGCATAAGCAGGGCATCAGAGAGCTGCTTCGTCAGCTGCTCCTTGGTCACTTCACATTCAGCAAGGTCAGATTGGCACTTGAGTTTCTCTTCCGTGCAGCTAGCCAGCATTGCACTGGTAGCATCCAGAGTCACTTGAAGCTGTAATGATTATAAACGTCAAGGACAAGTCTAACAGGCCATCAGGCGCCGTAGATCTGCTTCATCGGTGCCTTACTTGGTCTCTCTCGGCAGTCATAGCCTCGAGTTGGTCTTTAGTTTCAGCCAGCTCATCCTCCAGTTCCTGCTTGGCCTCCTCAAGCTGTCGTCGAGCAGCCTCGCTGGCAGCGAGCTCCTCCTGGGTATCGGCTAGCTCACGTCTGGTCCTGGCGTGAGAGATCTGCTCGTTCTCAAGGGCGATCTGTGTCTCTCTCAGTGTATCCTGTGTGGCCTTCAGCTCCTACAGGTCAAATTCACATGCATCTGATGTAACGCATACCTAAAAGACATATGCATAAAAACTTGCAGAGTAATCCTTACGTTGATGAGAGCCTCCTTCTCCTCCTGCAGCTGAGCTTTCTCCTCAGTGCAGGCCTGTAGAGCGCTAGAAAGAGCAGCGCTTGTCTGCTTCTCCTGTACTAGCTCCATGCGGGTGGCAGCCAAATCAGTCTCCAGCTCAGCCTTGAGAGTAAGAAAATGGTGTTAGAGGTGATGATCCCTCCAACACTGGCATACCCGGCACACTATCACACTGTCATACTACGACACTGCCATACTACGACATTGTCACACCACTTCACTGTCACACCACTTCACTGTCACGTGTGTATTTATTCACCTTCTGTTTCTGCAGGGCAGCCTTCTCAGCCTCGGCGACAGCGAGTCGAGCGGCCAGAGAGTCGGCTCTGTTCTTCTGCTCAGCAGCGTACTTGGCGTTGAACGCAGCCTGCTCCTGGGCCTTAGTCTTAGCCACCTCACACATCTGTAGTACATTGATACATGAATAACAAAGTCATTGACGAAAGTGATGTTCAAAATTTCATCACTTACAGCCAGGGCATTCTCGAGGTTGTTCTTCTGGCTTTGCAGCATGGCATTCATGGCATTAGCGTTCTCAAGCTGCTGTTTGGCCTCCTTGTATCGTTTTTGAGTCTGGCCGAGTTCAAACATGAGCATGGGGCACATGCTGGCTTCCAGCTGCATGGTGGCAGCAGCAGAGCCTACGAGCAGGTGAGAATGTGATTTCATACTAGGCATAACGCGAGGAACAATTGGTAAATGCATATGTAAGTAGCTTACCTCCCTTGCTTGGTGGCATAGGGGCACCCTTGTACATGGGGGCGGCTGGCAGGCTGGCTCCCTTTGACATGGCCTCCGCGAACTGGGCCTTGGCGTTCTCAGCCAGCTGCTCACCCTTGCCGAATGCGTTGTTCAGGGACGCCATCTGCAGCTGAAGGTTCTCCAACATCTGGAAAATTAAGATTGTATTCCTTCATTCAGCTGCATTCAACTGCAATAAAAAATAGGATGGAAAACGCAGTGCTGTTAGTACCGCTTTCTGTGCATCCAATCCCTTCATAGAGGCCATGAGAGTGTCCATGGATGGAGAGAGCGCTTTAGTCATTTCCTCATTGCCCTTCAGGGTAGAAACAGACAAGATGGAGTCCTTGGCCATCCCCTTGGCTTCCCCGGCAGGCATCAGAAGGCATTGGTTGTTGGCGCAAGTCCTGACATAGGCATCTGCAGCACAAATCAATGCAGTGCATTAAAACGCAGCAGATTGCAAAATAGCAGCTAGAATGTAACATATTACAATACAATATGATATAATACAAGACAGTAAGCCTGTGTGTATTCTGCCATTCCTAGATTGATCACGTCACACATCTGCCTCTCACGCTCCAGGGTCAATTAAAATAGTATGTCTCAAAAACTGAGTGACCCGTGGCCTGGCAGGAAAGCTGCAGCTACATGTTAATTGGTTTCACTCCTGGTACAATGGCCGGTTAGCAGCGGACAGGTGTTCACAGTTACAGCGCTATCAGACACAATTACTAGGCTGTGCCCAGTCACACCTGACCGTTGGGAGCAGGGAACTAATTGTAGACACAGCTGGAGCCTGGCTGCTGTATAAGAGGTTGAGAAAGCTGCGCCTGCCTCCCCGGGCAGCAGCGTGTCAGCCAATAATCCACGTCCGAATTAAACGCTTTCTCTCACCCCAACAATCATAATTAATTAACATATATGTATATGTAATTAGCAGTAATTGAGAATATTATGCTAAGAAATGCTCCCGACAACTTAGCACCACCACCGGTGGTCTCATGCAGTAACTTTGTCAGTCACAGCCTACTCGGCACTTTTTCAGACACAATGTGACAAATCCGAAAAAAAGCCTAATTGTCTCAAATCTTACTTCTATGTCATCACGATAAGATGGCAATATATTGTCATGAATCAAAATACCATTTTGGATGTTTTCCAGGGCTGAGAGGTCTCCCTTGGCCTTCTCCCCAGCTGGTGCCTGCAATGGAAAGCACAACATTACGATTTACTGGGGAAAATCAGAGATTGAGCTCAAATCTATCCACATCCTTTTCATAATCTGTACATAATCTGTACATATTCTGTACATAATCTGTACATATTCTGTTAATAAATAGTGCATAGACTAATCATATAGAGTTCAATGTATGAATTCTAATGCGCAGACTTCATTTAATGACTTTCCTTCCAGCGATCATCTGATCCTAAAACTAGCCCATCCTTCGTAATTTTTAAATCAATCAATCTGATATTGTAGATAATTCTGAGAGAGACACTTACGACGGCAGTTGCTTCTTTCGTGTCGACTTTGGCGAGGTTTTGAGGAAGTGCCAGGCAGACGCAGATATTCAGCGCCGCTAGCGCTGCTATTGTGTTCGATCTCATTCTCGAGTGTCAAAAGTCCAGTTGTAGTCGTAACTCTATGAGTGCAGACTCCCTAGCCAATACGATGTCCAGATGTAGCTGTCGTTCCGACTGCTGACTGGTGCATGAGCCTCCTAGACTGGCGTCTGCACTTATATAGGGCTGCGTGAACTCTGACCCCATTGCATCAGCACATTCAGAGATTAGCAGATAAAGTTACACTAGCCAAGTAAATTCGCTGAATGAACAATCTCAACACTCAAAGGCAAAGGATATTGGCTCAAAAGGTCAGACAAACCCCAGGAAGGAGGTTGATATTAATCTGCAAAATTTCTCCCAATCTCCCAAATCAGCACGCAGCTGTTGTTGTACAGTAAGCGCTCACCTCAAAATAAGGCTGACTATCTAGTTATCTAAATTATCTTCCGCTTCAACGATGACTATACGGAGGCGGACATCGGGGCGGACTTTCTACACAAGGAGAGAGACCGACAATAGTTGGTGCAAAACTGAAACCAACTTTAGCACTGAGTAAGAGTGCCGGCTCATCATATAGTAAATCAAAAAAATGTGTTTCTGGATTTTTTCTAGCAGGAAAACAATCATGCCAATTAGCACAGTAAAGGCTGATAGCTGCAAGTTACTTTAACGAAAAGAGAGCTTATAAAAACGAGCATAATATCATTACAAGCGTTGAAAATTACTATAACCATATGTGTATTGAACGCATGCAGGTTGCGTCTATCGTAGAATAACAAGGCCAAGATTTGTAGCAGCTCTTTGCTGATTAAAGCTGCTCATCGCCGCATGGATATTGCATGAGTGCAGACGCATAGAAAGGCCCTTGTACAAATGTCGCGGTAGGCTTCGCCGCAGCAAGATGCTGCCAAGAGATTTATATGGGAACAGCGGTGCATAGTTGGAAGCTTTCCGGATCAGTTCAACTGATGTCCGACACATGTGATCGCGCTAATCGACTGTCTCACCAGCTGATAGTGGGGCGCAGCCGAGTTCCCACATTCGGACTGAAGTACATGACGCAGTACAGGAAACGGGCTGACATATTTCAATAGATGGAGTGAATTTGCCACGCTATCGCCCACATGCCTTTAAAATCATTGACAGATTTCGTATCGATTGAAACACCTTCGAAAACCCCGACGACATGATTGACCTATGACAATAGTTAATGGATTCCCTCAATTCTCTCACTCGCTGGCCCGCCAGTTTCCTAACTGCTGAAGGCTACTGAGGCCCACAATGGAGCACAACCCACGGCTTCACTCCACGGCTTTTTTTTAACTCCAAATACCTATCTACGACAAGGATTCGATCCACATGGTACTGTAGTTTACCTCAGGTAAAAATTAACTGCCTGATAGGTTAGACAAGAGAAATTCATGTGAACACGAACCAGACAATGCACTCATCAGCTGAAACGTCTTAAGACAATTATAATTGGAAATGTGAGCCTACGCTTTGTTATCCAATTCTGCCTAACACACAGCATGGGCCATGTTTGGTGCTATTGTTCGGCACATACAATGAAATGTCACTGCCTACTCGCATACCTACTGCTAATTTACATGATTTTCCCTAATCAACCCGATCGGGTTCCATACCCCCCTGCGGCCGGACAATTCATTGAAAAAAATCCTGCTTCATCCACTTCAGCTCGTTGATGCAAACAGAGAAGGGAACAAGGGAGCCGCTCAGGTCGGTCTCATGGTTGATAGCATCTGCGTGCCTTCTATCAAGCAGATGAAGGGTTTGAGAGGCATTGCTGCGTAAAAACATATCCGTTGTTACAAAGAACACATCCTTAGATAAAACATCAGTCAGTAAGAGTCTCATAGTTTCATGGTGGTAACTAGACGGGAATCGGAGAGCGGGGCCGCAGAGAATAAGTGCCCGATACTTCACATCAGAGGGGGCGCAAAATACCTGCGTCTAACAGAATCAACGCACTCAATTAGTAAGTCAGCAAATTCACTTACAGCTATGATCAGAGACCATCAAACCATTAGTGGCACCGACTACTAAAGAGTATTGTTTCCTGATAGAAGGCACACACTCGTAAATTGAACAGGGGGCCACGCCTTGCCCTGCTCGGGTCAGCTACAGTGCTATATCGTGCCCCCAGGGGGCCGAGGCAGACACAGATGATGAAATAACCAACCCGCTTCAAATGCAGACTTCAAATACCGACATAGCTTTAGAAGATTGCAGTAGTAAGCCTTGATGAAGATACTATTTATTTTCAACAACTCAACAGCCGTTCGAATTTGGTACAAAAAAATTCACGTATGATAGGGAGCATGCATAAAAAGACTTTGCCAAATATCTGATGCTGGTCTAAAGTTGTTTCCATGAGCATGATTGGATGGGTGGATGGCTATCCAGCAACAGAATGGCTAGCGTCATACACAGTATGAAAACATGAGAGTGAAAATCTAACTAGTTGCTATATGACCGTAGTACGAGGAGAAGTCTCCTGAGGAACATAGTTTAACAGCAGCAGCAACAGAGAACGCGATGACTTAACAGTAGCATAATGACCAATCAACAATGCCCACAGCATTTACTGCAGGCCTACTAGGAGAGTAACCGTTATTAATTCGTAGAAAAATTAAACCATTTTAAGTCTATGAGATTTAAAATCTGATTGAGACAGATTTAGTAGTCTGAGTATGTGTGTGGATAGGCAATTATTTGCATTAAAAATATATAGAGAGAGAGAACCTGCTGCACACGCAGGTTAGTGAGCCTGATTGGAATGTCACGCCCGTGGTAGAGATCCTGGCTTTAGCGACAACGAGTCGGGCTGGCCAGACGTCACGTCTGTGGAAGGCATCTGCTGCGTAGCCAGCATCTTCTGCCGCACTTCTCTGATTTTCAGTTGTAAGCAGTTCTTCGACGGGAATAAGTCGGTGTGCTTGGCGTGGAACGCCGCTGTAGCTTCACCTGAAATACGGCCACCAGAAATGTTTCAATGAATACAAGCACATGTTTATAAAATCAGTTGCAAAAATATTGCGCTGAGCGTGTCTATGGCGCTGAGCGTGTCTGTGGCGCAGGAATTAGGTTCAAATATTCTGGATTCCTGAGCTGATAGCGGAGCAAGTCTTACTTGATGGGAAGAAGCTTCCATTCTCCTCAAACAGTTGCATCACTAGAGATCGTCGCTGGTCAAGGATACGCCGAAGCGACGAGTAACTGCCGCCAGGGGAGCTTGGAGTCTTCGGCGTGCGGGGAGAGTCGCTGACGTCAGACGACAGCTCGCCGGATAGGGTCACTGCAAGGTAGGATGCGGAGGTGAAAGACAATAGGCGAGACAATTGATGACTGACGTTACCCGAGAGTGTGTACCATGAGAAAATTTATACTCAATTTTCAGTCAATCAAACCCGGCATGAAGCGAGGGCATGAAATAAGCAAATTAGTGGAAAGCTGGCGGGAGAAATGATACTTGAAAGGTCACCGATGTTCTCTCATGAGCGAGTCGCCTAACTATGCTACGACTTCACAGCAATGACTCACGCTTGATCTGGGGAGAGAGAGGAAGCTGGGAGAGGATGAATAATGGAGCGGGTAATGGAGAGAGAGAGGGGGTAGAGAGGGGGGGGGGGAGGGGGGGAGGGTGAGGGGGGGGGAGGGGAGAGGAAGGAGAGGGGGAGAGAGGGGGAGAGAGAGGAGGGGAGAGAGGGG
>ERZ1740065.3277-NODE-3277-length-10130-cov-3.408238_pt1 | contig 10130 bp, 9 predicted proteins | sample MGYA00581738_ERZ1740065 | MGnify/ENA primary metagenome ERZ1740065 (study PRJEB43018, sample SAMN04849749) | marine metagenome | isolation source: floating plastic debris | place: Pacific Ocean | collected 2008-09-01 | study: EMG produced TPA metagenomics...
AAGGCGCGGTCAATCAGGACATGGTCAAATCCATGGCCTAGGATCCTATAATCTTTGCCATGGCAAACCCTGATCCGGAAATCCGTCCGGAAGAAATCAAAGCCGTACGCGGCGACGCCATCATCGCCACGGGACGCTCTGACTACCCGAACCAGGTCAACAATGTTCTTGGTTTCCCGTATATTTTCCGCGGTGCCTTGGATGTTCGGGCGCGCAGCATCAATGAAGAGATGAAAGTTGCCGCCGCCCGCGCGCTTGCGGAACTTGCGCGTGAAGACGTGCCGGACGAGGTTGCAGCCGCTTATCACGGTGCGCGCCCACAATTCGGCCGCGATTACATTATCCCGACACCGTTCGATCCGCGCCTGATTAGCTTTATTCCACCGTTTGTGGCGCAAGCGGCGATAGATACTGGTGTCGCCCGTAAACCGATCGAGGATATGGAAGAGTATCGCCATTCTCTGGCGCGCCGCCTCGATCCAACCGCATCCTTCCTGCAGGGGGTTCAGTCCGCCGTTCGCCGCGATCAAAAACGGATCGTCTTCGCTGAGGGTGAGGAGCCGCAAGTCGTCCGCGCCGCCTGGACGTTTAAGCAGCAAGGTCTTTGTCACCCCGTTCTGATCGTCCGCGAAGCGCAAGTTGAGCGCACGATGAAGCAAATGGGTGTGCCGCACGGCGCACTCGAAATTATCAATGCACGCCTATCTGACCGCAACGCAGACTATACCGATTATCTTTACGCGCGCCTCCAGCGCCGCGGATACCTGAAGCGCGACGCCCAGCGCCTGGTCAATCAAGACCGAAACGTTTTTGGCTGTTGCATGCTCGCGCATGGCGATGCGGACGGCATGGTGACCGGTGTCACGCGGAACTATGATGTCTGTTTGACCGATGTCCGTCTGTCGCTAGATCCGCTGCCGGACTCTGACGTCATCGGCATGTCGATGGTGATCAATCGCGGCAAAACCATCTTTATCGCCGATACAAGCGTCAACGAACTACCCGATGGGGAGCAACTCGCGGGCATCGCGAAAGAGGCAGCCACAGCCGTGAAACGCCTCGGCTTCACGCCGCGCGTGGCCTTCTTGTCTTACTCAACTTTCGGCAACCCTATGGGCGAGCGGGCCGAAAAAGTCCGCGATGCTGTTGCCATTCTGGATGCCTGTGACGATTGCGACTTTGAGTATGAGGGCGACATCGCGGCGGACGTCGCACTGAACCCAATGCACAAAGTGCTGTACCCCTTCTCGCGCCTATCTGGCGAAGCGAACGTGCTGGTCATGCCAGCGATTCACTCTGCGTCGATTTCGACGAAACTGCTTGAAGGCATGTCGCGCGCGACCATTATCGGCCCGGTCCTGCTCGGGATGTCAAAGTCAGTCCAGATCGCCTCACTCGGCGCAACTGTGAATGACATCGTAAACCTGGCGACCGTCGCGGCCTTCGATATTGACCGGGTTGGGTCTTAGGCCTCATCCGGTTCGTGTTTGAGGACGGTCGGCGCGCCATACCGAATCTGGCGAAGCCATTCGAGTGCGACCAAGGCAACGGGAATCATACCGACCCAGAATGTGGTTACAAACACGGTGTAATACCCATCGGTCTCAATTAGTTCGCCGAACCAAGCGCGCCCTAGCGAGCCAATCAGCATGATCAGCGATGCTAGCAGAGCGTACTGTACTGCCGCGTATTTCGGGTTCACAATCGAAGTTAGAAACGCAACTGATGCAACACTTGCGAAGCCAACAGCTAGGTTCTCACCCGCAATCGCACCCATTAGCCGCGTCAGTTCTGGACGATTCTCCAGACCGAAGAGTGGCGGGATCAGATTGAGCACATGGTCCAAGCCGGAAAACGCCATGAAAGCCGTGACAGTCTCACCACCCGCTGTCGGTACAAAGGTCGCTGTCTCTGCGATGTAGCGACCGGCGGCGAGATCGGCGAACAGTAGGTTGGCTGCGGCGGCAAGCAGGGCCCCGATAAAGAGACACGGCATGCGCCCAAGAAATACGAGGGCGATCGCTCCAAGCCCAGAACCTGCAACCGTCATGATCACGCCAAAGGTCTTTGATGCGACAGCAACTTCGTCATTAGTCATCCAAAGCGCGCCAAAACGATCATCCAAATAGAAAAAGTAGGCAAATGACCCCCAAACAAGATCGGCGAAGCGATAGGTCAGTATGAGTGCGAGTATGAGAATAAAGGCCCAGCCCAATCGACGAACAAGGTCCATAAGCGGGACGATGACAGACCCGAAAACAGCATCTGTCGCCCTTGTGACGAGATCAGAGGACACAGCCGAAGGGAGATCGGAATTAGTTCTGTATAGAAGAACTGTTGCGACCAATGCAGGCACTAAAACCGTCAACGCCACGATAATTGGCGCCTGTGTCCGCATGAACACTCTTGGACTTAGCGGCGCATTTGCCGAGCCTGCCTCGATCTGTTCAGGCGTCGGGGGCGTGAAAGTTAGATAGTTCCACATGAAGACGAGCAGCATCGAAATAGCGATCGCCCAAGCAAGCAAAACGCCTGATGATGCCCAGCGTCGAATGCGCTCAGGAATCAGAGTTTCTCGCGCTAGCAAGCCCGCTTCTTTTGTTTGTTGCGTCTTCGGTTCAGGTGCGACGAACGTTCCAACCATAGAGAGCAGCATCAGAATACCAAGCAAACCAATCGTGGTTGGCCATCCGATCCGCTCAGCGGCTACCAAAGCTAAGGCGCCCGTTAACAAACCAGAGATGCGATATCCGAACTGATACAGCGCGGACATCAAGTCGAGGTCCTCGTCGCTGCGCGCGACTTCTATTCGCCAGGCATCCAGTACGATGTCATGCGTCGCGGACAGAAGCGCGATTGCTAAAGCCGCGGCTGCAACAAATCCAAGCGAGGTGAGCGGATTTGTCATCGCCAACACCCCGATCAGAACCGCGACCAGGACTTGGAATGTGATAAGCCAACTGCGGCGAGCCCCAAAGGGCGGCTTTATCGGATGGCTCGCCTTTTGGAAGCCGGGTGCCCAGATGAATTTGAAACTATAAGCCAGAATGATGAATGACAGAACGCCGGCTTGCGACACGTCTACCTTCACTTCTGCGAACCATGCGTTCAGCGTGCCCAGGACTACGCCGTACGGGATGCCCGCAGCGAACGATAAGAGGAGCATGGCCGCCATGCGCCGATCCCGCAACGCTTTGAAGGCTCGAACAAGACGCGGAGGTGTTTTTTCCTCCTCTAGTGCCGCCTCGCTCACGCGGCGCCTGCTTGAGATTTAAGGCCGATCCATTTGAAGGCGAGCTGACGTAGCGCTTCGGCTTCAAGGGGTTTTGCGGCGACGCCGTCTGCTCCTGCTTCCCGCGCTCGTCGTTCATTCTCGGTGTTGATCTCGGCCGAAACCGCAATCACCGGCGTCGTTATCCCAGCGGTACGGAGCTGACGTGTGGCTTCGAAACCATCCATGATCGGCATCCTTAAATCCATCAGTATCAAGTCTGGACTGATTTGCTCGACGGCGTCGAGAGCTTCGCGCCCAGTCGTTGCCACCGTGACCTTGAATCCTGACGATTCCAAGGCGCGCTGCGCGATAAGTGTGTTAATTGGGTTGTCATCCGCAATCAGAATACGGCCTTCGCCTGATGTGGTGGTATCTTCGGTCTGCGCCTGTTGGCCAGAGATTGCGAGGCCTGCCCGGTCCACTACGGACGCCGCGCGCAATGGCCGGATCAGCCAGCCGGAGGCGCCAATTTGTCGGAAGCGCGGCATCTCGGCTCTGTCTTCCTGGCGAAGCACGATTAAGACCGGCGCGGCAAGGCAGAGTATCTGCAAGATGGTCGGAGGCAGGTCAGCGCTCGCGAGAATCAAATCGGCCCCACTCGACATCGCTGTCGCGGGTGCATCGACCGCCATGACGGTCGCGCCCGCCCGCGACAGAGCTTCTGTTACCGACAAAGACGTCGCTGTTGGTAATCCGATGAGGGCAATTCGGCCATCAATCGGGTCATTGGCGGCGTATTCGAGGCAGTCCGCTTGGCTTTCAAAAGGTAACTGAACGCGAAATCGTGTTCCCAGGCCCAGAGCACTGGTAACCGAGACGTCGCCGCCCATCGCCTCACAGATGCGTTTGACGATGGCGAGGCCAAGGCCGACGCCGCCATCTTTTTGCGCGTCTTCGTGGCTGACTTGCTGAAACGCTTTGAACAGGTCGGTTTGCCCTTGTTCATCAATGCCAGGGCCAGTGTCATAAATGTCGAAGGTGAGTGTGCCGGATTCATGCGTAAGATCGACTAGGATGCCGCCAGCTTCGGTAAACTTGATCGCGTTGCCCACCAAATTAAACAGAATCTGACGGGTCTTTCCTGCATCGCCGCGCAGCGTCAGCGCGCGATCAAATCGGCACCTCAACGCGATATCAAGGCCGCGGGTATGAGCTTTCGGCGATAGAAGCTCCACCACTTCACGGGCCAGAGCGCTGGGCCGAAAGACTTCTTGAGACAGTGTAATTGAGCCCGAATCGAGACGCGCGAAATCGAGAATGTTATTCAACAAATCGAGCAAGCGTTCGCCGGAATTCTGAATGGCGTCTGCATATTCGCGCTGTGCTGGCGACAGATCTGTTTCTAATAGCAAAGAAACCATCCCGAGGATCCCATTCAAAGGTGTTCGGATCTCATGACTGGAGGTCGCCAAGAAGGACTGTTCTGGGCTGAGTTTTGCAGGATCTTTGCTCATTCGTGCATACTTGCACATGTCGCTGAGGAATTGCTTAATACCAATGCTTAATGTGCGAGCGCTTCTGAAGAGGTGATCTGGGCAGTCTGCGGCGTACGGCGGCGATATGACAGGGCTTCCGCGATATGGATGCGGCGGATGCCGCCTGCGCCATCCAGGTCTGCGATCGTACGAGCGACTTTCAGGACGCGATGATAAGCGCGCGCTGACAGCGATAGTTTAACCGCAGCGTCGGACAGTAGCGCCTGTCCTTCGGTGGCAGGCGTGGCACAGGTTTCGAGCGTGTTGCCATCGGCGTCTACATTTAGCGCGCGGCGGTCGCCCGCGGCTTCGATATCCGCGTAGCGCGTTTCTTGTGCATCGCGGGCTGCCGCGACCCGGGCGGCGATTTCGGCGGTTCCTTCTGCGCTTGGCGGCAGCGTTAAGTCCATCGCGGTCACTGGCGGCGTGTCGAAGAACAAATCAATTCGATCAAGAAAGGGACCAGATAAGCGTGCTTGATACTGTTCGGCGCATCTTGGGCCTTTCCGGCAGCTTGCATCACCGGTTCCGCCGCCGCAGCGACAGGGGTTCATCGCTGCGATCAACTGAAACCGTGCGGGGTACTGTACGTGCCGGTTGGCCCGCGAAATCGTGACTTTGCCGTCTTCAAGCGGCTGTCGCAGACTGTCTAAAACCTGCGCCGAGAATTCAGGCAGCTCGTCCAAGAACAAGACGCCATGGTGTGCCAGTGATATTTCGCCGGGGCGGGCTCGAATGCCGCCGCCGACAAGTGCTGCCATCGATGCCGAATGATGCGGCGCGCGAAACGGGCGCTGCCGGGACAATTGTCCCCGTTCAAGCAGTCCGGAAACCGATTGAATCTGTGAAACATCTAGCAATTCCCGAGCAGAAAGCGGCGGCAAAAGGCCTGGCAGTCTTTTCGCCAGCATCGATTTGCCCGAGCCAGGCGGGCCACAGAATAGCAGATTATGCCCGCCAGCAGCCGCGATCTCCAACGCGCGCTTGGCGCCATCCTGACCGCGGACATCTCGCATATCTGGCCCTTGCGCCGAGGCCGGAATCTCCCCGGGCGGCGGACAGGTGAGCGGGGCGCGTCCTGTGAAGTGATTGATCAGGCTGATCAGGTTAGGTGCAGCCAGGTTGCCTTCGCCAGCCCAGGCGGCCTCCGGTCCGCACACTTCGGGGCAGATCAATCGCAAATCCATGTCGAGCGCTTTGATGGCGGCAGGCAAAGTGCCGAGCGTCGGGCCGAGTTGCCCATCAAGGGACAACTCGCCAAGCGCCGCATGGCCGTCCAAGACATCGACTGGAAAAATCCCCATGACGGCCATCACTCCGAGCGCGATGCCAAGGTCGTAATGGCTACCTTCCTTCGGAAGATCGGCAGGCGCCAAATTGACGGTGATCCGTTTTGGCGGCAACGCGAGACCAATTGCGCTGAAGGCGGCGCGGACACGCTCGCGGCTCTCTGCGACTGCTTTGTCGGGCAGACCTACAATTGTGAAAGCTGGTTGGTTCCCACCGGCCATGTGAACTTGCACATCGACAGGTTTCGCTTCAATGCCTTCAAATGAAAACGTAGTAATTCGTGAAACCATTTATCCTACCCTTTCCGAATACATAGTATCAGAAAGCTTGGAACAAATAAAGAACGAATTTATACTTTAATCGAGCCGAATGATGGGTGCGTCGTCAGCTGTGGCGGTTTCTAGGACGTCAGGAAGCGTGTCCTCGCCCGGCTCAACGATATTTGCAGAGATTTCAGGCAACTCAGACAATCCGTTTGAGGCAGAGACTTCTGCCGCGAGATTGAAGCCATCTGTGCTGGCCGGTGCGTCACTTGGCAAAGCGAGGTTAAACCCGCCTGCATTCGCGGGGGCTGGCGTGCCCATATCGGTCGGCAATCCGAGATTGAAACTGCCGCCAACATCAGGCGCTTCTGTTTTCGCTTCAGCTGGTTTGGTGTCTTCGGCCTTAACGTCCGCGTCTTGAGAGCAGGCGGTCCCCGCAATCCCAAGCGCAATCAAAGAGGCGATGGAAAAAGCTTTCATGTTCATGATCCCATTGTGGCCGTGAGGCTAGGTGTTGGCAAGCTTATCCTGCACAACTTCCCAAAACATCGCCGCTGGATCGCGCCCTGTAAAGTCACGAACTTGTTGGACGCCGGTTGGTGACGTGTTGTTGACCTCAGTGAGCCGACCACCGATCACGTCAATCCCGACTAAAACCTGCCCGCGTGCCTTTAAATCCGGGCCAATGGCCGCGCAGATCGCAAGGTCCGCATCGCTGAGCTCGCTCGGTTCGGCTGTGCCGCCAACCGCGAGATTAGACCGCGCGTGCCCTTTTAAGGGGACCCGGTTGAAGCCGCCGACGGGCTCGCCATCAATCAGAATGATTCGTTTGTCGCCATCTGCTACGGCTGGGAGAAAGGCCTGCACAATCAACGGCTCGCGGGTCCGGCCTAAGAATAGTTCGATGAGCGCTCCGAAAATACTATCATCGGGCTTCACGCGGAACACATCGCCGCCGCCGAAGCCATAAAGCGGCTTAACAATCACATCCTTATGGTCGGCTCGAAACGCTTCGATCTCTGCTGTATCGCGTGAGATCAGGGTTGGTGGCAAAAAGTCTGGAACGAGAAGCGGATAGAGCTTCTCTGGGCCAGACCGAACATGCGTTGGATCATTCATGACCAGCGTATCAGGCGCAAGCAGCTCTAAGAGGTGGCAGGCGGTGATGTAGGCCATGTCAAATGGTGGGTCCTGGCGCATCAAGACCACATCGACATCGTCTCGTAAGTCAAGTGTCATGCGATCTTTGAACAATGCGGGTGTACCTGGAACGCGTTGAACGGTCATCGGGCGTGCAAAGGCGGTAATCCGGCCTTCGCGATAGGACAGGTTTTCGGGTTGATACTCGAACAGCTCAGCCCCAATTTTCTGCGCGGCCTCAGCCAGCGCGAATGTGGTGTTCGACTCGACCATCGCTGTTTCGAGTGGGTCGGTCTGGATCGCAACGCGCAAGCTCATAACAGCTCCTCATTCTGGCCGTGGCCTATATGAGGATAAAGTCTAAGATTGCAAAGAATTAGTCTGCGAAACCAGGGTTTAGCTTCCTGGTCCACCGAGCAGTTCGCCCTGATTTAGCGGGGCGGGTGTATTTGGCGCGTAAGGAACAACCTCGCCGCGCGCATTGCGCAGTCTGACATAAGACACGACCTGATTGACGCCGCCAACGAGGCTCGCTTCCTCAGCCGCTTTTTCCAGTTCTTTTGCTGAGCGTGCGACACCGAGCAGATAGACCGTCCCGCCATAGGTTTCGACGTTGAAATTGTTCGCTTGAACAGTCGAAGACCCCAGAAGGCGCGCCCGCACGCGTGTTGAGATGAGCTCGTCGGAGGCGTTGGCGAAAAAGCCGCCAGGCGATTCAATCTTGATCTCATTCGCAACATCGTCAGCGCGTTTGACCGACCAGGCGATGCTTTCGGCTTTGAGGCGAAGCTCTGGTGTTTGAACGCGGCCAGACAGGAGTACCAAACCAGCTGCAACCTCAACATCAACTTCGCCCATGCTGCCATTTGCAAGCAGGCGAGATTTGATTTCGTTAGAGACAGCGGCATCGTCCAACGCTTCTCCGAACGAACGTTCTTGCGTTGCTGTCACAGCTGTTGCGCCAGCGGCGCCGACAATTGCTGTGGCGCATCCGCTGAGGCCTGGGAGCAGGCAAAGAAGGCTAAGACTGGCAAGGGTACGGGACATGATCAGATCTCCTTCAACAGCGGCATACGCGAATCATCACGCTGAACTAGGGGAGGGATTGGGCGATAATGCGGCACCAATCAAGGCCGCCAGAAGTCACGATAGTGTTTAGGAAACGAACGTGGCGCGATTGCAACGAGATCGTATCGCCAATCTAGGGACCTATGCATAGGATAGCGCGCTGCCCAAACCTCAGCGGCCATTGCGATTCGTAGCCAATTGCGTTGTGGAACAGCCGATAATGCGCGTTCTTCTGTTGGGCGTTGCTTCACTTCGACAAAGGCGAGGACCCGTCCACGCTTTGCGATCAAATCGACTTCGCCCGCGCGGCACCTGAACCGCTTCTCCAAGACTTTGTAGCCTTTGAAACGCAACCAGATCGCAGCGTAGATTTCCGCACGGCGTCCTCTTCGTTCTGCTCCCCGGCGATCCCGGTTAGCCATCCTTCAAGGCGAGTGCCCGCTGATAGACTTGCCGTTTGGGCAGATCGAATAGATCAGCAATTTCGGCAGCAGCTTGTTTCACCGATTGTGTTTCAAGCGCGTTCCTTAAGGCCGTAGCGACGGTCGCATCGTCGGCTTGCGTTTTGGTTGGCGGACCAATTAAGACGACGATTTCGCCTTTTGGCGGCCCATTCTCGGTATAGTGATCCGCAAGCGATTGCAGCGACCCGCGCCGCGTTTCTTCAAACAGCTTGGTCAGCTCGCGGCAGACTGCAGCCTCTCTGTCTTCGCCCAATGTCCCGGCAGCATCTTGCAAACAGTCAGCAAGGCGGGGTCCGGACTCGTAAAAGACCAGGGTTGCGGGAACCGCTGCTAAATCTTTGAAGGTTTTCTGTCGCGCACCGGATTTTGGTGGAAGGAATCCGCTAAACATGAAGCGATCGCTCGCGAGCCCGCTCGCAACCAAGCCGGCAAGAAGCGCCGATGCGCCCGGTAGCGGGAACACTCGGTGCCCGGCCTCCAGGGCCTCACGCGCCAGTTTCCAGCCTGGATCGGAGACCATCGGCGTTCCAGCATCGCTGATTTGTGCAATCGCGGCGCCCTCGGACAGCTTTTGTAAGATTTCCGGTCGCCGCTTCGCCCCATTATGGTCATGATAGGGAGTGACTTTTGCTTTTATGTCATGGGCATCCATGAGCCGCCGGGCAACGCGCGTATCTTCTGCTAGAATCTCATCTGCAGCGCGTAGCGTGTCGATGGCGCGCAAAGTAATGTCACGCAGATTTCCGATCGGTGTGGCGACTATGTAAAGACCGGGATCGAGCGCTTGCGTCGCTTCGGTCCGAGAATTAGGCTTGTCGGAGACGCGACTCACTTCGCAGTCCTCCTGCGCTTGGAAAAAGGGATTCTAGATGACATTGCCGACAACATCGCGCGTCCGTTCGCCCCTGCCAATCCTCTTTTTTGCAGCGGTTCTGGCGCTGGCCGGCTGTGCCACATCAGCGCCGGGCCCAGTGGGACCGATTTCAACCGGCAATCCGCGTGTCGATCCGGTGACCGGCGAACCGACCGGCGATCTCGGGACGGATACGGTCGGCGAAGAAGGCATGGGCGACCTGGCCGAAGAAGACATTCCCACAGGTCCCTACACCCCGCCGCATATGGAAGGCCGCGAGATTATCCGCGCCGGAGTGCTGCT
>ERZ1740065.3278-NODE-3278-length-10127-cov-3.439237_pt1 | contig 10127 bp, 13 predicted proteins | sample MGYA00581738_ERZ1740065 | MGnify/ENA primary metagenome ERZ1740065 (study PRJEB43018, sample SAMN04849749) | marine metagenome | isolation source: floating plastic debris | place: Pacific Ocean | collected 2008-09-01 | study: EMG produced TPA metagenomics...
CGCTGCACCTCTGTAGCCGACGACGTAACCGATTGGATACATCGCCCAGCCGACAGTCACGATCAGACGCAGTGCACTGAACGCTTTCTTCGATGCGACCGTGCCTTCGCTCGCATTGATCTTACTCGCTTCACCCGCGAAGATTTCGTAGATGATGTAGAGCCATGCCAGCGTACCGACGATAAACATTGGCCATAGCAGTGCACCTTGCTCAACTTCCCCGACATAGCCTGTGATCAGCATGACGAGGGATGCAATGAGGAGTTTCCAGAACAACGCTGCACGCACAACGGCGATCGCAGCGAGGATCAGGTAGAACTCGACGATTTGCAGTGGCACTGTCAGGAGCCAGTCAACATAACGGAAGACTGTTGGGCTTTCGCCAGTATCTGCCCAGACGCCGCGCATATAGAAATAGTGAAGTGCGGCAATACCGGTGACCATTGCAGCAACGGTCAGTGATGTTTTCCATTTTCCTTCGGCGCGATCACGCTCTACCCAGAAAAAGAAGGTCGCAGCCAGCATCGCTGCGCTGATGATCCAGAATGACACGCCGACATAATCTGATGGGTCCAGACCGCCGGATGCTCCTGTTGCTGACAAAATGATTGATTCCATTATGCTTTCTCCTAGCCCACGGGGAATTCCGTTTAGTGACTACGCGCGATAATATGTCACGGATGTAATAATTCCATGCTGCGCTGCGGAAAAATGATAATGCATCGCAACATAGTTCTTAAAAATTTATTAGGAATCAAGGAACTCCTTGCGGAGATCAACTGCACTTTTACCCGTCCCAATATACGCTGCGCACTCGCCCAACCAGCGATCTGCCTCTTTGCGTCCCTTATCGCGAAGGTTTGTCAGAAAATGCCAGCCTGTGTCGTATTTCGTTTGCAGAGAGAAGTCTCTTAGGATCTGGCCACCGCGCACAGCGTGTATGTTGAGACGGCGATACTTTTTCATGACCGTTTCTTAGAGCATGCCGGCATCAATCAGTCTTTGAACAAAGGCGATGGCTCGTAGCTCTCCGATGAGGGACGCGTTAAAGGTGATCTCGTTTAGCCGGTCCTGAATTTCTGGAACGCGGCGCGGCACGCCCGTTCGTCCGATCGGGTTTAACAAGACCAGTAGGACATCTCGCGGGGCATCTGAATAGATCAATGGAAACAGGCTCGGATTGCCCATATAGCCGCCATCCCAATAGGCATGCCCGTCGATCTCAACAGCGCGAAATGTTTGCGGCAGGCAGGCGCTGGCGAGAACAGAATCTCTCGTAACCTCGTTGCCCGTAAACACCTTAACGCGCCCGCTTTCAACATTGGTTGCGGATAAAAAGAGCTGGATCGGGGCCTTGCCGACCAAATCGAAATCGATTGCCCCATCGAGGGCATCCCGCAACGGATTGAGGTCAAACGGATTAAACTCGTAAGGGCTGGCGATGGAGGTGAACGCCATGGCTGCGTTAAATGGACTAAACGGCAGGGCGGCAAAGGGGGATTGCGTCCAGAGTGTCGTTGAGAATGGTGTGCCCATATCCGAAACGGTGCGCCAGAAGCGCTCTAAGCTCTTGCGCGCGCCCTCATTACCGCCTGCGGCCATGCCAGCCGAGAGGGCCACTGCGTTCATAGCGCCGGCTGAGGTTGCCGTGATCGCTTTAATCACGAGACGATCCTCTTCGAGTAAGCGATCCAGTACGCCCCATGTGAAAGCGCCATGTGCTCCACCGCCCTGCAGGGCGAGACTGATCTCTTTTGGCTTGGCGCGCGCCATACTCGATACCCCGTGTTTATATCCGCCTCGAAACAGACCATTCGCTGGCCGTTCAAGGCGTGCTGTGCAATGCAGGGGCCATGACGCATCTGTCAAACCCTATTCCAGCTGTTGGCTGTATCTGTTTTCGCGATGATGAAGTGCTTCTGGTTCGTCGCGGCAAGGCTCCACGGGCAGGGGAGTGGTCAATTCCAGGTGGTCGTGTCGAGCCCGGTGAGCCGGTTAGAGATGCTGTGCTGAGAGAACTTCAGGAAGAAACAGGCGTGAGAGCAGAGCTTGTCGCTTTGGTTGATGTGAGCGATGCTGGCTTCGATGGCAAAGACGAAGAGGAAGTGGCGGTCCATTACGTCTTGATCGACTATGTCGCGCGCTGGATCAGTGGAGAGCCTATCGCAGGAGACGACGCTATTGATACCCGGTTTGTTAAACTGTCTGAGCTAGAAGGGATCGAACTTTGGGATGAAACGCGACGTGTGATCATTAAGGGTTACGAGATGATCCAGCAAGGAAATGGCGAAGACTGCTAGTGAGTGTTTTAAGCGTACTCAATTTATGGCCGCTATTCTTCAGGTCCGCGCAGGCCGAGCCTGAAGGTGCGGAGACGGCACCGCCTGAAGCCTCGACCGAGGAGCAAGCGGCCACGCCTCAGACAGAGCTTCGAGTTGAACAAGAACTGCCTTCCGAAGACACGGCTCAAGAGGTCACGATTGAGCGCACGCAGGATCCAATCGAAGCGATTGCGGAGACTACCGAGAAAGCAACGGAGGCCGCAACTGAGTTTGTTGGCTGGGTCGGCTCTGGCGAATTAGAAGCCCTGATCGCGCTTGCACTCGTCATCGGGTTTACAGCTTTTCAGATTACCGCCCGCTGGCTGATCATGCGGTCCGTTAAACGCGTACCACGCGATAATGATTATTCCCTAATTGCCATCGCCCAGCGCGTGGTGAAACGGTTCCACATCTACTTCATCTTCGCCATCGCATTAGCCGTTACGGATAGCATCTTGTCGCTGCCGGGTGCAGTGTCCGGCTTTATTAGCGTCTATTTCGTTCTGGCTCTGGTCATTCAAATCGCGGAATGGGTGCAAGAATTCGCGGTCTCTGCAATCAAACGCAGTGTTCACCGTGGTGGAGGCGACGCGAAGGCGCTGGCGTCTGCATTCAACATTATCAAATACTTCATCACTCTGATCATTTGGACGATCGCGCTTCTGCTGATTATGTCCAATGTCGGCATGGATGTGACCGCGCTGCTGGCGGGTCTGGGTATTGGTGGTATCGCGATTGGTATTGCATCTCAGGGCATCTTCCGTGACCTGTTTTCATCTCTCTCGATCATTATCGACAAGCCATTTCAAATTGGCGATGAGGTGAGATACGGCGAAAGCTGGGGTCATATCGAAGAAATCGGGCTTAAGACGACGCGCATCAGAGCAAGGACAGGCGAACAGCTCATTATCTCGAATACCAACCTGCTCGACTATGAAATTCGCAATATAAGCCGGATGGCGCGTCGTCGAATCGAAACTGAATTTGGCGTGATTTATCAGACGGATCCAGACATGGCTGATCGCATTCCCGGGATTGTGGCAGGCATGTTCAAGGATTTGCAGGGGGTTGAGTTCGACCGCTGTGGCATGTCGACTTTCGGACCCAGCTCGCTTGACTACACGCTTGTCTTCTATTCGCTTAATCCGGATTACAACCGGTCAATGGCGGCGCGCTCGAAAGTGCTATTGGCTCTTTTCCGGACATTTAAAGACGAAGGTCTTGAATTCGCATACCCAACGCAAACACTCTATCTCGAAGGTCTGAAAGACGACTAGAGTGCTGGCCTAAGTCTACTCGACCGTCCAGCCGCGCGGGGTTTTGCGGGCTTCAAGTGTTAGACCTTCACCATCCTCGCGAACTGTGTAGCGCTCTGAACGCCGCTTTGACCCGGTCAGCCGGATCAACAAAGCAGCCGACGCAATCACCATGCCTGCAATCGCGGGCATCACAGCCAGCAACCCAGCCAGAACAATAAGCGCGAGCGCAATGAGGCCTTTGGCAAACCAGTTAAGGCCCTGTTTCAACCCTTCCATGAATGACATCATGAAACCGTTCGGATTTGTCTGCGTCGCTGTCATACCAATTACCTTTCGTACCAGATGATGGGTTGGCGGCTGCGTCTCGTCAATACTGTTCAAGAGAAGTTTATCACCCAGCCGTCAAAAGACCCCGTTCTGCTTTAATCTTGGCAAAAGCGCCCGTAATTGCGGCAGCTTTGTCATGAGCGGCTGTTTCAAATTCGCGTGGTGCGCCATTCTGGATCACGCGGTCAGGGTGGTTATCCGCCATCAGCTTTCGATAAGCGCGCCGGATCAGATCGAAGTCGGCATCATGAGCAACGCCAAGAACATGATAGGGGTCATCGCGCTCAGGCCCCATATGGCTCGCTTTGATACGCCGGAAGGTGGCTTCGCTAAACCCAAACGCGGCTGAGACCGTTACCAGATACTCCAACTCTTCCACAGTAACGATATTGTCAGCTGTCGCGATCATGAACAGCCCGTCGAGAACACCTTCGAGCAGGCAAGGCCGGGCAGCATATTTACGCCCAATCTTACGGGCATAGGACTCGTAACCTTTGACCGTCTGCTGGGCGAGATTGAAGACGCGGCGCACCGAGGCTGCATCCTTTGGATCGGTTTGAAAAACCCGCGAGAACACCATGATCTCTTCATCTGAGACGCGGCCGTCCGCTTTCGCCATCTTAGCGCCAAGCCCGATGACCGCTGCTGTAAACCCGACATCGTTCGGATCAGGCGCACAGTCTATATCTGCAGGCACGGGTTCGTCGACGATATCCACGTCGAACAAGCGCTTTCCGCTTTCTATCAGGCGCTGCCAAAGGTTCATGCGTTTAAGTATAGCCGCTAAATCTGAACAGTGTGAGGTCTAATCCCCTTAAACTTTATACGCTTCATATTTCAGTTTTAGATTTTTCGTTCGACACGCGGATTATTAATAACTGCTAAGGTATAAACTATTCTATATCGTAGGACGTACTTGTTATATCTCCGGTATGGTCCGGGGCTGAAAAATAAATGGAATATCCCTTATGAAACTTGCAACACTTCTCCTGTCTGCCAGCCTTCTGGCTGCCCCGGCCTTTGCTGGCACGTGCAATTCCTCGAAAGCAAAGACGGCTGATTACACCGCTTCAACTGCTCAGTTCATCCCTGCGGGTCATCATAGCTCAACTGAAATGAAAGCGGAAAAGCCTGACATCGTTGATACAGCAGCGGCTGCCGGATCTTTCACAACCTTGCTTGCTGCGGCCGAAGCCGCTGGCCTTGTTGACGCTCTGAAGAGTGACGGCCCTCTGACAGTCTTTGCGCCAACAGACGCGGCGTTTGCAGCGCTCCCAGCCGGCACCGTTGAAACGCTTCTTCTCCCAGAGAACAAAGACGCGCTTGCGGGTGTCCTGAAACTCCACGTTATTGCCGGTAAAGTGAAGTCGACAGATCTTGCCGGAGCTGTAACGACCGCGACAACTCTGAATGGTGACTTGAGCGTTGATGGTACGAATGGTGTGGTTGTGACAGCACCGGGTTCAACAGCGACGGTTACAACAGCGGACATCTACACATCAAACGGTGTGATCCATGTCATCGACACGGTTCTGTTGCCAGCAAGTTAGTTTATAACATAAAAGCTGATTTCTTCACTAAATATCAAGTGAAAATCATAGTTAAACGGCCATTCATTTTGAATGGCCGTTCATGTATGTGAAGTTTTCTTTGGCTTCATAAATTATTTACCAGTCAGCCCTCAAATTATCAACGTAAAGTAGTGGCATCAAAGGGGTTTGATATGAAGAATTATTTTGACGAGTACGGTGCCCGTGAGTTGCAAGCCAAGATTGAGGCGTACTGGAAGGAGCGCGGCCATGACGTTCAGGTCGATGTCGTACCCACGGAATACGACGCAAAAGTCCGGTCTGTGCGCTATGATGTCCGCAGTGCCTTGCTCAATGGGCTTCCAAGACGCGCCTCGAAGGCGGCCTAGTTTCCAGACTTTGCTGTCACCGCAGCGCGCAGGGCAACAATTTCTTTCTTCATGCTTTTCAGCATCGCGATAATTTCATCGCGCTCAAGATCGGCGGCTGAAAACTCTTCGTCCAGCTCTTCCTCAATCTCGTCGAGATGTTCATCCGTTGCAGCCCGCTCACTCGCAGCAAGGGCATCTACGATCAAGGCGATGAACAGGTTCAGGACGGCAAAGCTCGCGACAAAAATGAAGATCAGGAAGAAGAATGGCGCATAGGGATGTCCGTCATCGACAACCTTCTGAACCACTTCAAAGCGCCATCCATCCATCGTCATGACCTGAAACAGGGAATAGGCCGAGCTGGGCAAATCACCAAAGAGCTGGAGCACTTCCGGATTGTCTGTATTACCGAACATGGTCGTCGCCATGACAGCACCGACATAGGTCAGCAGTGCAAGAACAGCGACGATCGCGCCCATTCCCGGCAGCGCGTTCAACAAAGCCTCTGTTATCCGGCGCAGTGTCGGCACAACGTGCAGTAGACGCAAAACCCTCAAGACCCGAAGGGCCCTAAGCACTGAGAAGCCTTGTGTTGCCGGGATCAGTGATATGCCCACGACAATGAAGTCGAACCAGTTCCAGCCTTCTTTGAAAAACCGCAGCCGATAAACGACGAGCTTGAGCGCGATTTCCGCTGCAAATATGATCGTAATCGCAACATCGAGCCAGAAGAGGGCACTAACAACGCCACCGGGCAAGCTCTCGGAATAGGTTAAAGCGCCAAGAATAATCGCATTTAAGATGATCAGACTTGTGATCGCACTGCGAAACGTCTTGCTCTCGATAAAGGATTCGAGCGCAGAATTACTGGTTTTGAGATCGAGTGTCCCTTGCTCCATCGATCATCCCCTTCGCTTTCAAGGACATGTCAGAAGCATAGAGTGAGCCGCAGCGGCAATCAATCAGCAGATGTCGTCGTATCGCTTACGATTTTCCAACCGGCATCCATCCGCTTGAACACGAGTGTAAACAGGCCGCTTGGCCGATCTTCTTCCCTTTGAAGTGCCCAACCCCCATAAACGATCGCTGCGTCCGCGGAAATGAGATCAACCTCAAGATCGCTAAAGGTCAGCGTTCCCATGATGGATTTGTCGCTATAGCGCGCGTGGTAGCGATCCCGCGTCTGTTGCCATCCGCGCGTGATTGATCCACCGCTCGCAAAGCGTAGATCCGGGCTTTGCCAATAGCCGAGCATGAAGCTGTCAATGTCTCCTTCATTCCAGGCATTCTGCTGCGCCATTAGGACAGCTGTGATTGCACGGGTCTCTTCTGCGTCCGCTTCAATAGGGATGGGAAGGCGTGTCCCGGTCTCTGCAATACAGGCTGGCAGCAAAACCGACCCGGCAAGGGCAATCAAAACAGGTTTTAGAGACATCAGGTCCACCTCCCAGCGTGTTCAATGTCAACCTGCCTTCCAAAATAGGGAGACGTCAATGCAGATGCACCTATGACTTGTTATGTCTCGCCAAGAATGAAAAACAGCCGTTCATGGCGAAGACACAGGATCATTCTCGTGCGCAAAAGACATATGGCCGTCGTGGCGGGCGACCGCTCTCGCCTCGCCAGATGGCCTTGTTTGAAACCTTGCTGCCAAAATTGCGCGTTCCGGTCGATGGAGCCGGTACGCTTGACCCGCGAACCTTGTTCGATCCTGCAAAAGACGAAATCTGGCTAGAAATTGGCTTCGGTGGTGGCGAACACGTCAGTGGACAAGCTGCGCGCCATCCGAATGTCGGCATGATCGCGAGCGAAGTGTTCATCGAAGGTGTCGCGAAACTGCTCGGCCAGATCGACGATCAAACTCTTACAAATGTGCGCCTTTGGGAAGAAGATGCGCGGGACTTGATGACCGGTCTCGCACCAGAAACCGTAGACCGTGCGTTCATCCTGTTTCCCGATCCCTGGCCAAAAAAGCGCCAACAGAAGCGACGAATTATTCAGCCGGATTTTCTGGACAGCTTAGCGCGATTGATGAAGCCAGGCGGCAAGGTTCGTTTTGCTACAGATGTGCGCTCGTACGCCGATGAAGCGCTGGAGCGGTTTCTCGCTCATCCTGCCCTCGAATGGCGTGCAGAAAAAGCAGATGATTGGCGAACACCGCCAAGCGATCATATTCAAACCCGGTATCAAGCAAAGAATCTCGGCGACATCGCACCGGTCTATTTTGATTTCGTTTGTTCTTGACCATCGCCCGGATATGTGAGCTTACACGCCCTATCGAATACGGCCGGTCTGAATTGAGAAGACCCCGCCAGACCGGCGGTTAATTGAAGTCCCTACCCATCCGTTTTCGAAACCTCCGCCACCGTCTGCGCTGTGCAGGGCCGGAGCGGGTAACCGAAAGGGTCCTTTAATGGCCACCGGAAAAGTAAAATGGTTCAACGCCACAAAAGGTTTCGGCTTCATCGTTCCTGATGAAGGTGGAAGCGACGTGTTCGTACACATTTCAGCGGTTGAACGCTCAGGCCTGACAGGTCTCGCTGATGACCAGGCTGTTGAGTACGAACTCTATCACGATGAGCGTCGCAACAAGACGTCTGCTGTTGATCTGAAGCTTTTATAGTTTGATTTCAAACTAAAGCATGGCCGCCGCTTTCAGATATGAAGGCGGCGGTTTTGTTTTGTCTGTGTCTTGACCCACCCACTCCCCCTCCCAACCACCCCATGGTTCCCGGAGGCTGGGGTGGTTGGCCCTTCGACTTCGCTCAGGATGAGGAGTGGGTGGGTCAGTCAATCAAGAAAGTGGTTCCCGCCACATTGGCTCCATGACTGGGCCATCCTCGCCAACCTCAAATAGAGCCGTGCGTTCAAAGCCGCGAGAGCCATAAAAGCCTGTATTCGCCGGGTTTGAATTTTCTAAATAGACCGGCAGACCCTCACGATCCGCATGCGCCAGAACTGGATCGAGCAGGGCTTTGCCAACGCCTTTCCCACGGGCTGCCTCACGCGTTGTGATTGCAAAAAGATAAAGATGCGGCTCCTTTGGATGATGTTGCGCCATTAACTCCCCCAAGGCTTGCCCACGTGCGAGCGCCCCTTTTTTGCCGTGCCGTATCTGCCCGATGGCGAATTTAAGCATGGTCATCGGTCCAAACTTGCTCTCCACGCTAGGCGGCAGCCAAAGCGTTGATCCCTGATCGCCATGAACGTGACCGAAGCCCTGCTTTAGATAAATATCACGCGTCATGACCCGCATGCCCGAGAGGACGGCGCGCCGATTGCCAAAAACGAAGCGATTGACGGGGTCTTCCGCAAAGCCCTCTGCGGTAATGTCCGCCACTTGCCGCCAGTCCCGCATGTCTGCACGGCGTAGCGGCGTATCTGATAGATCGATCTGCATCATACCTGCCTCCTCCTCTTTGCATTAGAGGCCATGATGCCTAGACATGGCAACGTCTTTTAGAGGGTGAAGCGCATGCGCGATGGCGGGCGAATAGCAGCGGCAATTGATGTGCTCGGCGATGTGATTGGTCGACATCAGCCGGTTAAAGTGGCCGCGCGCGACTGGGGGAAACGGGCGCGCTATGCGGGATCAAAGGATCGCGCGTGGGTTAGCGGGCTCGTTCTGGATGCGCTGCGAAAACGCAATTCGATTGCGCATGCGATGGACGATGACAGTCCGCGCGGTCTCGTCCTAGGCGCGCTGGCCCATGCGTGGGGCTGGGATATCCGAAAGATTGATGACGCGATGGACGAACAGCACGCACCGTCCGCGCTGACCCTGCAAGAGCGCGAACGCCTCGTTATGGCGCCCGATCCCTCTGCTGCTTCACATATTGCGGGTGACTATCCCGAATGGCTTGCCCCGCATATGAGCCGCGTTTTCGGCGAAATGGCTGCGAATGAGGGCCAAGCCATGGCGGTTCGCGCCGACGTCGACTTGCGTGTGAATACGCTGAAGGTCGACGCTGAAAAAGCCGCTGCGCCCTTACGCTCCGCAAAAGCGGAACCATCCCGCTTGCTTAAACATGCCTTCCACATCCCTGCCCGCGATCCATCCCAGCGGGAGGCTTCGCTGGAGAGTATCCCTGCTTATTCCAAAGGCTGGGTCGAGGTCCAAGATGCAGGCAGCCAGATCGCCGCGGCGGCTGCAAATGTGCGAGCGGGCGAACAAGTGTTGGATTATTGCGCAGGCGGTGGCGGCAAAACGCTGGCGCTGGCAGCGGCGATGGGCGGCAAGGGTCAAGTCTTCGCCTACGACAGCGATGGGCGACGTCTCAGCGCTCTGATCCCGCGCCTGAAACGCTCCGGTGCACATAA
>ERZ1740065.3279-NODE-3279-length-10125-cov-10.401192_pt1 | contig 10125 bp, 9 predicted proteins | sample MGYA00581738_ERZ1740065 | MGnify/ENA primary metagenome ERZ1740065 (study PRJEB43018, sample SAMN04849749) | marine metagenome | isolation source: floating plastic debris | place: Pacific Ocean | collected 2008-09-01 | study: EMG produced TPA metagenomics...
GGAGTCTCATGGAGTCTCATGGAGTCTCATGGAGTCTCATGGAGTCTCATGGAGTTTCATGGAGTTTCATGGAGTCTCATAGAGTCTCATGCATTTCTGCGGGCAGATATTGGAGCTTAAATCGCTATTATTTGTTTCCAAATTGTTTTCTGTGGCTTGTTGATTAGATGTTGCTGAGCTGAGCTCAGATATGGTCAAGTATTAGCTGTAGGGGCTAGAAGTTCCGAGTTCTCAAAGTTCAAAAGAAAAACTGAATCTCCAGTATTCCTGTTCCTACAACCTATCACATAGGCACCTTATTACAAATGAGCTATACTTTACTGTAACCCTGTTTTATTCACAGGTACCCAGTACCTTATGTAGGCAGTAACTGTGTGTTATTTGTAATGTACTTGTTCCCTAACCATACCTGACTTATATTAGGATAATTTTTGGTCACATGCTACTTGTATCCTGCTCGTCCCCAACTCATCATCTGCTCTACTTGTGTTACAAACTTTATTATTTACAGGTAGATTCTAATTCTGGTGAAAATCAGGAGGTAAAAGAAGACAGTCAGGATGACACACCAGTCTGGCAGACAACCAGAGCCTTTTGCTTAGAACATCCTGATTATGAAGTGAAAGCGGCTTGTGCAATTTGTGACATAGCAGTGTGCCACTACCCCCCATGCAAGCACATGAAGGCTTGTACGGATAGTAAGGCTTAAACACTTGAAATGCTACAATATGAACGAATATGATTTCCATTGTTCATTGCAGAAAACCATGATCTGGTTCCGATTGAAGCAAGGATGGAAGAATTACATTTGTCAATGAATGGAGTTATAGACAACATCGCAATGTCTATCTCAGCGTCAAAGAATCAGATCTCATTGGCTGCTAAAGTTGCAGACCGTATCGTAAACCAGAAGGACAACATGATCTACTTTTTGGATGAGGCTGCGAAAGACGAGGTTGTTCTCCATTAACCACATGTATATTAGTAAATAGCTATACTTCATTCCAGATACCTTCAGATAGCCACTTCAGTGTGTAGAGTGTAGATAATTGGGTGTTTGTCATTCTCCTGTTGATTTTTGCGCTCGTCCCGCACATGCTGATGCTCGAATATCTACGGGAGAATGACAAAATCCAATAATTGTACCAATCCAAGCACCAAGCGCAAAAAGAGAGTTCGTAACTTATGTCACCTCACTGATTTAAAAAAGGTAAATCGAAAGAAGCAGAGGATTTTTTCATTCTCCCGTCGATATGAGTGCATCAGGGCATGTGAGAAGTGTGTACTTGAGGGGGAAGTGAGCGGGGAAGTGTGCGGGGAGTGAGCCCGCACATGATTGCGCTAAAATCGACAGGAGAATGACAAAAACTGAGGCAGCTTTTGTGAATCTCTCATCTCTGCGCTCACACTTACCCTCATGTAATCTCATGCAGTTACCTCTGCAAGCATTCAAGCAGTTGCGTGGGATTGCCCTAGGTGTGTTATCATGATTCAGTTCGTTGCTTGCATTTGCTTTTCCTCAAAATACCCTAATGAGGCACTGAACTGTACAAGTGAGCAACTGTTGGAGAAAACATTGCTTGGTAGTGTGCTGGCAATTAAGGACTTTGCGACTAGAGATTCACAAAAATCAAGGAGGCAATGCGATAGGTAGAGTGAGAAGGTTATCCTAGTCCTGTGGTTGATTCAATGAATATTGGGCCAATTTAGACTGAGTCAACATGGGATATCACTGAGTTCGACTGGACCGTTTTGTACAGTGGAGTCATTTGTTGACAGATATCCAAAATCCGGTATCATTATGACATCAACATGATCAAGCTAGATCGGCATGTAAATAGAAAACTGGCAGAGTTGGACTCCTTCATCGACGAACAAGAAAAAAGAGTCGCGAGCATGGAGCAGGAAAAGGAGTGTAAGAGGAGACAAGTAAAAGATGCTCAGGTTCATTATATTCTGTCCCATTACAAAGATTGGCAGCGTCATGCTCAACTGCGAGAAGACAAACTCTTGGAGCTTCCATTTGAGGCTGACGGCGCATACATTGACCTTAATGGCAAGTTTAACACTAGCTTCAAATTGCTTACAATACTCAGCCCCTTGAATGTCTACAGAAACCTAAGTGAGGTTTGTGATTTCCACTGAGCTATCTATGCAAATCTCATCTGGCCGTGTCGCAGGAAAAGAGGGCGTCATGCATCATAGCCAACTTTTGTCGTTCTCCTGTAGATATTCGTGCATCAGCAGCACGTGTAGGAGTTAATGGGAGTTAATGGGAGTGAGCGGGAGTGAGCGCGGATAGGGGTGGGGGAGAGGGTGAGCGAGCGGGAGTGAGCGTGAAAATCGACAGGAGAATGACAAAAACCCCATAGTCTTTTGATAAAGCCACAAAAAATTCTCCCCATCTGACTTGACTAAATAAATTATTCCTGTATGTGAATGCCCTCATGCCACAGCTAGGATTATGTCATATTTGAGTTCAGCTCAGCTCTAACTGGTGAATCATGTGAGACCAGTAATATTATATCAATAATAGAGAATCTCACACTCGATTATTGGGCATCTATTATTTTTATGTCAGCATTGCGGATTTATGATATTTGTATCTTGCCTTCTTTGCACGCCTGGTTGTTCTCCACATTTTTTCCAGGACTTAAGTGAAAAAATACGCTAGGTTGTACCCACGTCTAACCAACATCACAGCTATCAGCGTGTGTTGTCAGTCTGACACAGGCGAGGCAGTTAACATTGCCGCTAGGGCAATGTCATCCGCCTGTCAGCCGAACCCATTCTGCAGCGATGTGCAGAGAGAACTGATTAGTCATATAATGATCATTCTGTTGTGGTATTGTTTACAACAGACACAATTAATACCCCATGTGTATTGGTTACACCTAATTTGATTATCACTTAAGTGCGGACAAATTGCAGACAGAAAATGCGGACACGAAAATAAGAATGTCGATTTTTGCGCTCACTCCCGCGCCTATCCGCGCCGCTCACTGTCGCTCACTGCCGCTCACTGTCGCTCACTGCCGCTCACTGTCGCTCACTGCCGCTCACTGCCGCTCACTGTCGCTCACTGCCGCTCACTGCCGCTCACTGCCGCTCACTGCCGCTCACTGCCGCTCGTGCTGATGCACGAATATCTACGAGGGAATGACAAAAGTCAATGCGGGCATAAAAATAAAGGTTGCCAATTTTTGCATCTAAAATCCAGGTGTATCCCAGAAAAATATGAATATTTGACACCGATGAGGACCATCTCTAAAATAGATTTGATTGATATTATTTGTGAATCATGTATTCGGAGTTTAATAGTAAAAATTCTAAATTTGCTAAAATATGCGTTTGTGTACTTGTCTCTTCGTATGCAGGGGTGAATCCAGGAATTTTTCGGCTGACGCTCAAGTCATCAACTAGTAGCTGTCCGAGGGCCTACTTGCATCTGTTGACTGCATAACTGTCTATTGACTGTATAACCGATTGTTTAGTGATGCCGACTGAGGTTTGTGTGGCTGTGTCGCTATGACGACTGCGCGATGAGTGAGTCGTGGTTTCTTTATCTATTTACTGCTAGCTGACCAAAAAAATAGTGGAGGCAGAATTTTTACTGACGCTGGATTTGCCCTTCGTATATCAATAGGATTTCAGTTAATATTCTATTCATTTCCGCTTAAGTGTCTTCATGTTTGCAGTCGATAGACCACCAAGAAAGCAATTGGTAAAGTATGCTCCAAGTAACCTATGGTGGCATTCCCACAAAGTGTGTGGAGGAGAAATACTGAGTATCTGTCACAACCCAAAAGGAAGACTTATCGTATGCACCCAAAAAGGAGTGGAAATTTACAATTCAGACTACGAAAGAGTGCATAGCTTCCAGTCTGAGATCACTCTTAGGACTCTGGCGTTTTCCGATGGCACATGTTACGCCATCTGCAGCAAGAGCTACACATTCGACGGATTTTTCTTTGAGATTCAGGAGTTGTGCCGGTTGGATGTCAATCTAACCAACCCAACCGTACTTCACCAAGTTGGACAGGTGCAGAAGATAACTGCATCAGCAAAATACATAGCACTGATGTCGCAACCTAGCAATGCGGTGTACATATATGAAATAACCATAGGAACATCATTTGAAATCCACAGGGACGACATGACCTTCGGTCTCAGGGACATTCACTTCAGGGACGCCAACCGTTTGTTGATCCTGAACAGAACAAAACTCTTCAACTATGATGTCTTGACAAGAAGGATTGTGTGGATTGTTGGCATTGGGATGCAAGCTTTACTGGTGGACATGTCAGACCGGTTTATATTGGTGGTACGTAGTGAGGAAGAATGCTTACCTGCCCGGAGGAGCATAGTCGTGATTGCTAGTACAGGTAAGGAAAATCTCTCTTAAATCATTCTCGTCTCTACAATGATTAAAACATAGCATGTTTTAATCTGGTATCGGTAGGCGCTGGTTTCGTAAACGCCGGTGTTGAGTTAGAACTTCAGCAGGCTTAAGTGCGGCGAACGGATAATAAGTGTGGCATAACACCAGCGCGGGAATCCCGCGTGCCGACCGTTAGAAGAGTAACAAATGCCTAACACGCTTCTCAAATATTATATAACTTCGATCAAGTCATCAATACTGGGTCAAATTCTTGAATGTATAGTTTAGGTCTTTAATAATGAATCGGGTCATTTATTGCGAAACAGAGTTTTATAACGCAGCGAGTGAAATCTCATGTTGAAGCTCATGATTAGAGCGTAAATTCCATACTTTTTTTAAATTTTAGCTTTTTATGAAAGTGTTAAAACATACGAGCTTAGGGGTAGATCCAGTACACCACTAACAGGGGCGGATCCAGTATACCACTAACAGGGGCGGATCCAGGCATTTTTTTCGGTTGACACTCAAGTCATCAACTATTAGCCGTCTGAAGGGCAGATTACGTCTGTTAACTGTGTAACTGATTGTTTAGTGATGCCGACTGGGGTTTGTGTGGCTGTGCAATGAGTGAGTCGTGGTTTATTTATCTATTTACTGCTGAAAATAAATAGTTGAGCCAGGTTTGTAAACTGTCGCTCTGGAGTCGGTCGAGCTAGCCTGAATCCGCCCTTGAAGCCAGTAAGGCTATGCTGAATTTCCCATTACTGTGCCCACAATTGCGCACTCACTCAATTTCCTACAGTCTCACACTATCATTCACCATTTTCTCCACGTGTGTCTCGACAACACAGTTCATTGGCCATAATGGCTTTTATCATTTGCCTGTTGATTTTTATGCACACTCCCACAAATGTTCATCGGCCACATCAAAACTCCCCACCTAACTCCACAACCAGGCGGGCAAAAAACTGAGGCACAAGAACACAGGCAATATAAGGCAGCTGAGAGAAACTGCTTGAACGCACATACGGACAATTGCTCGGTAGTGTGCGAGCAATCGCAGGAACAGCAATGGAATATTCATGAAAGCTATGAGTGACACTTATAGGTATGAGGAAAGTAAAGAATCTGTAGCTGAATCTGATGTCTTAAAGATCCTTAAAATTTTCGCATGTACGGGTATGTAATGCTGAGGAGCAAAAGTTACTGTCCTTTGTCATTCTCCCGCCAATATGCGAGAGTATGCACACAGTGGGGTAGACTTGGCAAGTATGTTACCCAGACAGGCCGGAGTCAGGAGCCGCCTAGGCTCTGTTGAGGTCCAGGGGCAACGTGCCTGATTAGAGGGTTAGGGGGCGATGCCCTCGAAAAATTTTCTACATGGAAAGTGGTGTGACATGTGGGAAAATGGACAGTCAGGCTTGAGCTGCTACCAACCACCCTTAGCCTCACAGAAGCTGACACTACTAACAGAATGAAATGAACAAAAATTAGCAAAAATAAAGATTAGTATTCCAGGCATTATGAGAAATGGATGTGACACCATCATTGGTAGCAGGTAACGTCAACCATGTATGGCTACATCCATTGCACTGAGATGAAAACCTAGTTGATCAAGCCCATCTATTTACTGAGGAAAATGTACAAAGATAACCCGGTAGGTTCTGCCGGTGCAAAAATACAAAACTACTAGAACTAACTGCAGCCTCAACTGTTGATAAGTCATACCTTGAGCTCCTACAGTATCTGCCTGCCACAAATGAACTCAGCTCGGTAAAACCAGACTAATAAGACCTCAAGAGAACATTAGGAAATCAAGAAATAATTCCAGTGCTCAATTTTGGCAGCTAGAGTACTAGTGAGTACCAGGAAGAAATACAAGAGTTTTGACAAACCTACATGTGCTCTATATATAAACTCTTCTTCAACAGGCGGCTGTTTTGGTTTATCATCACCAGTTGCTCAGCAGTGGTTTACTTGCATCTAGACTGGCAGTGAGAGCACCGATCGCTGCGGCGAGAAAATCACACTGCATTCTCACTTAACCTTCACCTGCCTCATCAATCGACCTCTAAACATTTGCCAATGATTATTACGCCTTTTGTTATCACAGCATCTATTACTAATAGTTAGTGCCGGAGAACATGTAAAAAAACCCATACCAGTCAGAAAAGCCACAATTTCTTTGGGTTTCGGGCAATGTTACCCCGGCAGTGCCTGGCTGCCGTAGGCAAGTATACGGCGCTGCGTACATGTGAGCAGGAGTGTGTGTACATTTGCACATTTGTGCCAAAAAACCGACAGGATAATGACAAAAACCGGTCTACCTCTTTCTCAGTTAGGCTGGTACAATAAGTTTGAACATGCTGTGGAAACTAGCTGTTGCCGCAAGTGTGGTGAGGCTAGCCAAGCTGTGCAGATTTAAGCCAACTCAGTACATTACCAAGGGCTAGCTGGTTATACAATGGCCAACTATCTACCATGACCTTTGACACTTGCTCGTAAGGCACACCCACACAGACTGTCGGACTCCAGTGCCACTAGCCTGACTGATTTAGCCCTCACATTAGCTATTATGGTAGTATATACTGGAATGGTGCGAGCATAAGCAAAAATATATTTAACAATCTCCCAAAATGAGCATGATAGACAGAGAAGATATCAGTCTTTGTGGATGGAGTTCATTTCAAAAGTAGAGTAGAAGTACCTCCCCAATGAAACGAATCAGAACCTATGAAATGGCAAACATGCCTAGGATCACCTAAGCGATCTTATTAATAATGAGACGACAACTCCAAAAGGTTGTCGTCATGGACTCTTAGCTGTATATATCATTAGTGATCTCCTTCAAATCACTTTAAGTCACAATTCGAAAAACATTTTTCTACACTCAGTTTTCTAATTTTACAGTAAAACTACAGTATTAACTAATGGCTGACTACATTACAATATATTTCAATATCATAATAATAATATACTGCAATATAATATATAAGTTCTACATCAATATGTTCAATGGTTCGAAATATTGTCCCATGAGCTCCCATGAGTTCCCATGAGTTCCCATGAGTTCTCATGAGTTCTCATGAGTTCCCATGAGTTCTCATGAGTTCCCATGAGTTCCCATGAGTTCTCATGAGTTCCCATGTTTCATTTCAGGTGAGAGATTAGGAAAACTTGATCTCCTAAGCGAGAATAAACCGGAGGGTATATCTATACACAACGGAATGGTAGTGATGCAGTGTGGCAAAGAATTCACAGTAGACAGCTTACACTACTGACTACAGCACCCGCAACAACTGAGACAACACTGATCACTAAAAAATCACCATTCAATTCATAAAGCTCTTTTAGCCACCTCACAGCAACTCAAATTTTCTCATTTTTATTGGTAGAGGAAAGTTCAATTTGGCAGTTTTGAAGGTATAATTACGTGGATTTCAGTACTTGCCACTCAAATATCAGTCTGGTTTTATTCGCACAACAGCTGAAACTCATTGAACTCTTATTCTTATTATGATTTTAATTTGAATAACATTTTAGCTCCTATGATGAACTCCTTTAGTCAGATTGTGATGTGAGACCATATAATGTCTAAGTGTCTGGGTGTCGGGCGTCTGGCACTCCATCCTCCAATGTGTGTGTATTGCATAATATTCCTAACACTGAAAATGAATTCATACTTCAAACTTGATCTTTGTGAGAGATCAGTATTTTACTCTCCTATCTGTAAACGCACCTACATGTGCAATAGTGTGTTGTCACCGGGATTCGAACTGCGGGTCTCCCGCTTGCAAGACATGCTAGGCATGCTAACCACTCCACCGTAGTACTAAAGATATCTTTACTCCTTGTTCCATACTAGGAACAGACTGATATTGACACCGAAGCACAGAGAATCGATACAGAACAGCTGAATCATACGGTAACCTGCATCCAGACTTGTCAATCTGTCGGGCTGAAAATACTGGATATTCCGCTTGTCTGAAGTTCGAGACGTCACAGCTCACAACCCCCCTCCCCCCCCACAGCTACGAGTCTGCCATAGTTGAGCTCAGCTCAGCAAGTTATAACTGGTGAACCCGAGGGGAACATTATACAACCAGTAATAAACATTTTGACCGTAAATTCTGCCATCTAAAATACCGGAGTTTCCCTGGAAATCCGGGAGGGTTGACAGGTATGTATCCGGGAGGGTTGACAGGTATGTATCCGGGAGGGTTGACAGGTATGCATCCAGGAGGGTTGACAGGTATGTCTACATCTGAGAAGTTGTGATCACGATGATTTGAGAATTAATTATCACAGGAGAGGGCAACTCCTCAATGAATATTGGGAATGTAATATTGTGTGGTTACAGTGTATCAATGTATCAAAGTATTATCAGAGACAACAAATCTGTTTGACAGGTATCTTCAGGGCTCTCACTGTAACCTCAGGGCTCTCACTGTGTACCCAGGGCTCTCGATGTATACTCAGGGCTCTCAACATACGTGTCTAATGATGCTGAGCTTTGTTTCAGCCTATCCACCTGCGCAGGTACAGAGTACAGAGCTGACTGCCACTGCATGCTATGTACTGGAGGTCCACCTGTTTTCCTGTTGATTGCAGTCTTCTTTTTACTGCAAAAAAACCAAACTGTAAGTCCGTATTTGCTTCTATATCGGCACTTTACCAACGAAACCTAAGTTAGTATGCTCGATTTCTAGTTACAAGGTGATAAAAGCCTGTTCAGATTTTACAACAAAGTGATCCTATATTCAATCTCAACTGCACTCAGAGTTGTCTTTGTTACAGCAGCTGCAGAACGAGATGTTATATTGGATAGTTTTATGCAAATAGATGAAAATGAAATACTTGCACAGGGCCAGCGTAGACTGGGAAATGATTGCGAGTAAAAACAGTTGCGATTTAGACTGAACTGTACAAATTATTTGGGATGTAAAATAAATGCGAATTCCAATAACTCATGTTAACTACTGACTGAAAGAGAAAACATTGCGAAAGCATTTTTTGCAATTATAGCAAATTGCAATTAATGCGTTTGTTTTTTCTCACAATAATTTCCCAGTCTACAGGAGTCTACAAGTCTTCTTCACAAGCCTCCCGTATTTTCGCAGTCAGAATTGGATCAGAAATTGCTCTTATGGGTTCCCTAATGTTTGCCTGTGGCTTGTTTGTTACATCCTGCTGCACTGAGCTCATATGTGGCAATATCTTAGCTGTAGAGGGAGGGAATCCGAGTTGCAGCTTCTCAATGTCAAGAAAAATTCAGAAAAAACTGAATTTCCAGTATTTCTGGTCCTGCAACTTGTCAAGTATGGTGAGCATATATACAGGGTGAAAGTGAAAGTTAAAGTTAAAGTGAAACTAGCAGTCACTGGGTTATACAGTTTCATATTGCACTTTTTTTAATACCTATCAGTAGCGAGGGAACCTAAGTGTCACTGCATCAATCCTATGTATTGAATTGCTATGATTGGGTTGGGAAGGAGTTTCATTTTGGAGTTGTCTTAGCTTGCTTAGTTGGACAAATCTATGAGATATTGAGGGAATATAATAACGATAATAATTTCAATGAATAACTTCCTGTCATATCATCAGAGCTTAAATTGTAATTTTCTTTATAATGGAACTCTTTGATAATGGTGTCGAGCCGATTTTGTGCATAGGTAGGGCTCTCAACCAATCAGATAAAAAAATCCGAGTTTTTTTCACCCTCAAAATTTGCCTTTAGTTCTGAT
>ERZ1740065.3280-NODE-3280-length-10125-cov-4.677160_pt1 | contig 10125 bp, 10 predicted proteins | sample MGYA00581738_ERZ1740065 | MGnify/ENA primary metagenome ERZ1740065 (study PRJEB43018, sample SAMN04849749) | marine metagenome | isolation source: floating plastic debris | place: Pacific Ocean | collected 2008-09-01 | study: EMG produced TPA metagenomics...
CCATGTCCTTCTGTTCGACCATCCAGTTCCGCGCCATCTCCAGAACAGGCTTCCCGATGTAGATGAGATCGGTCAATCCAAAAGCGCCACGGAAATCAAAACGTTCACTATGGATCCGCCCCGTTTTTCCGAGCGTGGTCCAGACGTTTGTAACAAGGTCTTTGAGGCCCTCCGGTCCACAAAGATAGACCTGCGCATCTTCACGCATCCCACGGACGATCTCTGTCAGCCGCGCCGACGTCAACCTGTCACCGTCGGTATCGTTTAGCACGAACAGATCAACCTGCGGCAATCTCGCTGCATGTCTTTCCACATCAACGATTGCCCCAGCGGATGCGCGAGTTCTGATGCAGTAGATAAGGATGACCCGTGCACTGCTGTCAGGTTCCATGTGTGCCAACGCCGCCATGAATGGTGTGATTCCAACTCCGCCTGCCACCCAAAGCTGTTCGGATCGTGTCGCATGCGTCTGAGGCAAGAAACGGCCAACGCCGCGGCCCAGTCGGAAGGTGTCACCTTTAGCGACGCTCGCAACGAAGGTATCCGTCCAGTCCCCTGCCGCACGGATCACGAAGCGACGCGATGTTTGGTCCCCCCCTGCGATCGTAAAAGGATGCGCTTCAGCCCTCGCATGCGGGTGGGAAATGGTCGCAAACTGCCCCCGACGAAACTTAGGCAAGGGACTATCAGACCGTAGCGTCACATCCACGCCTCCAACAAAGGGCTGTGCATGCTCGACAGTGACAAGCCGTGTGATTTCGGTCTTGCGGCGTAAGGTCTGCGCCCATGCAAGAAGTCCGACAAGTGAGACCACCGCCATCAGCGTCCAGGGCGCAACGCCGACGGCCAACGGGCTTGCCACGAAAAAGGTGTGATAGGCCGCAAGCAAAAAGATGTGACCCATCAACATGTGGCTGGCTTTCCAAAGATGATAAGGGATGATCCGAACCATGGCCGCCAGCGTGAGCAGGAGAAGTCCCATCGCCGCAAACCATCCAGTGTTTTCGCCACTCTCTGCCAAAAAAGGGACCGCGCCAGCGCCGAAAGGCTCCGCCGTTGCCCAATGCCCAAGCGCGCCAGCCAAAGCGAAAAACCCGAGCCAACGATGCGCATGATAGGATTTATCCGGTCCGCCCATGATCCTGTCTACGATCCGCCAACGCGCGGCCAGAATAAGGGACAAGGCCATTGATGAGATCGACATCGCGCCCATACTGGCCGGAAGCACGTTTGCAAAATGGGTTGTCACAAAGGAGGTCGCAATTAAAAACGTGCGGATCGACATTCGGAACCTCCTACCAAGCCAATATCGTCAGATGGCAATCTGTTGGCTTTGAGGATAACGCGCGCGTTTCACCGCTGCCTGACCGGAACTTTACATTTTTGTAAGGTAGGACCTTCGGCCAAGTGTTGAGAGAAACAGTATGCCAAACCCAATCGCCAGACCTTACCGAAGCTGAGACAGGCGAGGAGAGAAGAAACCTGTCTGTCAGGGGTCTGAACCTCGATGCGCAGATATCCCCGAGCTTACAGAATTGTATTCTTGCGGTCAGCCGCTTGTCAGGGCGCTTGAATACCCTGCTTTCAGTGTCAAAAGACGGAGTTTCCGATGACCCGCTTGAAAGCAGGCAGTCTTGTTGTGCTCGGTTCGGTCTGCGCAGTGGTCTGCCTGTGTTACCTTATGCGAGTTGGCTTAATTGTTCCGGGCGTACTGGCGTTCATCCTGGTTCTTAACTGGATCATGCCTTTGGCAAAAACAGCTCTATGTCTTAGACATGCCGCCGACGATGACCAATAATCGTTCAGAGTTGACTTACGTAAAAGCGGGAAAGAGCACGTGCTTCGATGGACCATGTCAATTTGGCTAGGCTCTATGTTGGGGGTGATGGCACCGCTAGCAACGGCAGATGCGGAAGACACGCGCCGTGAAGTAACGTTTATGACGACACGAGACTTGGGATCGCCCGACGGTCCGGGCCTCTACTTCGGAGACGCCCGCGCGGCCTTGCGCGCGGGACGGTGCGTTGTGCGCAGGGTGGACGCGGGAGGGCGCTCCGCTCTCTTAGACGACGGACCAGCCGTTGTGCGCGAGCAGGTGATGCAGATTGAAGAAGTTCGCGATCTCGAGCTTGCCAATCTGTTTGACAGTGTGCCGGAAGATGCGCACATAGCGCTTTTTGTCCACGGCTATTTTATCGATTTTGACAAGGGGTGCCGTCGGGCCGCGTTACTACAAGAGAATGCAACGCTGGATGGGCGGATGATCTGGTTCAGCTGGCCATCAGACGGGGACATCGCCAACTATCCCCGTGATGAAGCCGATCTCTATTGGAGCGTGCCCGATATTGCGGATGCGATTATCGACCTGAACCACCGATCCGAAGAAGTAGGCGGCGTGGATGTCCTGGGACACAGTCTGGGCGGCCGAGGCGTTGTTTTGGCTTTGCAAGACGTTGCACGTCGGCACCCCGACATCAAACTCGGCGAGGTGGTTCTGTTGGCGCCGGATATAGATTTCGGAATCTTCTCACGGCTCTTGCCAGATATCGCTAAGATTGCCGAAGGTATCACGATTTACATTCATGATGAAGATAGGCCCTTGGCTCTCTCTGCTCAGTTGCACGGTTACCCACGACTTGGACAGACCGGAAACAATATCGCTTCGTTGGCCGGGGTGGAGGTCATCGATGTCAGCAGTCTTCCGAACGAAAGCGCCAGCGGCCACCTATACCATATCCACAACCCTGCAGTCGGCCGCGATCTTGATTTCCTATTGAACAACGGCAAGCGGGCACACGAAAGGCCGGACCTTATGAAACTTGGTCCAAACTCTTGGGCACTAGCTTCCGACTAAGGCAATGTCGGGCTTGTTCTCGTCTCAATAGCCGATCGGCCAAACAGCGAAGGGACGGTTTGAACTTCGCCGCTCAGGCTGTTCTTCAATGACCGCCATAGCGACACCGGCTGCACCACATTGATGAAGGTGTTGCACCTTCGAAAGAATGCTGCGTAAGCAATAGCTGCGTTTGCAAAAGTCTGCATTGTCCGCAACTCTGAGTTAGCGCTACCCGATCCAATGTCAGGTTTCGGGACTGAGCCGCCGTTAGGCGAGCTTTGCGCCGGTGCAAGCAACAAACCTGACGGCGATCATTCTAATGTGTGGTTTAAAATGTGGTATCACTCCAAATATTTGAAAAAGAGAAAAATAAAAACAAATAGTTAATCTGTTAGTATTGCGGACTGTCGCTCCGCCACAGACCCCCCACACAACTAAATGCCATCTGTCAGTGGTTGGCAGCATTGTCGCGACCGGCGCGCACAGCTCGGATTGCCTGTGCATCCTTTTCAGGCCTCGATCCGCCAGCCGCCTTCCGGTGACCGTTTTCGCCAACGCCCAATCGCGTGGCCTGTCATGCCGTCCGCGTTCCGACACCCCTTGACATCCCTCGGGATCCGGGCATTTTTGCACGTACCAGGGGCGCCCTATGGCTGAGATGCACCCTTTGAACCTGAACCAGATAATGCTGGCGGAGGGAGGTCTACATCATCCTTGGGATGATACGCCTTCCGCACTGTGGAAAGCGGAAACATGTCACAAAACGCTCTGACAACCATGCGCGACCGCGCGCCTTTGATTCACAACATCACCAACTACGTGGCCATGAACGTGGCGGCCAATGTGTTGCTGGCTGCCGGGGCGTCACCCGCGATGCTGCACGCCGAAGAAGAAGCCGGTGAATTTGCAGCCGTCGCCGATGCGCTGACCGTGAACATCGGGACACTTTCACCTGCGTGGGTGCGCGGGATGAACCGCGCGATTGCCGCGGCGAATGACAAGGGCACGCCTTGGGTCCTTGACCCGGTGGCCCATTTCGCAACCCCCTATCGCGCAGCCGTGGCACAGGATCTGATGCAGCTGAACCCTGCCATCCTGCGCGGCAACGCTTCCGAAATCCTCTCCCTTGCGGGCGGGGTCGCTGGCGGCAAGGGGGCCGACAGCGGTGACAGCGTTCGCGACGCGCAGAGCAGCGCCATCGCCCTCGCGCAGGCCAAGCGCTGCGTCGTCGTGATCACGGGACCGGTTGATTTTGTCACCGACGGGACACGTATCGCAGAGGTGTCGGGCGGCGATCCGATGATGCCGAAGATCACAGCGCTTGGCTGTTCCCTGACGGCCTTGATGGGGGCCTATGCCGCGGTGCTGCCGGCCCTGGACGCAGCGGTGGCCGCCCTTGCGCATTTTGCCGAAGCCGGTCTGCAGGCCGGGCAGACGGCGCGGGGCCCGGGCAGCTTTCAGGTCGCCTTTCTGGATGCGCTGGCCGCCGCGGATGAGGCCAGCTTGCCCGATGGCAAGCATGTCACATGGCGTTGATCCGCGCGCAGCTGAGGCTCTACCTCATCACCGATCCGGTCATGTGTGCCGAGCGTGGCGTAGTAGACACCGTGCAAGAGGCGGTTTCGGGCGGGGTCACCATGGTTCAGCTGCGTGACAAGACGGCCACGACAGCCACACGCATCGAGCTGGCCCGTGCGTTGATGCGGGCGCTAGACGGCACCGGCGTTCCGCTGGTGGTCAACGACGATCTGGAGGCGGCCATTGCCGCGGGCGCGGACGGGGCACACATCGGGCAAACCGATGCACCTCCCGAGCGCGCGCGGGCACTGCTTGGTCCCGACAAGATCCTCGGCTTGTCCTGCGAGACGCTGACAGCCACCCGGGAGGCTCGAGATGCCCCGGTGGATTACCTTGGCCTCGGTCCGATTTTTTCGACCGGCACCAAGGATGATCACAAACCGCCGATTGGCTGGACGGGGCTGGCGCAGATGGCGACGGCGGCCACGGTCCCGACGGTTGCAATCGGCGGGATCAAATCGCGGCATATGAAGCAGGTGTTCGACGCCGGGGCCGACGGCGCCTCGGTCGTATCCGCGATCTGCGCGGCCCCGGATCCAAGAGCCGCCGCTGTTACTTTTCTCAAGGAGCTATCGGAATGATACCAAACGTGCTGTCGATTGCAGGGTCTGATCCATCGGGCGGGGCGGGCATTCAGGCCGATGTAAAGGCGATGTCCGCGAATGGAGCCTTTGCCATGGCGGCGGTCACCGCGCTCACGGCCCAGAACACACAAGGTGTCAGCGGTGTTCACCACGTACCGGCGGGCTTTGTCCGCCAGCAGATCGAGGCGGTCTTTGATGACATACGCGTCGATGCCGTGAAGATCGGCATGATCGCAACGGCACAGATTGCAGAGGCCGTGGCCGATGCGTTGGCGCCCCGGAGCGATCTGCCGATTGTGCTCGATCCCGTCATGGTGGCCAAGGGAGGGGCATCGCTGCTGGATGACGATGCCGTTGACACGCTGCTGGCCAGACTTTTGCCGCTGGCGGCCGTGATCACCCCCAACCTGCCGGAAGCGGCCCGCATCCTGGGTCAGACGGAAGCGACAAGCCGGGCGGAAATGGCCCGGCAGGCGACCGGGATGAGGGCGCTTGGCCCCGCAGCGGTCCTGATCAAGGGCGGTCATCTGGTCGGTGGCGAGAGCCCGGATTGCCTGGCCACCGCAGAGGGCGTGACCTGGATCGAAGGCACCCGCATAGCCACGGAAAACACCCATGGCACCGGCTGCACGCTCTCCTCCGCGCTGGCCGCTCAGATCGCGCATCGCCATCCGCTACCGCGGGCCGTCGCAAATGCGAAATCCTATGTGAGTGCTGCGATTGCGGGCGCACAGGCCCTGTCCGTCGGGGCCGGGCACGGCCCCACGCATCATTTTGCCAACCTCTCCTTTTCGAAAGGCTAACCTATTGAAACATATTCTGTTTTCGATCCTCGTGACCCTGATGGCATCGCCGCTGATGGCGCAGGACAAGATGACCGTCCTGCTCGACTGGTTCGTGAACCCGGATCACGGGCCCATCATCGTCGCCCGGGAAAAGGGCTACTTTGCCGAGCAGGGATTGGAGGTCGAGATCATTGCGCCCGCAGATCCGTCCGATCCGCCCAAGCTGGTGGCCGCGGGCCGCGCTGATCTGGCCATCTCCTATCAGCCGCAACTGCATCTGCAGATCCACGAAGGTCTGCCGCTGCTGCGCGTCGGCACGCTGGTCGCCACACCGTTGAACTGTCTTTTGACGCTTGCAGACGGCCCCATTCAAAGCCCGGCGGATTTGAAGGGAAAGACCGTCGGTTTCTCCGTCGGCGGGGTAGAGGAAACCGTACTCTCCACGATCCTGACAACACATGGTCTGACGCTGGACGACGTGACGCTGGTGAACGTGAATTTCTCGATCTCGCCTGCGTTGATGTCCGGTCAGGTCGATGCGGTCATCGGCGCGTTCCGCAATTTCGAGCTCAACCAGATGGACATCGAGGGCGTGGCGGGCCGCTGTTTTTACGTCGAAGAGGAGGGGCTGCCACCTTACGACGAGCTGATCTATGTCGCGCATAAAGAGATGATGGATATCGGCCGGATCGCCCGTTTTCTGAAGGCGACGGAACAGGCGACGCAGTACATCGTGAACCACCCCGACGCCAGCTGGGAAATCTTTGCTGGCACCTCAAGAGAGTTGCGGGATGAGCTGAACGCCCGGGCCTGGTCCGATACCTGGCCGCGCTTTGCCCTGCGGCCTGCTGCTCTCGACGCGGGGCGCTATCTGACGTTCGAGGCGTTCCTGCATGAAAGCGGCCTGATCCCGGGTATCAATCCGATTGGCAGCATCGCACGGGATGTGACGGACCAATGACCGAGGTCTACGGCACGACATTCAACGCCTGGCAGGCCAGCTGCCCGGATGTCTGGGACGCCTATACCCGCCATGCCTTCGTGGACGGCTTGCAGACCGGGGAACTGCCCCGCGCGGCCTATCTGCACTACCTGATCCAGGATTACATCTTCCTTGTGCATTTTGCGCGGGCCTGGTCGCTTGCGGTTGTGAAGGCGGAGACGGTGGAGGAGATGAAAACCTGCGCGGCCACGGTGGACGCGTTGGTCAACCACGAAATGGGCCTGCATGTCTCGACCTGCCAGGCCGCGGGCATTGCGGAGGAAACCCTGTTTGAGGCCGAGGAGGAGGTCGCCAATCTCGCCTATACGCGCTTTGTCATGGACGCCGGTCTGCAGGGAGATTTCCTCGACCTGATGGCGGCGCTGGCGCCCTGTGTCTTTGGATATGCCGAGATTGGCTTGCGGCTCAGGGAAAGTGCGGACCCGCAGACCCCCTATGCCGATTGGATCGCGACCTATGCCGATCCCGGGTATCAGGCCGTGACGGTTGCCGCGGGCCAGATGCTGGACAAGGCCGTGGCCCGCCGCCTGGGAGACGATCCAACGCGCACGCCCAGCTGGCCCCTGCTTGAACGCCGTTTTGCCAAGGCGACGCAGCTGGAGGTCGGCTTTTGGGACATGGGCCTGCAGGGCGGGTGACAGGCCCCACGGCGATAGGTTTTACCGGGCAGTTCAGCCTTGACGACAGGCGGCTCTTCGGCCCGCTCCGCGTTACCGTACCGGCGGGGGGCTGGACCTGCCTGCTGGGTCCGTCGGGTGTGGGAAAATCAACGGTCGTGAGACTGATCCTGGGGTTGCCGACCGCGGGTGTCTTCACCGGTACCATCCGCGCGGCGGATGGAGCGTCGCTTGCGGGACGGATCGGCTATATGGCCCAGTCCGATTTGCTTTTGCCCTGGTTGACGGTACGTGAAAACACCGTCCTGGGTGCGCGGCTGCGTGCCGAGACGCCGGACGTTGCCGCGGCAGAGCGGCTGCTTGACCGTGTCGGACTGGCACGGCACGCGGACAAGAAGCCCGCCGCGCTCTCTGGCGGCATGCGGCAACGGGCGGCGCTGGCCCGGACCCTGATGGAGAACCGGCCCATCGTGCTGCTCGACGAACCCTTTTCCAGCCTGGACGCCGTCACCCGCGCCGACATGCAGGATCTCGCCGCCGAGGTGCTGATCGGCAAGACCGTCATGCTGGTGACCCATGATCCGGCGGAAGCGGTCCGGCTTGGCCACCAGATCCTGCTGATGTCACCCACGGGGGTCACCGGCTGGATGCCGCCCGCCACCGATCCGGTGCGCGTAATCGACGATCCGGCGACGCTGCAGGCGCAATCCGCCCTGCTGGCCGAACTGCGGGCGAGGCCATGACGGCGCGGTTACATGGGGCCGGTGCCCTGATCGTTGGCCTTGCCCTGTGGCAGGGGCTTGTCTGGATCAGTGGCGCGCCGCCCTTCATCCTGCCGTCGCCCTGGCGGGTGGCGGAAGCGGCCTATGTCCATCATGTCCTCATTGCGCAGCATGCGCTGGTGACCATGGCGGAAATCCTCCTCGGGCTCGGTTTGGGCGTCGTGCTGGGTGTCGTCACCGCGATCCAATTGGCGGCGTCCCGCAGGTTACAGGCGGTGCTGCTGCCAATCCTTGTCTTCACACAGGCCGTGCCGGTCTTTGCGCTCGCCCCCATCCTTACGCTGTGGTTCGGATACGGTATGGCGTCCAAGATCGTGGTGGTGATCCTGATCATCTACTTCCCCGTCACATCGGCGTTTTTCGACGGGTTGACCCGCGTCGATCAGAGATGGCTCGACCTGGGCACTACCATGGCCGCAACCGACGCCCAGGTCATGCGCCGCATACGTATTCCCAATGCGCTGCCGTCCCTGGGCACCGGATTGCGGCTTGCTGCGGTTTATGCGCCCATGGGGGCGGTGATCGGCGAATGGGTCGGGGCGTCCAAGGGGCTTGGATACCTGATGCTGCTGGCCAACGGCCGGGCCAAGATCGACCTGATGTTTGCAAGCCTGATCACGCTGGCCGTCCTGACTGTCCTGCTGTACCGTGGCGTCGGTGCTCTGGCGGATCGCCTCGCCCGTATGTGATGCGTCCAAGTAAAAGTCATTTTTATGAGTGGCTTGTCGGCCGTTCTTGATGTTTTCGGCGCATATGTAGCAGCAGGTACACCATGTCACCTGCGGCTGTGACCCAACGGCAGGCACCGTCTTGCCACTGCACCTTTTTAGCGCAGGAAACGGATCGCGTTTGGCACCAGAACGCGGTTCAAGAAAGCCGTGTAATCGGGAGGTGCCCACGTGACAGATATTGTAATCGCCCTGTGCATTTTCCTCTTTCCACTGGCCTACAGCCCCGGTCCCGGAAACATGTTCTTTGCCGCCAACAGCGCGCGTTTCGGGTTCAGATCAACCATCCCGGCAAACGTTGGCTATCATCTGGCGACCTGGGCAGTGCCCGCCGCCATCGGCTTCGGCTTTCTCGCCACGCTGGAGCAGTTCCCGCAGGTTTTTCTAGTGCTCAAGGTCGGTGGGGGACTCTACGTCTTCTGGCTTGCCTGGAAACTGCTGCGGGCAGGGGTGCTGAAAGGGGGTAGAGAGCCGACACCCGCGACCTTTGCGGACGGTGTGATCCTGCTGGTTCTCAACCCCAAGGCCTATGTGATCATGGCGCTGATGTTCACCCAGTTCCTGGATCCGGCCCGCGGGACGCAGCTGGCGATGGTGCTGTTGATCACCTCGATCTTCACACTCAACAACCTTATGGCCTTCACGCTGTGGGCGTTGGTTGGGGATCGGATGTCAAGACTCTTCCGCACACCGGAAAGCGCGCGAATATTGAATGGGGCGTTCGGTCTTCTACTCGCGGGGATCGCCCTCTGGATGCTGTTTTCCTGATGGTGTCATCGCCTGCCGGGTGGTGGTCCGCTGGCCTGCGGGACGAAGATTTCGGCACACGATCCCGATCCGGCCTTTACAAGGTGCCGGTGGCTGGGCTTGTTGATCTTCTGACCGTACAACCTGCACCACGGGCAGGCTGATGGCCAAACAAATGGGGTGAACCGCGATGCAAGGCCAATCGACATGACTTCCTGGCCCAAGCTGGCCGCGCTGGCGGTCATGCCGCATGATGGCAAACTGCTGCTTGTGCGCCGCCGGAACGAGCCGGATGCGGGGCTCTGGGGCTATCCCGGCGGCAAGGTCGATCCGGGGGAAACGGTCCTGCGCGCCGCCGCGCGTGAGCTGCTCGAAGAGACAACCGTGATCGGAACGCCGCTGGATTGCCTGATGAACCTAGACGTTATCCAGAGAACGCCGGATGGGGATGTCGATCACCACTTT
>ERZ1740065.3281-NODE-3281-length-10123-cov-10.966528_pt1 | contig 10123 bp, 4 predicted proteins | sample MGYA00581738_ERZ1740065 | MGnify/ENA primary metagenome ERZ1740065 (study PRJEB43018, sample SAMN04849749) | marine metagenome | isolation source: floating plastic debris | place: Pacific Ocean | collected 2008-09-01 | study: EMG produced TPA metagenomics...
GGACTTTTTTTGTTTTTGCTTGCGTTTTTGTTGTTGGGTCTGTGTTTGTGGGTGGGTCTGTGTTTGTGGGAGGGACTGGGTGAGAGTGTGGGACAGGGTGTGAGAGAGGGACAGGGTGAGAGAGGGATAGGGTGAGAGAGGGATAGGGTGAGAGATTGAGAGAGAATGTTTTGCAGTGAACAGCTAGAGAGGTGGCATGCATGATACACAGATGAATTAGTGACATTGGCCATAGCTGAAAGACTGCAGCTGGCAAACTGCAGCAGAGCACCAGTGTAAGAAAACTGCGGCAGATGCGAGCAGCAGGCAATAGTTGCTGACCGCTACAGCCTAGTATACTTACTAGCTGAATGATAGGAGCTGTTGGATCGCTCGGGTTTGGTAAAACCACCTGTATCTGAAGGCACCAGACTAGCGTGATAAAATACCAACAATCTGCTGGATACTATTAGCTTAGGCTCCTATCTCCTAGACAGAGAGGGACAGCTACTTACTCCAGTTCCGGTCAAATCCATGCCAAGAGCGAAGGCGTAGCTCTCTCGATCCGACGCACCGTATACCATGACACCAAATTCCCTATTGGAGATGTGGCTGAAAATGTTGCCTCCATTGCTGACAGGCACCCAACCAAACGCCAAACCGTCGATGACAGCAAACCCGGAAGTGTCAAATCCATTGCCGTTGATTCTCAGTCCAGTTTGGAAACCATTCTGAAAAATTGACCTTGACATTGTATATCACTGATATTGAATACGATGATAATAAATCATAAAATGATGAACTGACAGGTATGGTGAGCAGTGCGTAGTTCACTCGGTAAGGTATATCATCACGCTCGTAGGTCAGGGCAGGCGAGATGTAGGAATTCAGGAACCTGTTCGTTGGTACCAGAAGGAACATTGCAGGATCGGCGACGTCTGATATCCTAGGAGCAGCTTGGGATTGGACCATCTGCAGCACCTGTAAAATACAACATAAACATGGGAGACATCTTTCTATTTCACTTTGTGCTAAAATATTCTTCTACATCTACTTGTTGGTTTGCCTTCAGCAGAGAAATTTCATAAATTGTAGCCTCAGGATCTTCAACTGTTAAATGTCTTTGAGTCGATATTTTGGGCGATGTACAAAGTTCGAGAGAAAACCACCAGCTAAAAAGCGCAGTTAGTTGAGAGAGTTTGCAGTGACAGTAGATTGCAATGAGCCAGTGTAATAGAGGAAAATACTTATGAATACCAGGCTGAATAGAGTTTGTACTTTCAGCAATTGGTTGCTGTATGAAGAACATTTCTCTCAATAAAACAATAAACAACCATGACAGAACCTGTAGCTACATACAGACAAAACATGAAATGGCTGCTGCCAGTGTTCAAGGTGGTACCTGGATGGGGTTCGAGGCGGAGAGGCTGGTGATGACAAGCGCAGACGTCATGAAGAACTCATAGAATTCGCCAGGGTTGGAGAGCGTCCTGTCAGTGGACGCCGAGCCGGATTGAGATATCCTAATCACAGTGTTGGCTCTGAGAGCTGCGGGAGAAATACTGTGAAGCAACGGCTGCTGTGATTGGTTGAGTTCTGAGCGATGGTTGCTTACCAATCACCCTGACCATGTCGCCAAAGTTCTGCGTCCTCGGAACGGGACGGAGTGCATATGTGGTGCCCCAGTCGCCGGTACCAAGCATCTGGTCGGCGAGATGATCTCGCGACCCTGAGTTGGCTTTGTTACGGATGTTACCAGAGAACACCGCAATCTACAACAAAATACCGACACTGTGTGAGCTGTAAATAATCAGGTTTTACTGCTTGATAAAGGGGAGATAACTCACGGGTTTGTTGGCCAGGACTTTGGCGCCAGTCATATCTCCGCGACTCTGAGCGAGGAATGTCTCGTACTGCTGTAGTGTTATGGTAAACGTCTCGCCATTAGTGTACTGAATGCCTCGGTAGTTCACCTGCACTGGCAGTCCATCTAAAAACGAGTTGACCAATAAGAAAACAGGATGCAGCATAGGACAAGCAGACGTCTGAAGTTACTGACCAATGGATGGCAGGGTGACAGCAAGGTCTGTCTCTTCCACTGCCGACACGGCAAACTGAGTGGCAATGTTGGCGTCGTCGTATGCGCCAATGTAGTAAGACGTGGACAATTCAGATGTCGGAATCACGAAGAAGCCGTCAGCGGAGTAGAGCTCCTTGTTGTAAGCGTGGACCTGAACGGCGAACAGAATTGTGAGCGTGTTACCATTAACATATTATTGCTTTTAGTGACACGCTGTAAGCGAGAGGTAAAATGTTTTTATCTGATATAAATCGTGTCATCAGATCATCCTACTCCACCCGTTCAACATCAGATGAAGTATTTCAGTGATAAATTAAGGAAATTCGTGTTAACAACTTTTCGTGGCAGAAGACGACGTTTTCTGTGGAATTCATGTCAGCAGATGACTTTTATCGCTGCCTTCTTAGTTGAGCTTTACATGCAGATAAAGATGTGGTGCCAGCAAACTCTAACACCGAATGTGAGACCAAATACACCATGGACCAATGCTGGGATACTGAAGTGACCACAGAAAAATTAACACGGAACTTTGTGATAATGAGAGGGCAACTCCAGGACAGCAGCATTTGACAGGGTTTAGAGTCAAGAACGAGAGAGACTCTTGCGTACTTAAGTGAAGGTTAGCATTTAGTTGTGAATTTTGGTATTGATCACATACTACATGTACATTAGCCATAATATAGCCCTAGTACAGAGGTTCTATACTGATAGAATAGCGGGTGTAGGCAATGCCGCCCTATAATACTGTGACAGTTTGAAACTTACAGCAACAGGCGAAGTTGATGAGACAACGACGGTCTTGTAGGCTGGCCAGTAGTCAGAAGCAACAGCTCTCATCCACCAGCAGACATCAAATCTGACACTGGAGCCTGTAATCAGTAAGAGAGTAAGAATCAGACTTGTTAAACAGTAGTTCATATGGGATTGGCAGTGGGGATATTTGGCTTGTGGCTACGGAGATTTTGGGAAAAGGTCCTCAACAAGGAGAAATAGGAGGAAGTGGGGATGGAGAGATAGGGGAAGGCAAGGATGGAGAGATAGGAGGACGCGGAGATGGAGAGATAGCAGGAAGTGGAGACGGAGAGATTGGGAGAGGCAGGCTTGGTGGAATGAGACCATGAGGTCATAGAAGGTAGGTAGCGCTACCGGGTGAGACGCTGAGTGTCTGAGATGGGCAGGAGGTCCTGGGCGAGGAGACGGTGACGACAGCGGTCGTGCTATGGGTGTTTGACACATGAACTTCCAATGGTCCATCCTGTGGGCGTTCGACCACATTCTCGAGGAACACAATGTGAAAGTTGGTGCCTTCGGTTGATGCCCCTATTGAAAAGAAGACCAATATTGAGATAGCCAATCAGATCTGCACATCTGCTGCTGCCATTTATAGCGATGTATATATAATGATGCGAGACAGCATGTGATCAATACATCTCGACGCTACCAGTCTCAAATCATCCATTAAAATTATAGATTACAATTATGTCTATGGCAGGACATTGAACCAAACGCATATTGAGCGAAATTGTACGTGCGACTTGTATGGACTAGCAGTGAAAGGACGTTGCTACTCGTTTAGGTGTGGCCGGTACGTCAAGTTTGTGGTTTTATTAGCCATGCATATATAACAACAGCCGATCAAACAATGTATGAATGGATGCGCGATTCTTTTGTTCGAGGCATATGCAACATTTCAACGACGTATGAAATGATGAGCAAATACTTCTGAGACTGAGGAGAAATGTCATAGACAAACAAAAGCATTAAACAACACAACAGTTTTCCCATGTACGTGTAAGTGTAAGTGTACGTGTAAGCATGAGAAGTTGATTAAACCATTGAATTTCCAAAGCCAAGTCTTTAAGTAAATTCAAAATTGAAAACCTCGATGAGCTGGTGATTGACTTTGAGCCATTTTCAGTATTCGAAACAACGAAAACCGATTTCTTCTGTATTAAAGAACTATAATATCATTAATTATCATGTTTTGAAAAATAATTGAAAGCTACGGCAATACTATGCGGAATAATCGTTGAATACCATCCCAAGGGCAGTTAATGGGAAATTAACTACATTTAGCTCTCATTCGGCTGCAGCAGAATCCTTCCAACTGTTCATCTTCACACTCTGCTGAACAGCTGATTAAGGCATCAAATCACAGAATGGTTCTGATCAATATTGATTCATCCCTCGACTGAATGCACACCCAAAAATCTCATCCAATTATTTTGGCACAGAAATAGAAACAATAACAGAGTGCAGCATTGCATAGGATGAGTGAGCAGATATAGCAGCAGTATTGACCACACCTCCGCCGGTAAACGAGGAAACAATTGTAACTTACAGCTGACTGAAACAGTGCAAGCCAGGCAGACTGCGAGAAGAAGTGATTTCATCTTCTTCGATGGCGCTACACACTGGGTGGTCTGTTCCTACAAGAGGAGCAGCAGGCAGCAGGTAGTTGTCAGGTGGTTGACGAAGCCTTGGTCAGGATGACTGCACACAGCAATAGATACGCCCAGCCTGCTGCATTCACAATGGTGAGCAATAGCGAAACTTGGCTTTGCTTTACTCTGTCTATATTGCATCTGCACACAATGCAACTCATTTGCATATGAACAACCGGTTGCATAGAAAGCCGGTTTGCCGGGTCGTGGATATACAGACAGCGTTCAGTAACACTAGTCAGCAATTGAGAGCGGCCAATCAACTTGTCTGGCAGCAGGATTATTCAGCTTAGCTGACCAATGGAATGCCTCTTACAGCAGATATCAAGCAGATAATTCACTGGATTCAAACATCAATTCTGCAGCAGATTTTTCAAATGACCTTCACACAATATGTGATTCATTTCTCCTCAATGCAACACACCCAGACACGATTCGATGACAGAATTAGTCTAAATATTTGAGGGTAACTTAATACGTGGACTCAAGCGTACGATGGCTTTTAGCGCTGCAGTGCAAACATCAAATATTTAACTAGGTACAATACTGCAGCTACACAGCGACGAAGCTCGGAGAACGCCTGATCGATACGATCACTCGGATGAGAGCGCGAGCAATTCCGCTCCACTGACATATCAAGTGTACACCGACTAGTAAAGAATGGGCCCCTATTGTTACCTTAAAACCGGTTTGAAAAAGCTACTCGGTGATATGAAAACATGTTATAGAAAGCAGTGCAACAAGTTCTACAGGTATGGTATGCGGGTTGGGAGCAGGCTATCCCTCTCATGTAGACTACGCTACGAGTCAACAAATGAGTTCTCGTTGCATATCAGCGATTAATATCGATATAAATTGACTATTCCATTTCTCCACTTCAATCTCCACAGAATCATCACGCTATGTGTGCACGCGATGCTCAGAAATCATTGCTGAGATCACGCGCACACATATACATACACCCAAACTTTAGCATCTCAATTGATCTACTCCTAGTGAACTGTAGGTTTAAACTGCGAGTCAATACCTGGTGAACCGACAGCCAATCACGGGTCAGTATGAGGATGATGAGGGACTGGGCGAAAGGAGACTGGGCTGTCACTAGGCACAGGTTGTTGATGGTATTGTGATGGTATATGTTGGACTATTCTGCACTGCTATAAGTGAGGGCAGTCACCCACCAATCAGCTGAAATCTTGAGCACAGCGACCCGTACTTTTGCAGGATTTTATTTCATCAATGAGATAAAGAAACTCTAGTTTACAGCTTGAAGTGAATGTAATTCATATAATTGTTCAGTTTAGAGATCACTGGGGGCTGGGAGCCAGAGAAGACGTTAGTTTACACACAGATGGTTTGACGGGTTCCGAGACTGAGCGCTGTTTAGAGTGAGCGGACAGCAGGGGTTCGTCGGCAGTCGTGGATTCGACTTCGCATTCCGCCGCGTTTCTCCTCTCGAGTAAATGCGGCATGTGCAGCTGCACGACCTCAAGGTCATACATGGAGGGCACCTGCGCCTGGTGGCACTTGGACGGTAGTATTTTCTGCCACTTGCTGCTTGGTTTGGTGTCCTTGCGAGCGTAATCGATGGCCAGTGTCACCTCATCGCAGAAGACGTTCTCCTTCGCCGGCCGCCGCTCTCTTTTCAGCATTGAGCATTGGTGGTTCTGTAGTGGGCCATCGGAAGCAGCATAGTCAGAGTATGTACGTGGTCTACCAACATCATCCGCCTGCAATGCGCAAGCACCAGACTATCATACCGCATCAAACACAGGGCTTGTATTGGATTGGATGCATGGTCAGTGTGTAAGTGAGGTGATTCACTTTTTCTACTTCCCACGCAAGGAGGACACTGATTCTAAGTCATGATAAACAGAGGCCATGCTTCAGGCATTAAAATTTTAAAAACTCGTAGGTTGGCCAAGACATTAAATTTGAGTGAAATTTACAAAGTTGTAATTGATGCATTGCCCAGATCAGTTACAGTGTAGAGACAAGGCTATAGGTCGCCGGCTAGGGGTCGTCGGCTAGGGGCTGCCATCTAGCGGTCGCCGGTTCAGGGTCGCTGCAAGGAATGCAGATATCCAAAGACAATTCTGCTGCAGAGAAGTCTGCAGCTGATGCTTATGCTGCCGGTCATAGGGGTGAGCAGTAGTTACATGTCTCTGAACCCTGATATGCCAGTGAAATATGGATTAATATTATAACAATGTTGACCCAAGTGCCTTGTACTCTGTGTAAAGAAAGGATCAGCTAGTAAGCAATTGGAGTGTGTGAGGCTTAGAGCAAATAAAATGATGGATATAAAATGTCATTCAATCAATGAAAGGCAGCATATCGGCAGCGGACGAGGTATCCAGACTCCATCGGGTCACTGCCTTCTCTGACCTAACCTGAGTTATTGAAAGCGCGGGACGAGATAGTTCCAGAAATTAAATCGTTGTCAAAATTAGTAAGAAAAATTTCATATAAGACTACTGCCTCATGGCATTGAATTATGTGTCTCGCAGCAGGGAATTTAGCTGAGCTTCATCTCGCATACTGCAGTGCATCGATGAGGAATGATTGGGGGAAACTTAACTCTCTAGTTCTGGAGTTATGAAAGTGAAAGACACGTAGATACATTGATGGAATCAAATAGAAACTGGCAGGAAACACCTGAATACCAGACATAGCAGTATTGATGGAGAAACACGCGGCAATGAGAACTCATCAACTGTCCGAAACTGTTTAACATTGAACTGAGACACATCTCACCATGTCTATAGTCGCGGAGAAAGAGGTGCTGTGAGAGCAGGCGCTGTGAGAGGAGATACGACGGATGGTAACTGATACAGATGTCGAGTCGCACTTTGCTTTTATTAGGTAATCTCAATGATGAGCTGTGAATGGCGTTTGAGCCACTCGAACATGATGGACAGAACGTAATTTGTTCCACTAGTGGGCACTGACAGGCACTCGCTACAGGTGCAGATCGATAAACGATATCATCCAGGAGCATGGGTGAGATGTTGCTGCAAGTGGTTGCAAGTGGTTGTCAGATTGATAGCAAGGGATAGCAGTATTCAGCCTGACCGATAAAACAGAGATTAGGGACCCTTACGTAGGGGAGGCACTGCGTCTACAGACAGTAGATTCTTATTGCGTACAGAGTATACACTAACAACCCCTCCCAGTCCTGCACAGCCGTACTGCCAGTAGCTACAGGTAGCTGCGAGTGGGAGTATGATCGTATATAGAGTGTTGGATAGATAAATCCTTATTGTCACTGTGACTTGTCACATAGAATATGGGATCGTATTACATGAACTGGAACAGGTATGATGAGTGGGTGGGATGAATGAGAGTAACGACACCCATCCAAGCTGGCCTGGCCCCCAGGCGTGTCAGGATGAAGCACTGTCACGATGGAGCACTGTCACTCGGGCGGATAGTAAACTCACCAGGGAAATTCTTCATAGTATTTAGTCAGTTAGCCTGCATGCCCTGGCTCGTGTATCCGCATTGTTGCTGAGTGTATTGGGGCAAAAACTATATGATAAAAATCTCGAGGATGTAAACCAGAAAAGGTAAATCATAGGGGAGGGGGTCATACGCTGCCACAACACGCTGCAACAAAACGCTGCCACAATGCGCTGCAACAATGCGCTGCAACAACACGCTGCCACAACGCTTGAGAGAAAACGTAATTCTTACTGTAGAACTTTTACCATAAGAGATATATAAGCTACTGGTTGACTTGGGTCAACTGTTATTTGCCCTGCTGCTGCTAGAAAGGGGGAGGAACCTACCTGGAGGAGGGCGTGGCATTGGTGCACTGATGCTATTTGTGGATTCGGTCTAAGAGAGATTGGACGTTCATCTTCTTGATTCTGTCACTCTAAAATCAGCGGATAGACAACTGTATGGCGACAATGACAGCAATCGGCTTCATAACTTATCATCGAAAGATAGTAGCAGTACAGTTCAACGAGATGAAAGCGTTGAATTGCGACGTTGAGTTAGACTCTTGATTTGTTTGGAGAAAAAACATCTATTAGGTCGTTTCGTATCGGCAAAAGAAAACGCAGGAGTCAGACATTGATTGTTCGAATTTCCAAAGAGGTTCAATGACATTAACTCTGGAATCGAAATATTCACAGACACAATGCTTGAATGGAGTTCCAATATATACTAATGCACACACAACTGAGCACACAATTAATAAGGTGCTGCGTGTAATGATCAATAGAGAGCTTCGTTCATAGTTGACTAATGTTGAATCTATACGCATTGATCTCTGTCCTAAATATCGATCGATCATTTCCAAAACACTATGACATTCCAGACTACATTTATCTGGAGGAGTGGGCCGATGACTAGAGGCAATGGCTCAACTAAAATACTATGGTCAGGAAAACCCTTGGAAACCCTAGAAAGTTATTACCTCGGCTGGAAATCTTAGAAAAATATTCTTCCTTTTCATCAGCATGCTAGTATTTGGCCTCACAACTGGTTGTCTGGCAACCAAAGATTCATCGCGGAGAGGAGAGAATGGACAATACTGAGAGCTGCCACTGTCCTGACAGCAGTGATAGAAAGCGCTGCATATAATAGCTACTGTGAGTGACCGACATTCCCCACAACACCATAGACACACATATAGCAGGCTAATAGTGAGCTCTATCTTGGTGGGAAATCTAGGTCAATGAGTTTGTGGCTATTATTTGCCCTTTCTGCGCATCGATCAGTGATGGGAAGGGAATAAAGACAATACAATGATCGCGTTCCAGTTCACACACGCGCATGATTGTGATAGAACAACAACGGCTTGTGGAGATGAGATGTTCACACCCAATAGATCAACAGGAGCGAGACTGCCCACAGGAAATTGGTTATGTACAAAACTATGCGCGACTTTATCTCTACACTCGGCTGACCGTCGCGCACAAACGAGCTCTTATACTAGACAGTTATATGTCACCAAATATTTTTAAGAAGAAAAGCCAGAGTTTTTCTAAAATGCAATCAAGACTAGAGAGCTACAAGTATACTCAGAGACAGGGTAATGATGTACACTCACCATCTTGCTGGGTGCTCTCCTCGACCTTTTCGTCTACAATGAAACAGAGACACGTTATAGTACGTACTAGAACTGGACTGTATGGCAACATCTGAGAGAGGTGGGTAATAGTGATATTGAGGAAGTGAGGCGGGAAACACATGACAAACATGTCTAACACGAAGCATCTGGTGATCAGGAGTGTATGGAGTGACACTATTCCATGCACTGGAAGGCATCAAGGCGGTGGAGGCACCAAGGTATGCGAGGAGGCAGCGAGCGGGTATGCGAGGAGGCAGCGAGCGGGTATGTGAGGAGAAGTGGGGATGATTCTGAAGCAGATTACATCGAGTGATGAGTAAATACGCTTCTGTCTGATCGAACAGAGGCTCATTCCTACAGAGGCTCATTCCTACGACACATGCAGTCTCTAAAACTGCTCCGTGTGTTAATATGAACACTGCAAATGATACTGTAAATGAAACAGCAAAATATTAATTCGATGAGATTTTTTAAGGTGGAGAAAAGGGAGAGAGAGAGAGAGAGAGAGAGAGAGAGAGAGAGAGAGAGAGAGAGAGA
>ERZ1740065.3282-NODE-3282-length-10123-cov-5.301351_pt1 | contig 10123 bp, 9 predicted proteins | sample MGYA00581738_ERZ1740065 | MGnify/ENA primary metagenome ERZ1740065 (study PRJEB43018, sample SAMN04849749) | marine metagenome | isolation source: floating plastic debris | place: Pacific Ocean | collected 2008-09-01 | study: EMG produced TPA metagenomics...
TGTGCCCCCCTCCCCTGCCCTTTTCCCGCACCTTTGTTTCGAATCAAAAACACTACCACCATGTCGCACTTACTTTTGTTGTTGACCACCGCCCTCCTCAGTTACGGCCCCCTCGCACCATCGACCAGCGATAAGCTCCTCGGAGAGTGGACCAACGAAGAAAAAGATCGAGTCCTCGAATTTGTCCAAAACGGCGAAGCATTCGAAGCCATCATCAAAGTCGGCGAGCCCAGCTCCTTCGTCGGCCAAAAACAAATCACCGAACTGCGTTCCGACGGTGAGAACAGCTACCGAGACGGAAAACTACACGTCCTGAAGAAGGGCAAGACCGTCAATTGCTCGATTGCCCTCCTCGACGACGACCGCCTCGAACTCCAGGTCAAATTTGGCATGAAGTCCAAAACCACCATCTGGACCCGAGTGGCGCCTCAAAACAAGCAATAATGAAGCACCTCCTGATCCTCGCCCTCGCACTGAGCAGTGTTTCACTGCGGGGGCAAATCCAATTTTATTCCCTGGACGAAGTCTTTCGCTACGCCGACGTTCGCGCCATCTCCATCCAAAACGCCGTGCTCAGCGAGGAGCTGGCCCGCATCGGTCAAAAGGAGGCCTTGGCCGGATTCTTGCCATCCAGCAACCTATCCCTCGGCTTCAACGACAACATCACCCTCCAGCCCGCCCTCGTACCGGCTCAGGCCTTCAATCCCGCGGCCCCCGATGATGCGGTCGAAGAGCTGACCTTCGGGGCGCGCTACAATTACACCGCCGGCTTAAATTCGCAGTGGGACCTGATCAACTTCCCACAGTGGTTTGCCTTCCAAACCGCTAAAATCGAAGTCGAACAGAGTAGCATCAATACCGAGGTCCAACGCTACCGTACCTACCAAAGCCTGGCCTCCACCTACTACTCCATCCTACTGAGTCAGGAATCCATCCGGCTCTATGAGGAAAATGTACGGGTCGCCGAGTCCATCCTGGCTACCGTCAGCGACAAGTACGAAGGTGGGATCGTGAGCGAGGCAGAGCGGAATCAGGCGGAGATCAAATTGCGGCAAAGCCAGCGGAGTCTCGTCCAGGTCCAGCACCAACTGGAGCAGTTCTACGTCCAATTCCAAAGCCAGCTAAATACCAACGAGGCCGTCTTCATTCAGGATGACATCAAGGCCTTCGAACTGGCGAATACCGAGCTGCCGATTCGCCATCCCGAGGTCCGCTGGCAAGAGGTCGAAGTCGACAAGTACGGTTCGCTGCTCCAACAAAGCAAAGCGGCGAGACTGCCCTCGCTCAGCCTCGTTTACCAGAACAACCACACCTGGGCGACCGATAACCTTCTGGGACTGGGTAGTGCCAACCATCTGCCCCAGCAAATTTTTGGCGTCCAGATTTCGATGACCGGACTGTTTAACCCCGGCAAGAGGCGCCGCATCGAGCAGTCCAAACGAACGCTGGAATTGCAACAGATGCAGCTGGACTACACCCGCTTGGCCAAGCAAAAAGAAGACGAACTGCTCCAACTCCAGTGGCACCAATCGGTGGATCAGTTGAGCGAACAAACGGAAATTCTCGCCCTGCAAACGGAAAATGACGGCTACGCCGAACACCAGTACGAAGGGGGAATCATCAGCCTGGACCAGCGGCTGGGCCGCTACGACGAGCTGCTGCTGGTACAAGATCAGTACCTCCAAAGCCTAGCTACCCACACCCTGGCCCAGTATCAAATTTACATTCGACAAATCGATTATCAATCTTGGAAATAAAACCATCATGAAAAAGCAATCCTTCTGGCCGGTACTTGGTCTTGCGCTGTTTCTTTCGCTCCACTCCTGTACCCCTCCCGAAAGTACCGTCCCCGCTCCCAAAAGCATCACCGATGCCGTTTTTGCCAGCGGCTATACCGAGCGGGAAAACAACTACACCGTATCCGCCAAAGTGGATGGCATCATCCTGACCCTCCCCGTGGTCGAGGGCGATTCGGTGCGTACCGATGCCCTGATTGCCGTCGTAGAAAACGACGTCCAAAACAACCAGTTGGCCGATGCCCGAGCCGTCTATCAGGATGCCCAAAGTAAGGCTGCCCCCAACTCGCCCCAACTGCAGAGCCTCCAAACCCAAATTGACCAAGCCCAGCAGCAACTGGCATTCGATCGGGAAAACTTTCAGCGCTACCGTAGCCTGTGGGAGAAAAAATCGGTGGCCCAGCTCGAATTCGAAAAGGCGGAACTCCAGTTCCAAAGCGCCCAAAATAACCTGCGTTCGCTGGAGCAGCAATATCGAGAAACCCAAGACCAACTCCAACTGAACCTGGAGCGCAGCCGGGTACAAGTCAGTACCCAACGCTCCCTGCTCCGGGATTACGAACTGCGGACGGAAGCCTCCGGACGGGTGATCCAGGTATTCAAAAAACAAGGCGAGCTGGCCCGCCGGGGGGAAGCCCTGGCCCAAATCGCCAGTGGGGACTACCTCATCCGACTCTTTATCTCCGAAGACGACATCACCAAGGTCAACCTCGGTCAGTCGGTAGCGGTACAGCTCAATACCTACCCCAATCGCAACTTCCCCGCTCGGGTCAGCAAAATTTATCCCGCTTTCGACGAAGCCGAGCAGTCCTACATCGTCGAGGCGCGTTTTGAGGAGCAACCGGCCAAGATGTTTTCCGGGACGCAACTGCAAGCCAATATCAAAACCGGGAACCGGAAGAACGTACTGGTCATCCCCACCGAGTACCTGTCCCGAGGCAATGTGGTACAACTCGAAAGTGGGGAGGAAAAACAGATCGAAACCGGAAGTAAAAACCAGGAGTGGACCGAAGTGGTTTCGGGAATCACCCAACGCGACGTACTCCTCAAACCCCAGTAAGCCGTATGAATATCAATCAAAGAATCGCCACCGTCCTACTGACCTCCCGCATCCGCCAACTCCTGGTGGCCGTACTGAGCGTCACCTTTGGGATCTCGATGTACATCGCCATGAACGGTTTTATGGCCGGGGTCAATAACGTACAAACGGAAATGACCTTTACCGCCATGCCCCACCTCAAGGTCTACAACGACCTGGCCAATGAGGTGGAGGCCATCCTCCCGCCCCCCAGCGATAGCCAAACCGTACTGATAGTCAACAATGCCCGCAACATCCGCTACACCGAAGGCATCCGCAATGCCACCGCCATCAAAACGGCCGTACGGGACCTGGATCGAGTCATGGGCGTGACCACCCAGCTGAACGAAAACGTCTTTATCCGCAATGGCGTCTCCCGGGTCAGCGCCACCTTATCGGGTATCCAAACGCAGAGCGAAGACCAACTCTTCCGAACGACCGAATACCTGACCGAAGGCGACCTATTCGAACTCGATCGCCGGGCCAACGGCATCATCCTCGGCACCGGCCTCGCGCGTCGGATTGGGGTAGGGATGGGCAACAACGTAACGGTGAGCACCTCCGAGGGGCTGTCCAAGACCTTTAAGGTCATCGGCCTGATCGAGACCGGAGCCCAGAGTGCCGACCGGACGCGGGCCTTGGTGTCGCTACAGACGGCGCAGCAGCTTTTTTCCAAAAATAAAAATTACGCCACCGAGGTGTTGGTTAACCTCCACGACTTTGATGAGGCCCGCGAGGTGGCCGCTCAGATTGCCCCCCTGACCACCTACAAGGTGGAGGCCTGGCAGGAGGGCAACGGCCAACGCGATTCGGCCAATGTGCTGCGCAACAGCATCGCCATCGCCGTTTCGCTCACCATCCTCATCGTAGCGGGCTTTGGGATTTACAACATCATGAACATGACGGTCAACGAGAAGATCAAGGAGATCGCCATCCTCAAGGCCATGGGCTTCAATGGGGGCGACGTGATCGAAATCTTTTTGGCCCAGTCGGTGGCCATTGGTTTGCTCGGTGGCTTTACGGGCTTGGGCTTGGGTTACCTCATCGTCTGCATCATCGATCGGGTTCCCTTTGACCTGGGCAGTATCAGCACCCTACCCATGCAGTACAGCGCCACGGATTACCTCCTGGCCTTTAGCTTCGGCCTGATCATCACCTTTTTGGCGGGTTACCTCCCCGCTCGGAAAGCCTCTAAAATCGACCCGGTAGCTATTCTCCGGGGTTAGCACAAAAAAATCATATGACTGCCTTATCGGTTCAACAACTGCACAAACATTTCTACGAGCCCGTTCCCTTTCACGTACTCAGGGATCTTTCCTTCAATATCGAAGCCGGAGAGTTTGTCTCCATCATGGGCAAATCGGGCTCCGGCAAGTCGACCTTGCTGTACCTGTTGTCGACCCTGGATACCGACTACGAAGGACAGATCACCATCAACGGGACGTCCTTGACGGGGCTGGCGCAAAACCAGTTGGCGCGTTTTCGCAACGAACACATCGGCTTTGTCTTTCAGTTTCATTTTCTGCTGCCCGAGTTTTCGGTGTTGGAGAACGTAATGCTGCCCGCCCTCAAACTGCGCAAGCAGTCCCGGGAGCGGATTGAAGCCCGCGCCCTGGAATTGTTGTACTTGCTGGATTTGAAGGGGCAGGAATACAAAAAGGCCTCCCGGATCTCGGGGGGGCAACAGCAGCGGGTGGCCATCGCCCGGGCCCTGATCAACGAGCCGGCCATCATTATGGGCGATGAACCTACGGGTAACCTGGATTCGGTCAATACCAAAATCGTCTTCGACATCTTTCGCCAACTGGCCCGCGAACGGGGGCAGACCATCATCGCCGTTACCCACGACGACGAATTTGCGGCCAATTGTGACCGAATCATTGAATTATCCGATGGAATGTTGGTCTGAGGGTTTACCTTTGTAAAAAGTACGTCCATTGAAGACCAAGGTCAACATCAATATCGTCCTGCCCATCGCCCTGTCACTCATGCTGCCGGGGATCGGATTTTTGATGCTTCCCAATGTCAATGCCTTCTTCCGGTCGGGAGGACTGCTGGTGGAAAATTTTGGCATCTTCGGGCCCTGGTTGCTCTCCTCGGTCTATTTGTACACGCTGTGGTACCTGATGTGGTTTACCTGGCGCCTGGTCGAAGCTTACCGCCTGTGGTGGTACGTCTTTATTCCGGTTGCCTTTATCGGCATCAGTTTTACCGTTGCCTATTTCTTAGTCTTCCAATTTTTAGAGGGTTTTCGCTGGTATTCTACGCTGCGGATGGTTCCGCCGGTCTCCTTGTTTATCGCCATTCAGTACGCCCTACGTGCCCAGCAAGACGTCGCCCGTTTACAGTTGGAAAAAGAGCAAATCCAGACCGAAAACTACCGGGTACAACTAGCGGCACTCCAGGCTAAGGTAGATCCCCATTTCTTGTTCAATTCGCTCAACACCCTCCGATCGATGGTTCGCCAGCAGCACGCCAATTCGGAAAAGTTTATCATCAGCCTTTCGGATTTTTTCCGCTACACCCTCAAGCACAGCGAGGAGAGTTCGCTGCGCCTGTCCGACGAGCTGGCCGTGCTGGAGGCCTACCTGTTCGTGATGCAGAGTCGCCACGGAGCGGCCGTCGACGTCCAACTCCACATCGATCCCGAACTGCACCAGTTTCAGTTGCCCACCCTGGCCCTGCAAATCGTAGTCGAAAATTGTTTCAAACACAATAGCATGAGCTCCAAGCGCCCCCTACACATCGAGATCAGCAGTACCGAAGATTACTACATCGCGGTGCGCAATAACGTCCAACCCAAGATGGGCGAACAAGAGCCTTCGGGTTTTGGTTTGGATTTGCTGCGCAAAAGGTACGCCTTGCTGAAGGTCGAACGGGGGGTGGTGGTCGAGCAGAGCGATACCCAATTTCGCGTCAAGCTAAAATTATTTTAACCGATGAACGTACTCATTGTCGAAGACGAAACGCACACCGCCAGCCTCCTCCAGGAAATCATCGAACAGCAAGGCGATTTTATCGTGGTGGAAAAGCTGGAGTCGGTGGAGGAAACGGTGCAGTACCTCAGCAAGTACCAACGGAATCTGGACCTCCTCTTTTTTGACATCCAACTCGCCGATGGCCACAGCTTCGAAGTCTTCAAACACGTCGACGTGGTGGTGCCCATCGTTTTCTGTACGGCCTACGACGAGTACACCCTCCAGGCCATCAAAAACAACGGTATCGACTACGTGCTCAAGCCCTTTAAGGAAGTCGAAATCCAGCGGGCCCTCGAAAAGTACCGCCGGCTCCGCACCAATCTACAAACCAAGAACGCGGCCCCCGTTTACTTCCAGACCGAGCCCACCAAACAATACCAACAGCGTTTTCTGACCCAGTACCGCGAAAAGTCGATCGTCAAAGCGGTGGCGGAGATTGCCCTATTTTACGTCGAGTTGGAAACGGTGTACCTCTATCCCTTTGGTGGTGGAAAATTTCCCCTCTACAAGAAAATGGAATACATCGAATCGGTCTGCGACCCCGAGCAGTTCTTTCGCATCAACCGACAGATGCTGGTCAACCGCGAAGCCATCGTCTCCTTCGAGCCCTACTTCAACCGCAAGATCGTCCTCCAGCTACAAATCAAATTGGCCGACAAGCCCATCGTAAGTCGGCTCAAGGTGAGTCCTTTCAAGGAGTGGTTGGAGCGCTAGTCCATAATTTTTCCGATATTTACCTCAGTGCGGTACCCGGCACCCGGTCGGGCCCACCAGCGCCCCCTTCCGCACTCAATCAAAAGCAGTACCATGAGCCAGTCGACACCTTCCGTCAAAAGTAGCCCCACCCATCAGGATCGCTCCGCCCCCCGGTACGATCCCCGGGGCGGCCATTTCCTCACCCACCCTACCGATCCCGCGGCCCTCTTTATTCCCGAGGAATGGTCGGATGAGCAATTGCTGGTGCGGGATACGGTAAACGACTTTTGTCGCCGCCACGTTCAGGAGCCCTTTTTCGAACGGGGCCGGGAGCTGCAAATCACGCGGGAAGAAGACCGGCCCGAGATCATGGCGACCTTCAAACGGGCGGCCGACCTGGGCCTCTGTAGCGTCAGCATCCCGGAGGAATACGGCGGAATGGGCCTCGACTTCAACACTGGTACGCTCTTTTCGGAGGCCATCGCGGCGGGCTTTTCCTTCGCCACCTCCATCGGTGCCCAAACCTCCATCGGCTCCCTACCCATCGTCCTCTACGGCAGCGAAAGCCAGAAACGGCGCTACCTCCCCCACATCGCCGACGGCAGCTACATCGCCAGCTACTGCCTGACCGAACCCCAAGCCGGCTCCGATGCCAATGCCCTCAAAACCAGCGCGGTACTGAGCGAGGACGGGCAGCACTACCGGCTGAACGGACAGAAAATCTGGATCACCAACGGCGGGATGGCCCAGGTCTTTATCGTTTTTGCCAAGATTGAGGGGGACCCCAACAGTTCGGCCTTTATCGTAGAGCGGACGTTTGAAGGTTTGCGCATCGGCCCCGAAGAAAAAAAGATGGGCATCAAAGCCTCCTCGACGGTACAGCTGTACTTTGACAACCTGAAAGTGCCGGTCGAGAACCTGCTGGGCGAGCGGGGCGCCGGTTTTAAGATGGCCCTAAACATCCTCAATACCGGACGCATCAAGCTGGCCGCGGGCAGTGTGGGCGGTGCCAAGCTCTGTGTATCGCGCGGGGTACAGTACGCCCTGGAGCGCCAGCAGTTTGGCAAAAAGATCGCCGAGTTTGGCGCCATTCAGGCCCGCCTGGCGGAGATGGCGGCCCAGACCTTTGCCATCGAATCGGCCGTGTACCGGACCAGCAGCAACATCGATAAAAAGACGCAACACTTTGCCGCGGCGGGGCGGGAGCTGACCGAGGCCAAGCTCCGCGCCATCCGCGAGTTTGCCATCGAGTGTGCCCTGGTCAAAGTCAAGGGCTCGGAGCTGGCCTGCTACGCGACCGACGAGGCGATGCAGATCCACGGGGGCATGGGCTACGCCGTGGAGACGGGGCTGGAGATGGCCTACCGCGACGCGCGGATCACCAAAATTTACGAAGGTACCAACGACATCAATCGGATGCTCGCGGTGGGGGAGTTGTTCAAACGCAATTTTAAAAAAGAAATCGACCTGGCCGCGGCTGGCCGATCGGTAGTGGCCTTTGTGATGCAACAGTTTTTGCCCTTTGCCTCGGGGGAGGCCTTTGCGGTAGAGCGGCGCCTGGTGCGGGCGATCAAGAGCACTTTTTTACTCCTGTCGGGAGCGGTGGGCAAGCGCTTTAAAAAGGAGCTCATCGAGGAGCAGGAGATCGTCCTAAACCTGTCGCGCATCCTGGCGGAGGCCTACGTGGCGGAGAGCGTCCTGCTGCGGGTGCAGAAGCTCTCCGCCACCTCGGCCCAACCTGCGGAGCGGTACGCCGCCCAGCTGGCGGCCCTGCGGCTGTACTTGTACGACTCCCGCGACGAGGCGGCCCGGGCGGCGCACGCGGTCATTGCGAGCTTTGCCGGGGGCTGGACGCGCTGGCGGCTCGACAGGGTCGTGGAGCGGCTACTGCGCCGTCCCGACTGGAATCCGCGGGATTTGGGTCGGGAGGTAGCGGCTTACCTGTACGAGCGGGGGGAGTATGGATTTTGAGGAATTACAAATTTAACAAGGGAATCTCCTTCCGATGCAGCACCGCCAGTGCCGCCGAGAAAACGAATACCGCTACGGCCAGGTAAAAGAGCGTCCCTCCATCGCCCTGAACTTTAATGCCCAAGGTGGTGAGGTGAAAGAAAATCGCTCCCGAGATGATGCCGAGAGCCATTAGGGCGCCGATGACTTTGGTGCGGGGAATCAGGAGGAGGATGGCCGCCACCAGCTCGGCGATCCCGCTGCCGATGCGCCCCCAGGGCTCCATACCGCCCGTTTCGAAAATGTAGACGCTTTCGGGGGCGGCGGTGAATTTGAAGAAAAGGGTTTGAACGAGGATGAGAGCTACCACAATACGGGCAATCCAACTAAAGGTTTTCATGATGAGATGGGTTTGTGTTTGGATATAGCGAGTAGTGGTTGAGAACCGTGGTCCGGGTCGCAAGGTAGCAAAGAATCTACAAAGGCCCCACCCCGCCGGGAAGCCTGGCGGACCGGGGAGCGGATACATTCCGCCAAATGCGCTATATTGTCCCCACCGGCACCTATTTTGCGATGCTCCAATCCTCGATTCCATTTATGCCCACTCATTTTCTACACCGTTTCTTTCCTCCCGGCCCGTTTAGCGAAGCGGAGCTCAGCCGTATCCTTCCTCAATTCCAATCGGTCCACTTTCAGAAAAATGATTTCCTCCTCCGGGAAGGACAGGCCTCCAAGCATTACTGGTTCGTGGAAAGTGGCTTTATTCGCGCCTACGCCGTCGACCTCAAAGGCAATGAGGTCAGCACCCAGTTTTACGCCCCAGGCGACATCGCCATCGACTGGCCCGCCTTCCTCCAGCAACGCCCCACCCGCCAGCACCTACAGGACCTCTCCGATTGCCACTGTTGGCAACTGGACTTCGAGCGCTTTCAAGAATTCTTCCACTCCAGCGAAGCCTTTCGGGAAGCCGGACGCGCCCGACTCGTCAACAGCTACTTTGAACTCCAGGAGCAGGCCATCTCGATGATCGTCGATCAAGCCAAGGAGCGCTACCAAAAGCTGTTGGCCGAAAAACCCAGCCTCCTCCACAACGTGCCCCTCAAACAACTGGCCAGCTACCTCGGCATCACCGATACTTCCCTCAGCCGAATCCGCAAGGAAATCGCCCGGGAGTAGTTTTCTTGTCCTATGGCAAGACGGAGCGTCCGATGGCCCCTTACCTTTGGATGGTAAATACCGCAGTCCTCTCGGATCCCCTTCCGGGGGCTCGGCCATTGATGACGTTTCCACAATTGGTCCGCCTATGTTGACGCTCGAATCCTTCTTTTTGATGGTCTGTATCCTTAGCCTCTACTTCGCTTACCGGGGAAACGGAAACAACCACCGACTGCTGCTTTCCTTCGTCGCCTGGGGCGCCCTACTCGGCTGGATCGCCAGCACGGGCTTTTTTCAACAAACCGATACCTTGCCCCCCCGCCCCCTGCTCGCCGTAGTCCCTCCGACGCTCCTTTTGATCTACTTCTACCGCAACCAGGCCCCCTCCCCCCTCGCCCTACCCTGGCTCCTGGCCATCCACACCGTTCGCGTACCGGTCGAGCTGATCCTCCACCAGCTCTACCTCCGTG
>ERZ1740065.3284-NODE-3284-length-10120-cov-4.021063_pt1 | contig 10120 bp, 8 predicted proteins | sample MGYA00581738_ERZ1740065 | MGnify/ENA primary metagenome ERZ1740065 (study PRJEB43018, sample SAMN04849749) | marine metagenome | isolation source: floating plastic debris | place: Pacific Ocean | collected 2008-09-01 | study: EMG produced TPA metagenomics...
ACAACAACCAAATAGTAGTGGCTAGGGTAGCAAGCGTTAATACAGCGATGGTGAAGCGTTTACCAATACTGTCGGTTAAGGTTTGAAAGGCGCTCGATTTGTCCTTGTCAAAGACGGAATTGCTCCACAACTGGGTCAAGTAACTTTGGGAAACTGGGTTGAGCACCGCCAATACCAAAATCCCGGTTAACTGCTTTCCTCCAGCGTAAAGAATATCCCCTGCTGTTTTGGCAACCGGTCTAGATTCTCCGGTCACAAAGCTGTAATCGATTTGGGCATTTCCTCTTTGCAATATGCCATCAACTGGAATGATCTCTTGACTTCTGATGAGAATCTGATCTCCTTTATTGATTTCGTGAATGGGAATGTTCTCTTCTACACCTTCTTTGGAAACGCGGGTCACTGCAATTGGGAAATAGCTGCGATAATCTCTTTCGAAAGACAAAAAAGCATAGGTTTTTTGTTGGAAGAATCGACCCAGCAAAAGAAAAAATACCAATCCAGTAAGACTATCAAAAAAGCCCGAACCCCAACCTCCAATGATATCGATCGTACTTCGTAGAAAAAGAATGGTAATGCCCAAAGCAATCGGTACGTCAATATTCAAGATTTTTGAACGGAGACCACTGAGAGCTGATTTGTAATAATCCTTTGCCGCATAAAAAACCACGGGCAGTGAAAAAGCAAACATCAACCAGCGGAAGACTACCTTATATTGGTCCAGCCAAAACTCTTCTACTTCGAAGTATTCCGGAAAGGAAAGCAACATAACATTACCGAAGGCAAAACCTGCAACGCCCAAACGATACAATAAGGAGCGATCAACGGTTTTTGCTTTTTTACCATAATCCTCTAAGGAGATATACGGTTCATACCCGATACTACCCAATAACAGTACGAGTGTTTTTAGTGAAATATCATTTAGGTTATAGGTAACCCGTATACGCTTCTTCGGAAAATCTACTTGTGAATTGATAATGGAAGGGTGCAGTCGATTGAGATTTTCCAAAAGCCAAATACAGGAGCTGCAATGAATGGTTGGGATACTCAATTCAACGACCTGAATTTCATCTTCATTGAAGGAAACAAGTTTGGACACAATCTCTTGATTGTCCAAAAACTCATATTTTTCTTGATTTTCAAAAGGAGAAGAACCAGCTCGAGCTTCCAGTTCATAAAACTGATCCAACCCGTTTTCGGTAAAAATGGAATACACGGTTTTACAACCATGGCAGCAAAAATCCTTTCCATCATGATAAATGGAATGTTTGCCACAAGTGTCTCCACAATGATAACATACCCGATTTTCCATACACTTTTGCTTACCTGGGACAAAGTTGACCCAAGGGCTATTCTTAAAACATGACAGATATCAGTTTTTGGGAATTGCCCGTAAAGTATTTTTGAAATATGGAAAAACTCATGGACATCGGCGCGACTCAACTTAATGACTTTAAGGCACTAAGCAGTGAAGACAAGCTAAAGTTGTGGGAGGCTTGCGAGTTTGTAAAACTACCCAAAGGCGCGGTGGTATTCAATGAAGATGAAGCCCTGAACAAGCTTTTTTGTATCCGCAAAGGCGCTTGTAAGTTCAGTAAGATGGACCCTAATGGAAAAGAATACATTTTGCGTTTTTTGGGTAAAGGAGAAATTATGGGCAAAAGGGCATTGGTCACCGAAAATGGCGCCCGGGTATCTGCAACGACCTTAACCGAAACGGAGTTATGTTGTTTGGAAAAGCATATGGTCTTGTACCATTTAGAGCACAACACCCAATTTTGCAAAGACTTTTTAAAGGCGCTCATTGAAGACAACAACATCAATGAACATACTCGAATCATTTTCAATTTGAATTGTGGGATGCAAGAGCGAATGGCCCATTTGCTGCTGTATCTAGCCGATAAATATGGAACCGATGTCAAAGGCAGATTGCTTGTTAGGGTTAAGCGAGAAGACATGGCTGCTGTTTTGGGCACATCTCCAGAATACGTCATCAACATCCTCAAAAAATTCAGGCTAAAAAAGGTTATCGAAATTTTACGAGGAGAAATTTATATTCCTTCGAAAGAGGGGTTGCGGAATAGCTCATGTTCCTAAGATTTTACAGGAATATTTCGTGGGATAAGCCGTAAATTTAAATGTCAGGTAAATCAAGGGTATTATGGATCATTTAGAGAGCAGATGCGAAAATTGCATTGTACGCCAATTCAACGCGCTCCGAGCCATGAGCAAAGAGGAGCTCAAAAAGGTTTCGGATTCAAAAATTACCAAAAAAATCAAAAAAGGAGAGGCGCTTTTTGAGGAGGGCGACAAGCTCAATGGTGTCTTTTGTGTGCGAAACGGGATTTCCAAACTTTCCAAGTTGAGTGAAAACGGAAAAGACCAAATCGTAAAGCTCGCTACCAAAGGAGAGGTTATTGGACAGCGTTCGGTAATCGCCGAAGAATGTGCCAACCTTTCCGCCACAGCGGTAGAAGATATGGAAGTATGCTTTATTCCAAAAGACAGCATTACTTCCACCCTTCAAAACAATCCGAACTTTACCTTGGAAGTACTGCGGCATATGGCCCACGATTTGCGGGAGGCTGACGATGTAATTGTAAACATGTCTCAAAAAACCGTGAAACAGCGGGTAGCGGAAGCTTTTTTATACTTACGAAACAACTTCGGGGAAGACGATGAGGGTTTTCTAGCCCTAACTTTGTCGCGAGAAGACATCTCCAATGTGGTCGGAACAGCTACAGAATCAGCGATTCGCATTATTTCCGAATTCAAGAAAAAAGGATTGATTCACACTTCGGGCAAAAGAATCGGCATTAAAGACGAGAAGAAATTATAAGACCTTGTCGAGGGTTTTTAATCCAAAGGTGACATTTGTCATAGTATTGCCCCGGGTAGGCCCATAATTTTACAGCATCGTTTCATTTATTGAAGTAAGATGCAAAAGATTTTAATACCTACAGATTTTTCGGAAAATGCCTGGAATGCCATTCGCTATGCAATGCAGCTCTTCGCCAATAACGAATGTACATTTTACCTACTCAATACCTACACCCCTGTAATTCCGAGTAGCCGTTTTATGGCAAAAATGATTGATGGGGTCAGCATTGTAGATGCGGTTCGCGATAGTTCTGAAAGAGGGCTACAACATTCGGTCAACCAAATACAAGAGCAATTTGCCAATCCGCGACATCGTTTTGAAACGATTTCATCCTTCAATCTTTTGGTAGAAGAAATCAAGGATTTGGTAGAAGAATTAAAAATTGATTTGATTATCACCGGAACCAAAGGCGCTTCAGGTATTGATGAAGTGTTTATGGGCAGCAATACCGTACGTATTATCAAAAGCACGGAGCGTTGCCCTGTTTTGGCCATTCCCCAGCATTTTGGGTATTTGGCTCCAAGGGAAATTGCTTTTGCTACAGATTTCAATCGGTTCTATACTGCTTCAGAATTACAGCCGCTGTTGCGTTTGGCCAAAATGTTCAATGCCACCATTCGCGTGGTGCATGTACAGTATAAGCTGAAAGCGCTGTCTGAATTACAGCAATTCAATTTGAATATGCTAAGGCGATATTTAAAAGATGCGGAACACTATGTGCATACCGTATCTGAGTTGAGCTCCATTTCACATACCCTTGAAATTTTTACTGAAGAACTGGATATTCACTTATTAGCACTTTTGAATTACCAGCACAGTTATATGGAAAAAATGACACGAGAGCCCGTTGTTAAACGTACCGCTTTCCATACCCAAATTCCGCTTTTGGTGATTCCTGAACTCGGTATGAATGGGGTTGCCGCTTCTATGGAAAAACAACAAGCCGAACCACATTGATGGGTATTACTTTTTATTACATGTAGGATTCACAAGTCTTGTGAAGAAGAGCCGGGCCAAATTGGTCCGGTTTTTTTATTGATTGTCCATTAATTTAACAAAACTTGCCTTACAGTCCATTCGTAAAGCGCAATTTGCCGATAAATCGGTAAAAAACAGATTAATATGACCTTCATCAGCCTGTAAAATAAGGAATTGCGTATCTTTAATGTACAACCACTTACAATAACCAAATTGATTTCATTATGGAATCTTCTAAAAAACAATATTTATCTCCGATTCAGAGTCTGGATTTCTACCTCATGAATTATCACAAGTTGTTGAAAAAACTCAAGTTGAAAAACGACTTGGAGCAACTCAGTGGGGTTTTAAAACGGGAAGTTTCGGAAGAGGTCCAACGGATTTTGGAACAGAATCGTTACGAAGCACTAGTCGTAACTGATTCCAATCGAAAAATCATTTGGACAGACAACGGCTTCCACGAAATGACGGGATATACTAAACGTTTCGCCGTTGGGAAGAAGCCCGTTTTTTTACAAGGTCCCAAAACCGATGCCGAAGCCAAATCCAAAATACGTTCGTTACTGGCTAGAGAAGAACGTTTTGACGCCGCCATCTTGAACTACCGGAAAAATGGCGAGGAATACATTTGCCATATCGATGTGATTCCCTTAAGGGACGACTCGAAAAAAGTAACGCACTTTTTGGCGATGGAAAAAGAACAAAAAGTAGCTTAGGGGTCAAGAATTTCTAATAGCTGTTTTGGTGTGCGATATTCAAAAACACGCTCACGTACTTGAAACGCTTCGTCAAGCAATACCATCGCTGGTAATGAAAAAGGGCGTCCTTCACGAGACGCCAAAAGCAATGGAATATCATGAAAGGGTTGACGGGTTTTCCCAACATTCTTATTGAAAAAGGTGTCGCCACCAAAAACAATGGTATCCAGACTTTCTGCATTCATTTTTACGGCATAGTATTCGGTATTCAGTAAGTTCACCACTTTGGAATCACGATAGGCCACCTTGTCCATTTTTTTACAGTACGCGCACCAATCCGCATAAAAATCAACGAATACCTTTTTGGGTTGAACAGCCAGCGCATCTTCCAACTGCCCAAAAGTCAACCATTGCACTTCTGTTTGTGCTAGGATGGGACTCCAGCCGAAGACTGAAAACAGTACCGGCAATAAAAACTTTGCTTTTTTCATCATTATTCAATGCATCCTGTTAATGCAGCTTACCCAATTTTATGCCAAAAAAGAAAGTTCTTGGTGTATTGGGGCCGTATACGTAGTCGGAATCTCGCGTAGGACCTGTCTGAAAATCATCTTGAAAACTATTGAATGTATTCCGTACCCCAACGAAAAAAGTAGTCATAAAGTCATCGGAAAAATCAACATGGGTTTCCAACTTTAGATTCAAATCAAAGAAAGATTGCACTTCGTTTAACTGCAGAAAACCGGTATCGCTAATAACCAAGGGAACAGTCATCGGACCTGTGTAAGTTCCCGTAAGGTCGACGTTGAATTTTTTGGAAGGAATCCAAGCCGTATTCAAATAGCCATATAAATTGGGGACGCGAACAAATTCGTCGATTGCAATATCCGTTTCTCCTTCGGTACCATCCGACTCAAACAAAATTTGGCGTTCATCAAATTTGGCCTTTTGCCAAGTTCCGCCCAACTGGAACTGCCATTTGGGGTTTGGAGACAATCCAATCTCAAAATTAGTCCCATATACTTTGGCCCCTTCGCCGTTCCGAACTTCTTCCAAAATAGAACCGTTATCCAATACCGCCCCAGTGCTTACGAGTGTAAAAGGGTTTTCGAGGATAGTGTAGAAGCCTTCCAACAAAACATCCATTTGCAACAATCCCAAATTTCTAGAGTAATTCAAAGAGGTAGTAAAGGCGTTGGAATATTCCGTATCCAGGTCATCCGATAAGATTACGAACTGTGGTTCTCCGCCTACACTCGAAATGTGTAAGTCTTCGTTGAAAGCCTGCGGTGCCCGAAAACCTCGAGCATACCCTCCTCTGAGTTTCCAATGGTCGTTCCATTGATAGGAAAGTGTCAGTCTAGGGGAAAAAGCCGTTTGGGTCAAATCCACACCACGTTCAATACCACCCACGGTGTAATCCCCATCAACGCTAACACGGTCAAGACGTGCGCCGATTAGCGCCGTAAATGCATCAGTGGGTTTCCATTCGTATTGGCCATAGGTTCCCAAAGTATTTACCGTTTGGTCGATACGTCGATTATAGCCTTCAATCACATCATCCGTAGCGGTATGATTGAACTCAGCACCATAGGTCAGGACATCTTGGTTTTTGAAGGTTTTGGTATACTGCAGTCCATTCACCCAGGCCAAATCTTTTGTTCTTCCAAAAGCATTGTTGGCTAATGTACTATCCTGTTCCGTACGACCTCCGCCAAGACCGCCATAAAAACTATCTCGATTGGTGTACGATAGTGACGTATATGCTTGCGTTTTGGCTGAATTGTCTTTGCTGTCCAGTTCCCAATCCAATCCTCCAATAAAGGTATCATGGTCCAATTCTTCGGTAATATCGGTAAACTGAGGCGCTAAATCGAGTCGGTCCCCTCCCCTACGATATTCGCGAATGGCGTTTACATTCAAACCGATTCTGCTTCTATCGGAAGGACGTAAAAAAGCTTTGGCACCTACGGTGTTGTTTCGAAGTTCAACGATTTCGGTAAAACCATCGCCATTGGCATCATAGGCTTCCCGGTTTCGATATGTACCGAAAAAAGTAACACCACTTTTTAAATCATCTGCGACAATAGCCGCATTAAACGTCAATAATCTATCGGGTTGTTCGCCATCGATTAGTGACAAAGTGCTACCTACTTCCCAAGTATTCAGAATGGGATCTTTGGTTATTACATTTACGGTACCCGCAATAGCATTCGAACCGTACAAAGCCGACCCTCCGCTGCGTACCACCTCATCGCGTTCAATAATATTAGTAGGAATCTGTTCCAAACCATAAACCCCCAATAGCGAAGTGAAAACGGGGCGGCTATTTAAAAGAATTTGGGTATATCCACCATCAAGTCCGTTCAATCGAACTTGCGTAAAACCACAATTCTGACAGTTGGTTTCCACGCGCACCCCGGGCGCATAATTCAACCCATCGGACAAGGTGATGGATTGCGTGGCTTGCAACAGACGAGGTTTCAAGGTTGAAACAACTACAGGAGCGCTTCTGCGTTCCACACGATTTCGTGTGGCACTTACCACAACTTCCTCCAATCCAAGTACATCGGGAATCAGCTCCACATCAAGGGTTACGGTATTTTCACCCGTCAAGGAAACTTCCTTTCGAAGGGTCCGAAACCCCTGTGCGCTGAAAACAATGGTGGTTGTTCCGTTAGCTAAGGAAAGTTGAAATTGACCATTTTCGTCCGCTGTGGTTCCCGTATTTCCATTCTCCACATATACCGTGGCAAAAGGAACTGCTTCCCCTTTGGAAGATACCTTTCCTGTTACACTTACGGTAGTATTCTGTGCAAGTATGACACCTGGAATCAACATTAGGAATGCTAAAAGAGCAGACGCGTTACAATGTAATTTTATCAATTCTAAAATAATTTTTAGACAAAACTAAATCATTGTTTCTGGAAAAAAAAGTTAATCTCCTTGAAATTAAGGTTGGGGAAAGGATTCGTCTAAAAACACTCGTTCTTCATTTTTGAACGTCAACGAAGTGACCATACCTGCCCCATGAAAGCGGTATTTAACCCCGAAAATGGCATTTTCCGCCTCATTTAATGGTGCTTGATATACCTCTTCTCCATTGATTTTGATAGCAACTTTATCATTTTTCGCAATGCAGGCTACCTTAATGTCCTCGGAGAGATCTACCCCAAAGGCTGAAAGGTCTGTTCTTTTTCCGTTAAACCCTTGGTCCAAAACAAAGAGTCGTAAATCCGAAACACAGCCTTTAATGGATAATGGAATGAGTATTACTTGTCCCTGGCATAAGATAATGATTTCGGTCATTTGACAAGGATTCGCATTGCCATAAGAGACATGCCGTAAGGTGGTCTCCATAGTCACATCTTTGAGTGTCAACCCTTCGAATTCCTCAACCCAGTACACATTGGACACAAGGTTTTCCTCCCCTGTAGCAATCCCTGCTTTTTGTAAGGTCTCAGGGAGTACCCCAATTCCGTTAGCTTTATGAAAATCGTCTGAATCAATGTACAACGGAACCTCATCACGTTCCACAACCGCCAGCCAACCATCTGATTCAATTAAAAGACTTTCTTCTTTTACGATTTCATCGTTGACCACAAGTTTGGCATCGAAAAACCCCGGAGCGTGATAGATCGAAGTCACTAAGGAATCGGTTCGATATATGGTTTCCCTTTTGCGACTATCCCAATTTTGTTGGATTTCAATATGATCTGCATTATCTGCGTCCATTGCATCCACCGAAAAAATTACAGTATTGGGTAGCCCTCTGGTAATCTTGCGCATACTGAATTCATAGGTTTCGGTTTTGGGCATTAATCCGTTTCCATAAGACACCAAAAATATCAGCAACAATGCCCCTACAATTGAAATAGGAAGCACAACTCCTTTATTCTTCCATCCTTTTTTAAGGCTCACTTCCCTCTTTTCGTGCTGTTTTTGGCTGGGTATGGACTTTTTTTTCTCGTAGGCAACAAACGCACTCCAATTTTCGTAGCCCAAGAAGAGCGCCATAGCATTTAAAGTGCTGGTACTAGGTTTGGAGGTATAAGGAATTCTACCCCAAATCCGTTTAAAGGAGTTATGGCTTATTTGAACTCCTGTGGTTTCAAAAATCTTATCGCTCAGATGTTCAAAGTTTGCTGAAGGCCACTTTGCACTATCGCCCCAACCCAATTGCTTTTCAATTTGGGCCAAACACGTTTTTAGGGTTTGGTATTCGGTTTTGGATTCTACGGTATTCATATTAAAATCAACTGTGTACGGCTTTGTACGAGATTGGTTTCAACTTGAGTTGCCCCATGCTAGGCAACGTACTTCCTTAGCAAGGTATTCAAAAAACGAACGCACTTCTCATAAGTAGTTCTTAAACACATTACACAAAAGTTATGAAACGAATTTTATTACTCATCGTCTTGACCACTTTTACGGTTCAAGCGCAAAAAAAGGCTTCAAAAAAACGCATTAGCATTGCCATGGAAAAAGCAAATTGGGAATTTCCAAATGATATGGTAGAATACTCCACCTTTGAGGGACAACAAGCTGCTATCATTAAAAAAGGTGGCGGAAGAGGTATGCTTTCCCTTAAAGATGTTGACTTTTCTACTGGAACCTTGGAGTACGACGTCTACCTCACGGATTTCTCTTTTATTGGCATTTCATTTCATCGACAGAATGAAACCGAAGGAAAATGGTTTTACCTGCGTACCCATACGATTGGAAAACCCCATTTGGGAGACGCTATTCAGTATTGCCCCACCGTTAAGGGGGTCAATTTATGGAATCTGTATCCGCAATACCAATCGGCAGCAGTACTGAAAGCTAACGCCTGGAACCACATTAAGTTGGAAGTAGGGGAAGAACAAATGTTGATCTATGTAAATGATGAAAGCCCTACGTTATTGATTCCGGAGTTATTAGGAGATTCAAACAGTGGTGGTATTGCCTTTAATGGAGAAGGTATGTTCGCCAACCTGACCTTGCATCATCAAAAATATCCAGAGAATCTAGATAAGGTGGGTTGGGATGCTACCACCAAAAATCCAAGGTATATTCGCGACTGGCAGACTACTACTCCCATCTTATTCGAATCGGGAAAGGATGTTACCGAGGAGGACCTACCAAAAGCGGATGCTGCTTGGAGCAAAATAGATACGGAGCGTGCAGGACTTGTGAATCTCAGTCGCGCCTTTGCACCAAGGGAAGACGGAAAGCGCCAATTGGTATGGCTCAAGACAACATTTACCGCGAACGAAAACAAAACCAAAAAACTAGATCTCGGATTTACCGACGAAGTATGGATGTACGTTAATGGACAATTGCTTTATCTAGACAAAAACTACTACCGTCAGCCTATTATGAAAGCTCCAAACGGACGTTGCTCGGTTGAAAACAGCACCGTAGAAGTTCCTTTGAAGAAAGGTGAAAACGAAATATTAATCGCCGTTGGAAATGACTTCTTCGGATGGGGTCTTGTCGCGCGATGGCAAAACCAAGGTAGACTGTAATCTACTCATTCGTTGTAATGGGCGAGCTATGCGTGCTTACCGCCGTGACTTTC
>ERZ1740065.3286-NODE-3286-length-10117-cov-12.946830_pt1 | contig 10117 bp, 9 predicted proteins | sample MGYA00581738_ERZ1740065 | MGnify/ENA primary metagenome ERZ1740065 (study PRJEB43018, sample SAMN04849749) | marine metagenome | isolation source: floating plastic debris | place: Pacific Ocean | collected 2008-09-01 | study: EMG produced TPA metagenomics...
GCTGGCACCCCTTTTCCTATACACTTATCCGTTTTGTGTATAAATTGTACCTTATCACTGCCTACCCCCCCCCCCCACCTGGATCCACTGGCCTTCTATGTTAGCAAGTCATTGTCTGAGAGCTGTCTATGTGTTGCCAACAGAGCATCAAGCCAGAATGGTTTGGCTATTGACAAAAGCAGTTTTTCTACCCCCTACATTCCTAACTCCATACGCAATCGGAATGACTCTTATGTGGCAGGTGCATCTCCTATGGAGCATTCACACAAGCTTACTAATTCAAGGACACTGCGTATTATGGTATATTGCTGAGGTCATTTCACACACTTACCAGAGTTCATGACCATGGATCTGGTATGTCTGGCAGATTATCCTCCGGTAAATGGATTAGCTGTCTGTGCAGTCAGCTGACTCAACTGCTTCGTGATCATGCAGCTAGATGATGGTCGACTCGTTTTGCACTGATCAGGGATCACTGATAAAATGGTATCTATCAAGCACCCAGGAAGACGGTGGTGTGCCATTTCTGACATATCTAGTGAGCTCAACCACATGAGGTATAGATTTTCCCAACACGGCACTTTTTAAAAGAGGCGAAAAGATAATAAGGGTATGAGAGTGGTCTTAAGGTACTTAGGAAGGTGATACGGTAGTGGGAGATGTGGGAAGGCATTAAGGAATGTGAGAAGGCAGTGGGAGATGAGGGAAGATGGTAAGGAAGGTGATACGGTAGTGGGAGATGACGGAAGGTGGTAAGGAAGACAGGAAGGTACTAAGGAAGGTGAGAGGGTAGTGAAGGGAGTGGTAACATTTCAAAAGAGGCCAGGTGGTAGTGAAGGCATAAGGAGTAAGTGAGAAGGTAGGAGATGTCAATGAGGAGGAAGAGGGAAAGCAGATGAGCAATACATAGACAGCAAGGTGTCCACTGTTCTCGATGCTCACCATTCAACTCTGACAATCACCAGGAACAATGGTACCTAATGTGACCTTTTGTGTAACAGATGCTATAGGGATGTATGTGTATGTGATGCTTGTTGCCTTGAACTTCACATGAGTCTGTGTACTGTTTACTCCTATGCTCCCAAGAGTAATCGTCTTGGGACAAACTAAACTGGAATTATCATTCTGACAGTCTAATGGGTTCTCTGATGGCGTATTGGATCCTTCTGGTATATCCTCGGTTGAGCTCATTTCAAAGTCCTATTACATCTCATCCATACTGTCATCCCAAAACTCCAAGATCTTACTATAGCCGTTAGACGACTGCGATTAGAATGATCGAAACCTCCAAAAAACCTTTAATTGACAGCAAGATGGGTAGCAACGGCAATGGCAATGGCAATGGCAATGGCAATAGTATTGACAATAACAACGACAATAATAGTTATGACAATGTAAATAGCAATGACAATGGCAATGAAAATAACAGCAGCAATGGCCAATGCAATGGCAATGGCAATGGCAATGACAATGACGATGGCAATATCAATTGCAATGACAATAGCAATAGCAGGTGTCACCTTACCATTGTCCCGCATCTGACATCACAGCTTCACCATTATCACTTCATTCTCATAAAATGCTACCTAGCAGGGAAAATAGTGACAGAAGCCATTCGAAACCACAGCGGTTACCAGTGCCATCATCTAACTTTTGTTTTATGATCAAGCACCCTAGATTCTAAATTTTAGGTGTGAAATTTGCACAAGTTCCACCAGTGCATTCTAATTATTTACGAAATGTTTTCAGAAATCCTGGACAAAGCAGGATCTCTGATTTAGTTGTATACAAACAATCCTTGTTGTTTATGCAGTTGAGTCATGTTACCATGACAACGATGATGACATGCAGTTTTTACACTCTGCGCTATAGGCTGTTCTTACTAATAAGGGAGCTGTCTTAACACCTAATCTCGCCTGATCTGATGAGAAATTACGATCGTAAGTCTCCTTTTCTCCCAGCGATTATTTTTCTGTCATTCTGTGCCTGAATGCCGGACTAATTGACATGAATGCCACAGGAGAGGACAAACTGTCTAACTTGTACAGAAGAGTATCGCCATGGAGTTACTCCGTATTTACTGCATTAATAGCCGCAGGTAAGACTGTCACTAAAGCTAGATCTTAGATTGAACTCACTGTCAGTGTTGTATATTGCCTCCGGCATGGCAGGACTCAATGAGAGGCATGACCATGTAGCACTTGCACCGCTGTTATTGGCTCTCATTGCACTGAGTGCTATGCTCAAACCAAAGAAACCATGTCAACACAGCATGACAATTGCTATCAGCGCTGAAGAAGATACCCAGAAACCACTATAGGCTGCCTTACCACTATAGGCTGCTTTTTGTTGTGATACCAGCGTTTCACTCAGTATAAAAGTTTAAACCATGAGAAGACCTGCAATTCAAGGCTCGAAGCTGCATGTTTACCACATTCAGATTATGTCGGTTGATACTTGTTTTGCCTCGCATCTATCAAATTGCTTGTTGATTGGGTGAGTGAGTAGAAAAACTTTTTTCATGTCTCTGTGAAGAAAGATACAGAGTTAGACACTCGCTCTATCACTCATGTCATGGCGATGACTGCAGATCACTCAAGGCCGGGCTGGTCCACACTAGACGTATTTTGAAGCGTCAGGTGCAGGTGAAAATTTGCCTATGCAGTGGCCGCACTAGATGTTCGCACGTGTAAACAAACTAGCCGTAAAGATCTGAAAAGCCAATCAGCGATTTTCTTGGAATTTTATGCGGTGCTGATGCGGCCGTATATAAACGCTAGTTAAGACTGTGTGCTTTCCGGGAACTAGACAGCCAATCAAATAGCTTACAGATTCAAACATTTTGAAAGTAGCCGGCGGCAGTCAAAGTTGACTTTTGCAAGCTAAAAATAGAAAGGAATTTGTCGCGAGCGTGACTATCGCGTGAAAACACGACTAGTGTGGATAAGCCTTTAAACTAAAACCATCCACATTTTGATGATGCCGTTAATTCTTTTCAATGGCTTCATCGATCTACTACCAGGGATAACGCGAAACCAATTAAATCAGAAAATTGAGCTGCTCTTTCAGATGTGAATGCAAGCAGCTTGGTGACAGGTTCCACACAACAGATTTCCACCTCTTCAGTAGGCTGAATCTCCATCATCACTTCCATCGATGTTTGTCTGTTTTAGGCGTTATAGTGCTATCGATTCTCATGTGCGATAGAAGTGTCAGGAGGTATTCTTCAATGGTGTATCTGATGGGTATGTACCGTGACCTCTACTGAAAATAAGTTGTCATTTAGATGGTAAACTGATTAGTTTAGTCACCTATCGGTCTATTTGCAGCAATGGCGATATGTGACACTCTGTTTGTCATTGCGTGGTTTGTTCCTTCTATCCTACTGAATTCTATGATGGAATTGGAGTTCAATGACATGACATGTAAAGTGCTACAAGGTGTGAGTTTCTTCGGAAGAGCTGGTTCCAGCACTTTCATCGTCGTGTTGGCGATGGAGAGAAATGCAGCTTTGAGTTTTCCAAAGAGGTTAGTCGTAGGGAACTAATGGAGATATAAATCTTACCAAGCTGACAGTTCCTGCCCGGGGCTTACTCAGGCTGCTACCTACACAATTACTACTTAACCAAGTGCCCCCTAGTGCCAGGAATTCAGACCAGCCAGCACGTGGACACAAACAGAAACGTACTAGTTCATACATGCGAAACATTAGATCTATTGCATGTTATGATTGATCTACTATTATTTCCTCTGCTTTTGTCATTCTCCTGTCAATAGTCATACACCGGCACATGCCGGAGTATGCGGGAGTGAGTGGGAGAGTGTGGAAGTGAGTGGGAGTGTGCGGGAATGAGTGTGGATAGGCGCGGGAGTGAGCGTGAATAGGCATGGGAGTGCGCGAGGATAGGCGCGATAGTGAGCGCGAAAATTGACAGGAGAATGACAAAAATTGTTTCCTCTTATTACTGATCAACTCAATTGAATGAATTCCGAACCCTGCTATCTACATTACGGATTACTTCAATGGGATTGATTGTGAATAGAGCTCTGTTACGGTTTTTGCAGGTGGTCAGGATTGCATGTGCCAAGTGCAGCTATGGTGATTTCAGTAATCCTCTTGGCTCTCCTGGCTCCTGTCTCTTACTATGTTTCGCTGGATCGAATGTGGAACGGCAGACTCAGGAACTGTATTTACACAGTCACACAGACGGTGAGTAGCATCTCTGATTGACTATTGGGTTTGGGCACATACTTGAGTTATAAGGTTTCACAACCAACATACTCTCATGTGGAATGAACTTGGTAAGGATCGGTTATTGAACAGTTTTTATTACATCATTCAAACTAGCTGTCAGGAGCACAGTATGCAGTATGAAGGTATTGATGTGGTGATAGCTGGAAGTGAGTATGTGATTGATGGAGACATGTAGGAAAGCTTACGTGACAACATGAAAAATACGCTATCGAGTTTTCCATCAGTAAAAGAAATTGACTCCCATCCACTGGGATTTTCATACACACTATACAACCAGACATGCAATCAATTGGCATCAGCGTGTAGCTGTGTGTCAACTGCGGTCAAGTGAGTGAGATAATCGCAATAACTGGTGATACCTTATGTAGGAAGTATTTACTAATGTCTGCTCTCATATTGCGCTCATTTGCTGAAAAATATGATGGTATGAGCATTTGTCAAAGTTGATCTGCTTCTGACAGATCCTTAGCATCAACTGAACAGATTTCCAGAGCTAAAGAACCCGATCAACTCTAGGGTATTAACTGGATGGCATTCGGCTTTGGTCACAAATAGATTGCTGACATTGGCTTAGTGGATGATAACACCCTCTATAGCCTAATAATCCCTGCTGAAAAGCTTCACTAAATTAACTCAATCGTAAATACCAGTATTTCCGTTCTTCCAGGGGCAGAGAACTACTCAGAGTAAAGCTAGAGTGGTTATGGTGGCAGGAACGCTGGTCCTACAGCTCATATTCAACTTAACCCTGCTAATATCTTTGATACGCAAGAGGAAGAACAGAGTCGTCGATCCGATACACTCTACGATATCAGCGGCTCGTCAGAGCAACAGACAGCTGAACAAAGTCAATTTCATCTCTCTGATGATGTGTATGAACTGTCTGCTGCTGAACATCACTGTTTTTGCTGTCTCAATAGTCCTGAATGGGAAGCAAACTGATGTTGACAGTCTACGGAAGAGTAGGCTGATAGTAGAGCTTATCTGCCTTGCCATTATAGCAGCTAAAGTTCCCACTCTCATTCTCATATCGAAAAAACTCAGACTGATAGTGATTTCTGCTTTGACCTGCGGAAGCGGCTCCAGAAATCAACCAAGACTGAGACCAAAGTCAAAGTTAAAGAAGCGAAGTCAGTTTGCAAACTCAATAGACATGCTACCCTGGAAAGCCTCAGCTAATGCTGCTTCTGGCGCTGCTGGCCTTGCTGGTGGTAGCGCTGACACTAACACTTTTGCTGATGCTAGCACTTCCACTAGCGCTGCTGCTGGCTCTGTCAATGATGCACCTTGTGCTGCAGTTGACACTGCGATTGGCTGTGCTAGTGAGACCGCGGATGAAATTGCAGCTGAGGCCGATATTGGGACTAGCGTTGCGGTTCTGGATCCAGCTGATGCAGCTGACAGCATAGCCGGCGATTCAGCTACAGATGTGGCAGCTGATACGGCAGCTGATGCGGCAGCTGATGGGGCCATTGATGATGCGGCAGCTGATGGTGCCATTGATGATGTGGCTAGTAATGCAACACAATGTAAATAGATCAACCGAGCACAAATTCTTTCTTGTCTTGTCATGAAATGTTTTATAAGACTACCAGCACAAAAATAAACTTTACAGCAATAGGCACATGCAAAAGCAGCCTTGTGTCGACTATGATCTACTTTACAACAATATAGTTCAACTGTTATCAGAGTTCGATCTAAGAGGTTCCACTCCAGGTCCTTTCAGCCCCTATACAACAATGCTCATGAAGAAAACCCATGCTCTGTGCTTGAGAACCATCAGGTCAGAAAAGCATATCTGATCTATGACAACTTGTGGATACTGCAGGCTTTTTGTTCACACAGGTCATTCGGTGCACCGATATAGCGCTGGCAGTGGTCCTATCTTGTGTCTAGACTAGTCAACCAGGTGTAACCGTGTTCTTTTGGGAGTTGTGCTCTCTTACGTATGCAGTATTCCAGGAATTTTCCTAGCTCATATCCTTTTCAAATCTGGGTTTTTAACGCGCCTGGGCTTTTGGATCGATCTAGTTCAATTCTATCAACGTCACATTTCAATAAAAGGCCATTAGTTCATGCTTATGGAGGTTTTGTAGTATAAGAAAATAAGACATTGCAGAAATTGATGAAGTTCCAGTTCTAGTTCCATGACCAAAGAGCCTACGGGAAGATTAGCTAAGCAGAAACCAACTACCTTTCTTTTCATATTTGAGGTCCATAAGTTCCAGTGTATTAAAAAGCCAGATTTATGCTTCATGCCTGCATGAGAGACCGGAAATCGTCCCATAATACTCCTGGCATAAGAAAGGACAACTTCCGATGCAATATGAATGTGTCAACTATAGATCTTACACCTTTCAAATCATTACTGAAATATAGCAGAATCAGTTCACAAACAATTATTGTTGTTTGCTGAATTGTGCACAGACTGTTACCATGACAACAACACTGATATACTGTAGTTTGTTACATGCTGTCACTGCTCAGGCAGTTCTGACTAACGGGTGACCTGTGGTAGCTCATAATCTCCCAGATCTGATGAGACGTTGATGTCATAAGACTCCTTTCATCCTAGCCGCTATTTTTCTGTCACTCGGTGCCTTGCATGCAGGACTAATTGACATGAATGCCACTGGAGAGGACGAACTGTCTAAGTTGTACAGAACAGTTTCGCCATGGAGTTACTCTTTATTTACTGCATTGATGACTGCAGATAAGACTGTCACTAATGCTAGATCTTAGATTGAAACTGTATCTCTGGAGCTGAGTGCCTCTTGCCAGCGCTGTACTCATCCTCCAGCTCTTCACCCCCATTGCGTTGCGTTGAGAGTACGGATGACTCAAGTGTTACCATTGTTGTCGGTGCTGAAAGGCGTGGTAGTGTGTGCATGGTCAACTCCGACGGAATGCAGACTCTTATCGTGGGAACTTCATGTGATTAGCTACAACTAGACACAGCACTACATCAGTATAGGTGAATCGGAGAATGAAGCTGCTCCTGCTCAGATTTTAATACCAGAGACCTGGTGACAGGCTATGGATTTCCACCTCTTCAGTAGGCTGAATCTCTATCATCATCACTTCCATAGATGTTTGTCTGTTTTAGGCGTCATAGTGCTATCGATTCTCATGTGTGATAGAAGTATCAGGAGGTACTCTTCAATGGTGTACCTGATGGGTATGTAGAACTATCTCGACGGGACACAAGTTATCCTTCAACTGGTTGGCTAATTTCTTAATTTAATACATTCAGCCACCTATCGGTACATTTACAGTGATGGTGATATGCGACACTCTGTTTGTCATTGGTTGGTTTGTCCCTACCATACTGCTGAATTATATGACAGAATTGGAATTCAATGACACTTCATGTAAAGCGCTGCAAGGTGTGAGTTTCTTCGGAAGAGCTGGTTCCAGCACTTTCATTGTCGTGCTGGCAATTGAGAGAAATGCAGCTTTGAGATTTCCGAAGAGGTTGGTTCTAAGAACTAATAGAGACATAAATCTCGCAGAACTGATGATTTACAACTTAGGATTAATTACCTAACGCCAATTGATAACGGCTAACTTGTAGTACTTGGTATTTCGGAGCTGACAACTTGTGCTGAACACAAACAAAAACCCACTAGTTACTGCATGAAAAACTTACAATTCGTTGCATTTTCTGACTATTATTACTATCATTGCTATTATTATGAAGTATTACTGATCAACGCACCTTTTACTCTCCTATTGGCCATTGCGCCGGTGTCATACGCTGGTGGTACACAGGTGCTGCGCAGGTATTACGCTGGCATTAGTTCGCACTTAGTACGCTTCGGCAGCTTCTTGCTGGCTTTAGCACTGACGTAACACCGATGCTTAGGACACCTGCGCGCATGTGGATAGGAGAGTAAAAATTGCCTTGATAAATTCAATGAGATGGATTGTGAATAGAGCTCTGTCACGGTTCTTGCAGGTGGCCAGGATTGCATGTGCCAAGTGCAGCTATGGTGGTTTCAGCAGTGATATTGGTTCTCCTGGCTCCTGTCTCTTACTACATCTCACTGCATCGAATCTGGAATGAAAATCTCAGAAATTGTGTTTACACAGTCACATTGACAACTCTGATTGACCGTTGAGTTTGGTCACATAGTCGAGTTATAAGCTTTCGCAATATATAAATACTTTCGTGTGGAATGAATTGGGTAAGGAGTAGGAGATGGCTCAGTGGTAGAGCCTGCACCTCGAGACATGAAAGTGTTGAGAGGTTGGGAGTTCGAATCCCACTGCAGATCTCCTGCTAAGCCCTCAGCCACAGGTGTGCTCCTACCTTCCTAGAATCTGAAAGCAGCCTGACACCACCTATGACAGCCTCGCCCTTAAGGCAGTGTGATTTTTCAGTCCGCAGGCACATGAGACAACCTTGCGATTTTAACCTTGTTTAAAACTTTTTAGCAGCACAGTTTTGATTGCAACATTCAAAATGGCTCTTGGAAAGGCAGTGTGAGGATATCCACGTATAGTTAGCTGGAAGCGGGTATATGATTGAAGTAGGCATACACTCCTGTCCCCGGTAATTCCATTGCCGGGAATTATGGACTGAGAACTACCAATTTTCTGTTAGCGATTGACTGTCATTAGCTGAGATTGTCATACACATCATACAACTGGACATGCAATCAGCTGGCATCGGCATGCAGCTGTGTTTCAATTGTGATCAAGTGGGTGAGAGAATCACAAGAACAGATGATACCTTATGTAGCTAATGGTAATATTGTTCTTCTTCTCAGCATTGCTTCGATGCATTGATGGTGCTACATTGTCGGTGAAAAACCATATTTGCTGATTTCTGCTCCCATATTGCCCAAGGTGGCTGGGAAATGTGGTCTTCTGAGTGTTTATCAACTGTGTTTGCTTCTGAAAGGTAGTCAACATGAACCGCGCTTCAGAGCTTAATAAATGAATATGCTTTAGCCTGTTAACCACTGGATAACAAGAGACCTTGGATCAGAAATATAAATTTGACTTTGGCTTGATGGATGATGTCATCCTCTTTAGCCTAATAATCCCTGCTGAGAAGCTTAACCGACCTAACTCTATCATAAATACCAGGATTTCTTGTTTTTTTTCAGGGACAGAGAACTACTCAGGGTTGAATTAGAGTGGTTGTAGTGGTAGGAACGTTGGTCCTTCAGCTAATATTCAACCTGACGCTGCTGATATCTATGATACGCAAGAGAAAGAACAGAGTGGTTGATCCGATACACTCTACAATATCAGCGGCTCGTCAGAACAACAAACAGCTGAACAAAATCGACTTCATATCTCATCATGTGTCTGAACTGTCTGCTGCTGAACGTCACTGTTTTTGCCGCAGCAATAGTTCTGAATGGGAAGCGCACTGACATTAGCAGTCTACGGAAGAGTCGGCAGATAGTAGAGCTTATCTGCCTCGCCATTATAGCAGCCAAAGTTCCCACACTTGTTCTGATATCGAACAAACTCCGACTGACAGTGATTTCTGCCTTGACCTGTGGAAGCGGCTCCAGAAATCAACCAGGTCTCAGAGACTGGTCAAAGTTGAAGAAGCGAAACAAATTAGTAAAATCAGTTGAGATGCAAGCTTACAGAGTTTCAGCTCAGACTGCAGTCGCTTGTGCTACAGCTGGTGCTGCAGCCAGTGCTGTGGCTGACACCATGGCTGGCTTTACTGTTGAGACTGTAGCAGAGGTTGGGGCTACCACTGCTGTTTTGGATGCAGCTAATGCAGCTGATGCAGCTAAAACATTGCTGGTGATGCTGACTACGCAGCTGGTGATGCAGCTGGTGATGCAGCTGGTGATGTAGCTGGTTGTGCAGCTAGTGATGTGGCTGACTATG
>ERZ1740065.3287-NODE-3287-length-10117-cov-11.204830_pt1 | contig 10117 bp, 6 predicted proteins | sample MGYA00581738_ERZ1740065 | MGnify/ENA primary metagenome ERZ1740065 (study PRJEB43018, sample SAMN04849749) | marine metagenome | isolation source: floating plastic debris | place: Pacific Ocean | collected 2008-09-01 | study: EMG produced TPA metagenomics...
CTCTGAGCTTATCCCACACCTCTCAATATTATTTTTGTCAACCTGCGGAATGTCGATTTGATCTGTAGCGCTCGCTACTTTGCAGAACTGATATGACTATCTGATCGCCTGCTTAAACACAGCTGGGGTAGACCTGACAGGTATCAGTCACATAGATAAAGCATTGCCAATCGCTGAGTATTACCAGATCAAAAGTCTGCCCACTGCGGTCACCGGGATGCCAAGGCGAAAGTGATCGACAGCTATGCAGACCTTTGTAGGCCTGGAGCTCATCAAGCTAACCCACTTCCGGCAGCTTTCCAGAAGTGTAGGTATCTGGTAACGATTGATCGCCAAGTTATAACGGTTGTGTGATGAGCCCCGCTGACCTGGTTAACCGGCTGAAAGCTGAGACTATTGGTGTATATAACTTCAAAACCTGATAGCGCACCTCATCACTGCAGACACTCGGTTCAAAGGGTGTAGATAAACTGGAGATTGTACGACGCACAAATTTATTCCGCTTGCCGCGTCGCTAACCGTTCTTGCGAATGTGCTCGGAATCGCACTCAGGGCACCCTATAGCTCCAACTTCCTTATTTTTCGATAATTATGCAGCGCCTAAATAATTTCTTTGTACACTGTAAGTCGCCTCGTACTGGGCGATATTCTTTACTGCTCCAATGATGCTTGAGCAGCTTACTATTGGATTCAAATTACTGGTGTTGCTGATATAAAGTAATGAATATATTGTGCAAGTCAGACCATCGCTGGATTTCAAGCTCTAATTCATCCCAGGATTAAGCAATGGCTTCTAAAGAGGTTGCCATACTGAATCCATTTCTACCTCTTTGCTTAGCACAATACAGAGCCTCATCAGCCCGCTGAAAGAAATCATGAAAAGAATTAGATTTCTGAGGAATAATATTGGCAACTCCAGCACTCACAGTTACATAAGGACTGATAGGTGAGCGGCAATGTTGTAATTCAAGAGAAGTTACAGCTGTGCAAATCTTCTGAGCTATATCAGCAGCACTTTCTTGGGATATCCCCGAACAGACCAAGGCAAACTCTTCACCTCCATACCTGGCAACAAAGTCTGTTGAGTGGATTAGTGCATTGGATAAGGTTTGAGCAATTTGGAGTAAGCAAAAGTCTCCGGTTCGGTGACCATACTCATCATTATAAAGCTTGAAATAATCCACATCAACAATGATCAAATTTATGGAGTCTTGAAGGAAAATTGCTTTCTCCCAAGCTTGACATAAGTGCTCGTCAAAATATCGACGATTAGGAATTTGAGTCAGGGTATCAATATAGCTCAGCCGCTTTAATTCGAGATTACTTTCTTGCAGTTTAAGGAATGTCTTCTGATGTTCTGATACTTCTGTATAAAGCTGAGATTCAATAACCTCAGCATGACTTTCAGCAGTATTCAAAAGATTTTTCAAGTCTTCTACTTCTTGTCCTAAATTCTTTATTTTCATTTCGAGATACTGATTTTTGGTAAGCAAATCATCTCTCGAAAAATGGCCTTTAGACAAAATACTTAGACTTGAGGCCAAATGTCTTTTTTTGGTGTCAGTCAGGATTTTTCCAGTAGCAATGTGTGACAAGATAAAGCTATTGATATTCTGAGTATTCAGTGGCTTAGAAAAAATGTACCCCTGACCATAATTGCAGCCCAAAGCTCTAAAATGGACCAGTTGCTCTTGGGTCTCTAAACCCTCTGCAGTGACCTCAACGCCCAAACCTTGTCCCAATGCGAGCAAGCTTTGAACAAGATAAAATTTTCTGTGATTATTATCGACATCATCCGTAAATGAGGCATCTAACTTGAGAATATCACAGGGAAAGTCAAGCAAATAACTCAAGGAAGAGTAACCGGTACCAAAATCATCAATTGCAATTTTCACTCCAAGCGACTTAACTTTTGCTAACTCGTATAGTGTCTGTTGGCTATGCTCAAGCAAAACACTTTCAGTAATTTCCAAACTCAAGAATTCTGACTTAAGGCCAGTTGACTTTAGAGCTTTATCCACTTTTTTATGGAAATCACCACAAAGAATCTGGCAGACTGAAACATTAACACTGACAAACAGATTGCATGCTTCTGAAAATTGATCCTGCCAAACTCTCATGTGCTGACAGGCTTTTTGAAGAACCCATTGTCCTAGAGTATCAATGAGTTGGCTTTTTTCTGCCAGAGGGATAAAGTCCTTTGGCGATATAATACCCCATCTAGGATGTTTCCAACGAACAAGTGCTTCAAACCCGACCAAGAGTTCTTCATTCAATGAGAAAATAGGTTGATATTCTAGAAAGAGCTCATTTCTTTCTAATGCCTTCCTTAAAGAATTAGCTAAGCCAAGATGGTGTTCAAACTTCTCTTGGATTTTTGGTTGAAACACAACGCAATGAGAGGAACCAGAAGATTTTGCATGATTCATTGCAGCACTAGCATCTCGAAAAAAATCTTCGGCTTTACCCAAACTCACTTTATTATGAGTAATTCCTAAACTAATACTAATAAAAACTTCATCATCTCCCAAATGAAAGGAGGAGAATAGGCTCTCATAAATTCGCGCTGCAATCTTATCTAAACTAGCAGTACTTTTGACGCCATGGATGGCAATGGCATATTCATCTCCTCCTGCACGAAAAAGGCGATCATTTAACCGTATAGCGCCTTGTAACCTTTGACCAATTTGGATAAGTAACTGGTCTCCTATTTGAATACCCAAGCTACTATTGATAACACCAAAGTTGTCAACACCAAGGAGCAGCACTGCAAACAGCTTGTCGTTACAATCGATATAATGCTCAATATACTTCAGTAGGGCTCTTCGATTGGGCAATCCTGTAAGCTCATCAAAGAAACAAGCATCTTTAGAGAAAAAACAATTCTTATCGACCAGATCACGCATTGTATCAACCCCTTCAAGAATCGGCTATTTAAATTTATTTCTATTATCTATCGAGCGGTATTGTTGATTATTTTACGCTAGAAAGTTTCTCGATCAGTTCTAACAAGAAATAAATTCATTATTCTTTCAGATAAGACCAACCATAAAGTCATAATCATTATATTTTAATGATCGTGGCATCATGACAAAGAAAAACAAAAGTAATTCATTAATAAAAGCCAGAAACTCCCAATAAAGCAGCAAGATATGTGGCGAAATGAAATTTGGCCTGCAAAGACTTTGTCAGATCAAAAGAGTTTATTTGAGAGCCATTCAAGGATCAGTAAAAACAAATTCCAGGCTAGGCATAATCCGCTTCAAATTCACCAGCGATTTAGTTTGCCAAGTAATTTTTTTTGAGGCTTTAACAGCAACATGGATGCTTTTCTTGTCTCTAGCTCTGATTACAAATTTTGCGATTATACTAATTCCCAAACTGTTGAGATAGTCTAGCTCGCTGACATCAAGCAAAACTCGTGGAGGCTCCTTGCTGATAACAAGATCGAACCAACTCAAGATTTCATGAAATGCTTTCTCTCGCTGCATTAAATGCAGTTTTCCACTGAGACTAATAATTTCATTTTCGCAATCGTAATGAATCGAATAGCTTAGAGATTTATTTTTCGTGAATCCAGAGGAATTGTTCATGTTTAGGAATACTCAACTTGAGTTCATATAGAATTGATAGGTAGTTGGACAATAACACAACTCAAAACTTTAAAATCATGAGCTGTGGAAGTGAATTTCCAGCTTATCTCGGCTTTGTAATCATGTATTATCGACAACAGTCCCAAGCCAGATTTGTCGTTGTCGTTTAAGCTTTGTTCTAGCTGCTTAATATAAAGCTCTGAAGGGTCCGAGTACCTAATCTCTCGTATATAATCCAAAAAGATATTGCGCCTGTTTTCACTGATTAAATTTGTTGACGAGACTGTAATGTATTGCGTGGCGACATTGATTTCCAACTTGATTTTAGTTGCAGTTAAATCGCTATACTTAATTGAATTCTCCAGCAATTCATTAGCAATATAGTCAACGGATTGTCTGATTTCAGCCTCTGCCAGGAGATCTTTGTCAAGATAACTTACGTATATAATCTTTAGGAACTGAAGTGCGATCTCGCCAAATGAAAAGCGATGAATCAACAAGCCATTTTTGTCATACTCCGTCTTGAGTAGTTGATAGTTTAGCAAAAAATTAGCTTCTGAGAAGCCATCTTGGCTTTGCAAGGGTTCTAAAAATTCCCTAGGATTAAAGTCATATTTAGTAGCCATCTTTATTAGTCATTTTCTACTTCTGTTTCAAGATAAGTAACGTTATGTCATCTAAAACCTGACTGGTGCCGATATGGCTTTTTAAGTCTTCAATGACATTCTTTATAATTAACTGGGATGAATGGCTGCGATTACTACAAACTGATTCACATAGGCGCTGGACTCCATACGACTCTCCTTGAGCATTTTCTGCTTCAATAACCCCATCAGTGTAAAGCGCCACAACATCTCCCGAGGATAAATTAAGCTTTCTTTGATCAATAAATTCTTTAATGTTTTTCTCTAGACCAATGGGAAAACCTAAATAGGTTGTATCAATGGATTCAACGTGTCCATCAGAGCGCACAATGATGATATCTTCATGCTGACCAGTAATGCTGAGGCTGCCATTAAAGTAGTTGAGCAATGACAGCGTAAGGTTACGATGAGACTTAAGTTTTCTGGCATTATCAACAATGACATGGTTAAGCGTATTCAAAAGCTTTTTCTGATCTGTTTGCTCACTTTCGATTAGGGTTCGCATGGCAGTTTGAACCATAATCATCAAGAGCCCGCTCTCTAAACCATGTCCAGTTACATCCCCAATACTAATATGGACACTACCATTACGTGGGTGAACATCGTAATAATCACCACCAACCTCCTCTGCAGGTTCCATAAATCCTGCAACGTCAATGCCCTCAATATTCCTTAGATCTGAATCTTGAGGGAGGATAAATTTTTGGAGTTGACGTGTGATTTCTAGTTCAGTCGAGAGGCGATCATTCTCGACTGCTAGTTGTTTATTGAGTTCTGCGATTTCTTGGTTTGCTAAAGCGAGTCTAGAAACGTATATTTTTTCTTGATCTCGAAGCTTCTTATTTTCCAAACATGCCTCTACTTTTGCGCGAAGTAGCGTAAAATTAAAAGGCTTCGGCAGATAATCTTCTGCTCCCATTTCAATGCATTTTGTAATACTCTCAATCTCAGTCAGTGATGATATCATAATCACCGGTATGTGTTTCCATCGGCTATGCTTAAGTCGATCTAATACTTGATAGCCGTTCAGGCCAGGCATAACAATATCTAGCAGAATGAGATCGAAATCTTCCTCGGCAATTGCCTGCAGAGCCTCTTCACCAGACTCTGCCAAACTGACTAAATATTGTTCTCGATCAAGCTGCCTGTAGAGCAATTCTTGATTGCTGCGATTATTATCAACAAGTAGGATTTTAAGTTCTTCAGTTCTTATAAACCTACTGTTCTGTGGATGGAATTTGATCTCATTGAGAGATTTTTCAACATCAAGCAGACTTGCTTTGTTGTCAAAGAAAGTTTCTTCTAGCTTTTCCCTGATTTGACCTTGCGCTTGGTGTGTTTCAACAGGAGGCGAATATTCTTTTAACCACCTAATATCTTCACCTAATAATACATTTAATTTAGAAGCTGCCTTTAAGATTCTTTCAATATCTTTGGAGAAAGCTGTTTCACTAATTTCCAATATTCCTCGAGTTTTTTGTTCGATCAAATTAACTTTTTGAGCAGTCTTATTTTCTAATGTTGATCTGAGCTCAACGATGTTCCAGAAGCAGCCTTGCTCTTCTAGAATTTCGGGCTCGAGTGTGCTCTTAATAATTGCCTGGATATCTTTACCAATTTTCAAGATCTCTATTAGGGTTTTTGAAAGTTTATTGACATCTGAGAGTCTATTTCCTTCTTCCAGATCCTCAAGTATTAAGCCACTATATCCTTGAATGATATTAAGAGGTCCAAATAGCTCGTGGCGCCAATATGCCAGCAAGGCAGTCGTGATTTCTATCTGTTCACGCATGATTTCAATAATTTAGTAAAGTCTTGGAAAGTACCTGATTCAATGACGAAGAGGATGTTTAAAAGGAGAGCTTCGTGTAGTAAAGTCTATCCAAGCTCATCTAGAAAAGATCGAAAATCCTATTCCACTTGAATTGCCTAAAAGCAGCTCAGGTAACCAAATACTGGTTAGAAAACCTTTCAAACATCCTCTAAAGAGATTGCGACGGTAAAGTCAAAGTGAACTGGGCACTTTTCGTACAAATTTAATATGAACAAGTGAGAAGTATTCTTTTTTTAAATAGGTTGCACTTGCTCTAGTAATATTTCAATTTTCCCAAGTAAGCGTGAAAACTCGATAGGCTTAGTATCGTATTCATCACATCCAGCCGCTAATGCTTTCTCACGATCGCCCGACATGGCATGAGCCGTTAATGCAATCACCGGAATCATTTTGGTATGAGTATCTGCCTTCAGTTGACGAGTCGCTTCCCACCCATCCATGACAGGCAAACTCATATCCATCAGGATTAAGTCAGGAAAATCCGATTTTGACTTCTCTAGGCTTTCAATACCGTCAGTTGCAATGATAACGTCATATCCCTTACGCCTTAATCGCCGTGAAAGCATATCTCGATTCATTTCATTATCTTCAACCAGTAATATCTTGGTCATGATATTAATATTCAATCCTAAGTATGTTTTTTAGCTACGATTTTTTCGATCTTGTCAGGGAGCTTGAAAGTTCAATTTTCTATTTCAACACGGACAAAGCCTTTGGTTTCTGAGTCGCAGCTTTCTGATGACACTCGTCTGTCATACTTAATGCTTGTGACAGTAGTTTGGCCACTTCACTCAGCAAAGTTGAACGCTCATAAGCACCCTTCTGAAAGATTTTCTGAACTCGACTATTGAGGAACTCACGTTCTTTTCCTGTTAGTTCTTTAGCCGTAATGACGATGACCGGAACTGACTGCCAGTCGGGATGATTTTGCAGTTCATAAATGAACTCAAATCCATCCATGTTGTGCATCATCAGGTCAAGAATAATAGCTCCGGGCTTCGTTGATTTCATCAGTGTCAATGCTTGGGCACCATCGGAGGCTTCAAGGGTTTTTAGATTATCCGTTTCCAGCTGTCGCTTTAGCATTTCGCGAGTTGTTGAATCATCTTCAACAACCAGCAAAACAGATGGTGATTTCTTAACCTTGTACTTCTCAATGACTTTAATGATCTGTCGACGATCAATCGGCTTAAGCAGATATTCATCTGCTCCCAAGGCATATCCTAGATTCTTGTTGTCAATCATTGACAGCATGATGACAGGAATGTGGGCAATCTTTGGATTAGCCTTTAACCGACTCAAGACTTCCCATCCGTCCATTCCCGGCATCATCACATCTAGCGTAATGGCATCGGGCTTCAGTTCTTGAGCAATACGGTAACCTTCTTCACCATTCATTGCAGTGACGATATCAAATCCTTGGCTACTCAGAGATCGCTTAAGGATGTCATGAACCAGAGAATCATCATCAATTACCAAAATAACTGGTTTACGATAGATGAGAGCTTTAGGATGATTCTTGTCATTCATTTCTTCTTCAGCTTTAGTCGTCTGAGTTTCGACTTCAGCTGGTAAATGGATTGTGAAAGTACTCCCCTGACTCATTTGGCTTTCTACGGTAATATCGCCGCCCATCATTTGACAAAACTGCTTCGTGATAGCCAAGCCAAGCCCGGTGCCACCATACTTTCGTGTCGTTGAGGCATCAGCTTGACTGAAAGCCTGAAACAACTTTTGTACCTGTTCTGGTGTCATGCCAATGCCACTATCACTGATCTCAAAGCTTAGCCAGGGCTGCCCATCTCGGTTGTAGCGATTAACTGTTAAGGTTACAGTCCCTTGTTCTGTGAACTTAGAGGCGTTGCTAAGCAAATTTAGCAACGATTGACGAACTTTTGTTAGGTCAGCTTTCATACTCCCGACCGTCTCAGAACACTTGACAATCAGCTGATTAGACTTGTGATCAATCAGAGGTGAAATTGTTGCTTCAATTTCTTTGATTAGTTGCCCAATATTGAACTCCTCTAAAAAAAGTTCCATGCGGCCAGCTTCAATTTTTGAAAGGTCTAAGATATCATTAATGAGATTTAGAAGATGCCTGCCAGCACCATGAATCTTTTTCAGATCTTGGCTGAAGATGTCATCATCTAGCTCTTCAGCTTCTTCTTGCAGCATCTCGCTGTAGCCAATAATGGCATTCATCGGAGTGCGTAATTCATGACTCATATTCGCCAAGAAGTCACTTTTCGCTTTGCTAGCTGCATCAGCAGATTCTTTAGCTTCTTCAAGTTCTAAGGTTCTATCTTTAACTCGCAGCTCTAAGGTCTCAAACGAGGCTTGCAATTGAGCTGACATTTTATGAAAAGAGTGCGAGAGGAAATCAATCTCATCTAGGTTGTTTTGCAGTGAGTTCTGAAAATCTTCAGCCCTCAAGGCAGTCTTTCCATTCAATCTTTGATGCCGCTCGTAATCCAATTTTTCCAGAGTTTTACATTCTTCCAAGATAGGTTGGAGCCGCTTGTTTAAGCGTCTGACAAAGATAGAAACGATCAATGCCAACAATGCTCCAGCCCCCAAGGCACCGCCTACCGTGATCAGTAGTACGGGGCCGACCACAACTGATTGTGGCAGCGAGGCTACAATAACCCAGTCATTGATAGCTATTTTTTGATAAGCCCAGTACTTACCATTGTGTTTAATGAGGCCGGAGTCGTTACTACTGATTTCTGCCCAAATCCCTTTCAACTCTTCGACAGAATCATAACTTTGTCTAATTTTCTGTGGATCGGGGGGATAAGACACTAAATTGCCTGATTGAGTCAAGACAATAAAATCACCTTGCCCAGCAATCACCGAGTCATCCATTTGATTGCTGAGCGCTGTGGAGTTGACATCCATGGAAATAAAGCCAAGGACGTCACCAGCTTCGTCATAAAGAATGCGATTTGCAGTGGTCATCGTGACGCCATACCACAGATAGGGCTCTAACCAGTTATCTTCACCAGCAGCAATCGTGTCTAAGTAGTAAGCCTGATTAGGAGAATCATCCTCAACCACTAAATCAGAAAACAGAATATCTGAATTAGGCTCAGCTAAGGGACTACCAATTTGGTCGTCTTCGCCCTGATCTTCATAATAATAGCTGGCAAACCATTGCTCACTTTGCACAATGCTGTAGGGTGTTTGCTGCATAGACATGCCCATCACGAGAGAGGGACGGTTCAAGAAAAAGCTCAGTAACGCTGCATTATAATCTTCTGGATCGCTTCCTTTATCGCGCATGAACTGCATAATGCCGCTAATGTCATCGAGTGCCTGCTCTACTGGTGTAAGTTGACTTTTTATAAAGTTAGCTTCTGTACTCAGAGTGTCACGGATTTGTGTTTCAGCTTGTTTTTCGAGTACGCCATAGAACAAGAAGGATATCCCTCCTAAACTAATAATCGCCCCCCCCATAACAGCAGCAAATAGATTCGAAGCAATGGTTTTTTTTACCTGAAAAATATTCTTAAGCTTGCTTTTTTCAGGATTCATTAGATTTTCAGTCGAGGGAATTTCATTCTCCTTTTTCATTGACCTAGCCTCTTTTTGTTTTTATTAATATATAATTAGATTTCAGAAAGATTGACTATGTTTGGTCACCTCGTCAAAAGACAGAGGCAACCAAAGTCTATCTTGATTTACACAGTCTTTAAGGGTTGAAGTTGATCCGAAACTGATTCAGAAGTACTGAGAAAGCCGGTCCTTACGTAGTAGTCTAGGTATGGCTTCAGAAATTCCGCGTTAATTTTAGGGCAGTGAATGCCTGAATTTTGAAGACCATCCAAGACATTTTTACAAGATACCCATTTTGCATTAACCGAAGATCTTTCAATATAGCTTGGGTTTCTGACGTCCTCTTTAGAGGTTAGGACTGAAACAATCCCATCAACTTTACGGATGTTCTGGGTCAGTAAGCTTTGCCACTGTTGAGGTATCACTTGCTGAATGTCGTAGCCACAGTTGTTAATGGCGGCTTCATATTCCTGCATAGAGACTTGATGAGG
>ERZ1740065.3288-NODE-3288-length-10116-cov-12.077527_pt1 | contig 10116 bp, 1 predicted proteins | sample MGYA00581738_ERZ1740065 | MGnify/ENA primary metagenome ERZ1740065 (study PRJEB43018, sample SAMN04849749) | marine metagenome | isolation source: floating plastic debris | place: Pacific Ocean | collected 2008-09-01 | study: EMG produced TPA metagenomics...
TGACCAATGAGGGTTTGACCAATGAAAGCTTGACCAATGAGGGTTTGACCAATGAAAGCTTGACCAATGAGGGCTTGACCAATGAAGGTTTGACCAATGAGGGTTTGACCAATGAAAGCTTGACCAATGAGGGTTTGACCAATGAAAGCTTGACCAATGAGGGCTTGACCAATGAAGGTTTGACCAATGAGGGTTTGACCAATGAAAGCTTGACCAATGAGGGTTTGACCAATGAGGGCTGAATTGTGGATACAGTTTTCATAGGGACAGGTGTTGCTCTAGCACCATCCATGCTAAAACATCACTAACTTCAGTGACCTGAGCGTTTTTATCAATGGAGAGTACTAGGTGATCAATCAATGAATCTACAGATAAATACGTTCAAGTGTTTTTATTTTCACTGAAGTTCTCAATGTACGTCTCATGTTTACATCCATGGTTACTATTTTATCTCAGCAATCGCCTACACAAACTTGGCATATGGCCGACCAACAAGACAAAGTACGTCACATGAGAACTATCCCTCTTTCTTTGCTACTGATGGTATCATATACAAGGCGGACATAGGATTCACACACACCAACGCGGCTAATGACCCTTGTCCTTGGTGGACAGTCGATCTCGGTCAAATCTACCGACCAGAGGAAATCATCATCGCCAACAGATACTATAGAAACAGCAATCTGTGTAAGCTAATTTACTTCACAACCCCAAAACACAAATCGGCAGATGTACATGTCAATGTCCCTTATAATGTACATTTGGAATTGTTCTACTCTCCTGTCTGCATGTGCACTGCTGTCATATACAGGTGCTATGCCTGCTTTAGTCTACACTCAGTATGCTTTTAGCTGTTTTAGTGCCTTAGAGCCCACATGCACTGCAATCAACACCAGAGCTTTCATGCCTGCTGCTGAACATGTCGGTATGAGAGTAAATGATGCCCTACATTTTCAGCGCAGTGTGTCCCCCTAGAGTCATATATCCGGTGCACCTGCTCACTCTGACAGCAATAATTCCACGAGTGCCTTCACTCTTCTTGATGCAGAACTTATACCACTGTGCTATTCAGTAGAAATACGGAACAAAACCTGTGCACAGCATAGAGCATTTAGGTCTGATATGTAGCCGTTGTACAAACGCTGTTACTGGAGAATTTCGTGAAATCAATACTGACAACCCCCAGGTCAGTGTCAGCTGGTACTGTTTTTAACTGGAAGTGCAATTTTTTTAGAGTAAATTTCTGTAAAATCTATCAGTAAATCAACATTATCTTGTGGTCACTACCCTACATGTATCAATAAGCATCAATCAATATCGATATCAGTATCAGTAATCAATAGCTAGCTTGTAGTTCAAAATCGGATTCCCTAGTAAGAGCTACTATTAGTTGGCAGTAGGTCATGTGATTTCTGCAACGCGGATATATTTTATTAGTTATCATTACTATTATTATTACTTTCAGCTGTGTTGGTAGTGGTATTGGTAGTGGTATTGGTAGTCACACTGGTAGTGGTATTGGCAGTTGTAGTAGTGGTAGTGGTATTGGTAGCTGCTACTACTGGTAGTTGTAGTTGTAGTGGTATTGATATTGGCAGTGGTGGATCTAGTGTTGGAACTAGCGGAGGAACTAGTGATAGAAGGCGCGGTCCTGCTGCACGACAGCGACACTTTCGTGGTGGGTGGTGGATGGTCCACTAGTAAGCGTGACGAGAGGTTTATTGTAGAGAAGCCGGCCTGGTACAGAACTATACTTATACGCATGAACAATTGCGATGCTTCAATTCACAGTACGCCATACTGTAGCATTTGTGCTTATCATGTGCTTGTTTGTGCTTATCATGTGCTTACTAGTTTGCGAAAAGTCGCTCTCCCTCCGCGGCCTCGCAGTACAAGAAACGACTAGAGTTTTCTTTACATGCACCTCTTCTCAGTAGCAATCGCTGTATATTTGCTGATTTCCTTACAAATATTAGTGCTGTTCTAGCTTACAGGCTGGCAAATGTATCACTATTGGCATCTGACAGTCCCACATTCACTACCCCAAATATCACGGACCGTAATAGCGAAGGCAAGAGGCTATTTAATGCGCCCTGGGAAGAGTTCTATTACAACGAATCATATCTCAACCAGAGGAATACTTCTGTCCCAATCCCGCTCGGACTGCAATATCTAGTCATATTCAAATGTGGCTATGATGTGTTGAGTATGAAGGAAGTGCTCATTATGGGATGTTGTAAGTATTTGTATACTCTTTAAGACGTCTACCCGTTTTGCGTTTGTCATAAAGTTAAAATGGGAGGGGGGTTGTGTACAGGTCCAATAGCATGATAATAGTCTCACAGGGGTTCTTGTTTCGGAGGTTTGATAAGAGAATGACGGCCACAGAGTTTGAGACACAACGCTATCTAGCAGGAGCAAATGGCATTGGGTGTTGGGCTTTATGGTCAAGGCATACCTTGGGTGTATCAAAGTGAGAAGAACTATCGGTTTTTGTCATTCTCCTGTCAATTTTCATGCACACTCCCACAGATGCGTGTGAGCTGCATGCATGCATATCGACCGGAGAATGAGAAAAGCTGAACTATCATTAAATACAATTATTTGACTTTTGCAAGCCCCCTGTCGTTATGCTCTCTCAGTTTGTAGTTTACATTACTCTCCCCTACTATACTGTCACCTGTCACTCACCTATAGATGTGACCTTCCTATGGGCCACTAACTGAACGCCTGCGCCAGTTTTATCGGGAGTTCGCTTGCAATTGCTAGCGAGCCTAAGAGTGCAAAAAAGCGGGAACATGCGCGAACAATTAACATAATGACAGAAGATTCACAGAAGCCAATTATTCTCCTATGTTGCCCGCTCTTGCTCCATGTGTTCTGTTACTTGTACACAGTCTTCTACGTTTTAGTCGTGCAGGCCATCCCACCATCTGCAATGAAAGTCATGTCACAGCAGTATGGATGTATCAGCGTATCTTGGCAACCGATCGCAAGTATACCAGAGCAATGTCAATCTTATGACGTAAGAGTAAACTTCACATTCTCCATACCTTTCAATGTATCTCTATAACTTATCTCTCCAGTATTCCCTCTTTCATCTGCTTTCCCCCTTTGCCCTTTGTCTCACTTTCCCCATCATTATGTACTGTAAATATAGAAATTTTAGTGATCTCACAATAATAGCTATAATAACCACTCAAAGAAAAAATGCTATTAAAGTTATCGCTATATTTTTTATAGCTCTTTATGTTATATTCAGGTCAGAAAGAAATCGCTAAAAATTGTAAAAGCTATTATTTAAAATACAGCAAATTTGAAAAAAAACCGCTATAAATTGACGACGCTGAAATTTCTATGTTTACAGTATCATGCAACCTATTTTTCTCCTGTCTTCCGCATCCTCCTCCTTTCGTTCCCATCTAATCTATGTATTTTCCCATTCATATCGCTATTTTGATGAAGAATGAAGCTTAGCTAATGAAGAAATGCCTTACAGTTGTATCATCCTTCCTATAGCTGCGATATAGAGTGACATGTGGTAATGAAGACGCTGTGCTGCCAAGAGGAAACTCAAGTTATGAATTCTGCAATCTTCCACCCGGTCGAGATGTGAATTGTCAAGTCCAATCACAAGTTGACAGCAGCACTAGTGAACCCATAAGGCTGTCAGGGGCACCTCTTTGTAAAGGTATGGGAACTTTCATTATTCCAAGGAAAACACTGGAGAATATAATAATATAACATAATAGTATGATATAATAATATGATATAATATAATCATATTATATAATATAACAATATAATAAGATAATAATATAATATAATGTGATAATATAATATAATAAGATAATAATATAATGTAATATATAACATAATAAGTATAAATGAATTCACTCTCCCAATTACTAGTGTGTAACCACATCTTTCGTTGGAAATTGAGACGCCGAATGGTAGCCTTGTATTTCTTCATTTTGTTTAGCATCCATACCATAATATATACCATAATATATACCATAATATATGCGCATTCAATTACTGGAATCGCATGAATACCACTCAAAGGAACTCGGGTTAGAAAATATTTTTTGTTTCTTATCCGCCACTTTCTTCAACCGGCCATTCATCCATTGCAGCACTATATTTCTCCTGCTTCATAAATTTTGCAGAACCGAGTCTGACAACCATAGAGACGAGTTATAGTGAAGATAAGAAAGGCTCTACCAGCCTGACTGCTACCATCCACTGGAAGGTAGGTATGTTAATGGTAGGCTAAACTATCGCAAATATCTGCAAATTCGTAGAAATCTCTGATTTCTGGCCATCGCAAAATGCAAATTTCTGCAATATTGGGCCACTGCACATCGCATAAGATGTTGAACTCTGACATACAAACAAATATGCGATTTTGTCATGATTGGTCAATTAGTGGCGGCTAATCATGCCACGTGACTCAATAGCCATCAGTCGCTATATGTTTATATTGAAACGTCTACAAACCATCGATTGTATGGAGCCATCCAAGTATAGGTAGCTCCAGAGTGCATTTGAATAATTTATCTTGTCAATTAATTTATGAAAACTCTTTGAGACCTTTGTGACAACGTTCAAAATGACTTCAGGAAGACAGGGATTAGATATCTTTCTATAAAATGATCTTTGCTTTAAACAACGGAGACAAGTCTTAATTTTTGGTCAACTATTATCTCATATATGTGTGATAGTGTAGCCTCTTGCTCAATTGTGCAAAACTGATTCGCAATTTGCAAATCCCAGATATTTATGATAGCGTAGCCGAGGTTTTATTGATGGGAGAGATACGAGTCTATCGATTATAGCGATTCCAGTTACTCTATGTACTTCATATCTCCTGCATTCAGTCCGCTGATTACAGTATAGCACTGGACTAAATTGTAGAACCTGATAGCAACAAAAATTTTAGCATTTCCTTCAAAATCCTCATAGCGATGTAATGTTAGCGATCCTGTAAATGAGAATAAACTGCTATATAAGTTATAATAAGTGTGATTTCCATTGCGAATTTGAATGGTAGCGATACTTTTTCATTGCTTTTTTTGCAGTTGTTAGACCGTCACTATCAAATCCACTACGGCATCTGTTTGATTGGTATGTGTGATCCATGAAACTGGAATTAAAATGATGAAAGCATAAGTAGAAAACACAATACAAAAATACAACAGATATAAAGCATAAAAAACATAATAAATAATCACCTTGTCAGCCCTTCAGTCGGCTGAAATGATGAAAATATGGGACTAGTACCCTCCATCGAGTCTTCTAAAAGGGAGAGATCCCTGAGGTATCAGACGACAGCTGGATGATTAAGTCTCCTATGTCCACCACCATGTCTACCGCCATGTCTACCACCATGTCTACCGCCATGTCTACCATGTCTACTACCATGTATACTGCCAGTCTACTGCCAGTCTACTATCATGTCTATTGTCATGTCTGTTGTCATGTCTATTGTCATGTCTGCCACCACGTAGCTATGCATACATAACTCACCACTGCACCAAAGACAGCCAGACAGCCAGAAAGCAATGCGGCCACCTATTGGAATAACCAGTTAGAGCCAAGCAGGTCCAGCACTGCAACAGCATATAAACCAACAGCATATAAACCAACAGCATATAAACCAACAGCATATAAACCTACAGCATATAAATCAACAGCATATAAACCAACAGCATATAAACCTATTAGGTTTTTGAATCTCAAACTGTGTGCCAGCAATCAACCAATTGCACACAACTGCAACCAAATGAGTGCGCGTGCACCCAATTCACAGCATTTTTGTGCGGCTGAGTGGGTGAGGAATTTCCTAGGGACTGTATTTCCCATTCTGCATGTGATAACGGGTCAGTTCTGACTGCTGTAGGCTTTGGGCAGGCTGTTGAGACCCAGCCCATACGACCAAAGCGTCATTTACAAGTCATATAACATTTTGGTAGGCAATGATCCAATTCTTGATGTTTCTCATCATAGGCTGCTGATCCACACTGTGTCAGCCTGCTGCCGTACTTTGTGGAACTGGTCAATGAGAATGATACAGCTGTAGACAATGCGTCGACAGCTGAGACAACAGTGAGATTCCTCGGACTGCATCGGTCTCGGCAGTACGCTGTGTCCGTTCTCATAACTAACAACAGGAACTTGAATTCGTCGGTCAAGATCAACTTCACCACGCCTGGTAAGTGTGGTATGATATCATTTTTCTTTAAATCATGAATAACTTCTCTTTCTATGCCTCTATGATAATATCATTGATCACTGCTGGTAACAAAATTACGCCATCCGTCTACTTACAATACTACTGCTTACACCACGACACAGGCTCTACATTCTCATTACTGGTCTGGTATGCTTGTGTCAATGCTATACTTCACCACCAAGAACCATCAGCCTTATTCGGCCATGTGATTTATTAGTGTGGTAGGACAAGATCAAATCTACTCAAACACAGCTAGTGGTCTTTAAATTTATATATTATATATATTTCAAGATCAATTTCCAAGTACTAATATGAGACAAATAGATCAACTACTGAATAAAACTACACTACAATAGAGTAAAACCTCATTACTATGCAATAAAAATGCTGTGCTTTGATAAATTTTGGGAAAAAAAATAACTTTTCGGCAATCGTATATGTTCAGCTCTGTACTTATCTACCTCTGTCATATGTTTTCAGGAAATGGCAGCTCTCCCATTGTACTGTAGCTTGGCTAGCTAATGGGAGGCTCTGGGCCTAACTTGTCTGAGACACATGAATAACCAAAATTCTTATTGTGATTTTTTAGATATGCCAGTAAAGATAGGTGATGGAGGAAAGACGCTTAGTGTAGTGCCTGCAGCCACAGGGGCCACATTAGCATTTATTGCAGCGGGAGTTGTGCTCTCTATAATTTTAATCGTGAGGAGACGGTAGGTGGAGCTGGGTGAACCCATTTCTTTGCGATCAGGCTCCTCGCTGACAGCTCGTGTTCCCCCGCTGTTTTATATTACATTTCTCGAACTTTAATTGGTCTCCAAGCAATGCGAATATGTCGATAATTCTAAACATCATAGGTGTCTAGTAAAACACTCTTAGACTACATGCTATCACCGAATAATTGAACTGAGGCCGAACAGGCTGTGACCCTTAACACTGGATTTCAGCATTTCAAATCATTGAGCCAACGTAACCCATATAGTCACTACCATCAGCTGCAAGTTTCTGCAAGTTTTTACGTACACAGCGTTTTACCCATTCAATGTCGCGTGGGAGGGGAGGGGGAGGTTGTTATTTTTTCTTGCTGGTATGCCGGAAATCTGCAAGCCCAAATCTGATTTGAGCCACTCTTAAGCTGCTTTTACACTGCCCGGTTTCAAGCATTCGGGAAAGGCCGGTTATTGAGAAGGGAGGCAACTCCCATTCCCAACCTTGGATTTTTACCTGGTTTTTGTTTTGGCTCTAGAGCCATTTTTCGTTTGGGTTTTCTTGGGTTTGGTGCATTGTGGGATGCAAAAAGCCTGCGAATATGCGAGTCAAGTTAGTAAAAATTTGAGTGTGCAGTGATGGTGAGACAGAAGGATATTGCCATCGAAGCTTTTATTGAGGAGATAACATAGCAGTTGACACAGCCCATTCATACTGCAGAGCAGTCATCCACAGCTTCATTCGGAGAGCAATAGTAATACAATAGTAATCTAGGAGGATTGTCTACAGTCAGCCATGCCAGTATTAAATCAACCAAACACGAAAGAACTCGTCGTAAAACTATCTGTTCTTCAGCAGATATGCTTACTTGGATCACAGGATATTATCAACTCATGTACGGTCTCACCTTGTCCAAACGCCTCTGAATTGAGGCTTTGATACATGTACACGATTTGTAAATGTCCCAAGCTGATTTATAGTCATTTGACCTTCCTAATCTACTATAAGTCGTACAATATTTATAGACTGCTAATAAAATCAAAACAGCTGACAGACTCTGTCTGTAAATGACCGTGATTTCAATCTTGAGAAAAGCGCACTACTAGTACTATTGCGCAACTTGCTAGCATGTGATTGGCTTCATCGGCGGTCATGCAATCCACTGAGAAAACGGCACTAGCGTTGTAACCCGGAACATTACTGAGCTGTGTAAAAGCATGTCGGACACTCAGGTTCGGTTATTACGAAAACTGGGCAAATCCGACCGAGCGATAACCAGGCAGTGTAAACGCTACTTTAACCATTCTGTCTTATTCCCTCTTCATTAGCACACCAACCTATAATAATAGCTAGCATCTTTTGGTTCTTTCATTTATAGAAGGCTATCTTTGAGGACTTTTTTTGTAACAAGCACTCCCCTGGGGCGTTTGTCATGTGAGAAGGTGTCAAATGGATGAAAAATGATAGTTATTTGACTGATTCTAACAGCCGCTTAAAATAGATTTCATCTTGTTTTCTATTTTTAGATACGCTGTATAACAATTTTAATTGAAACCCTGTATTTTCGTAGAAAACAAAGTAAATTTCGCAACAAGGAACCGACTAACATGAGCTTACCATCCAGACAGATCGCCCTACAGACTAGTGATCCCGAGGCTCAAAAACCGACGGAACTCTATGAAAGTCAGTAGCACAGTCAATTTTGCTATGGCTGTCTCTTCTGTTCACTTCTGTTCACTTCTGTTCTCTTCTGTTCTCTTCTGTTGTCAGTATGCAATTTTATTTTCTTCATCTCTAGTTTTCATCCCGCTGTCCTCTTCCGTTCCTCTGTCCCATATTGTTTTTCTGGTACCCACCCATAATTTCTAGTACTGAAGAGTTCTTCAAGAATTATTCAAGACCTTTTGGCATTTTTTACTGTTATGTCGGTATGCATCACGAATTATGATATCCACATTTTTGTCCGCACTTAGTTCAGGCCCGCCGGATTTTGTCCTCATTTTCTCCGCACTGAAGTGCGGAAAAAATGAGGACAAAAAACGCCAACATAAAAGTAAAAAAATCCCGCTAAACATAGAAGGCTGTGCGAATCCAGATGTCTATGCTGGTGACATGTATTCATTCACATTATAGACACTGAACTCACTCTGCATCAGATTCCCTCATCGCAATCGCAGCTGTCAGTGGATGACCTTGACCTATATCTGGCTACAAAAGAGACTGAGATTTTCAAGCAGTTTGAGGTATGTTGTACATGTTGAGAACTAAGTCAGACTTAGTTGTAAGTTGAAGAATTAATTGTTCTTATGTTCAGCCGCAGCACAATGCATAAGGAATGGTATGGAAATGTTTAACTAATTTGACGCATGCTCCTAGATTCACCAGCAATCGAAATGTTGGCTCAAAAAATTTCTGAAAAGATAGCAATGGAAATTCACACATTCAATGTAAGATCAATATTATCTAAGCTCCTCCTGTCCTCATCCAACTAGTAACCTACTTCTGTATCAGTCAGCAGACTAGAGCCTGAACTGTATTCTTCCTCCGCTACCTCCTTCCTACTATCCGTCCTGGTAGCACGGATGACTAATCCCTGATATACATCTACCATGCTATTCTCTAATTCAGGAGATCGATTCGCTGTCGCTGACAGGAGAAGCTGCCGCAGCTTCACTGCCAGAGAACAAGGGAAAGAACCGCTACCAGAAAATTTACCCAAGTATGACCATTAAATTGCTCTCACCATCTTACAGGCTATCCCTTTCATCTTTATTCTTTACATTTGTTGCTGGTTTTCTTTCTATCCTAAATTATATTAAAGGCGATGAGTACAGGGTGGTGCTCGACCCAGATTTAACTGCAGATGGTACCGACTACATCAATGCCAGCTGGTTGCAAGTACGTCTAAAGTGGAACTTTCAGAGATGGCAAACAATTAAAAGACCGCTGTCTTATTTTTCATTGTGAACCACCTGCATTTTCTCCATCCCTCCCTCCCCCACCCCTCTTTCCTCCCCCCCCTCGCTCTTCCATTCCTCTCTATCCCTCTCTACCTCCTTCATCACTCTCTCCTCCATCCCTCTCCCTCTCTCTCCTGTAGCCTGATCGGTTAGTTGGTGGGGGGGGGGGGGGGGGGGGGGGGGGGGGGGGAGGAGGGGGGGGGGGGGGGGAGG
>ERZ1740065.3290-NODE-3290-length-10115-cov-12.116700_pt1 | contig 10115 bp, 7 predicted proteins | sample MGYA00581738_ERZ1740065 | MGnify/ENA primary metagenome ERZ1740065 (study PRJEB43018, sample SAMN04849749) | marine metagenome | isolation source: floating plastic debris | place: Pacific Ocean | collected 2008-09-01 | study: EMG produced TPA metagenomics...
AGTCCTGTCGGAGGCAGTGCAGGGTGGCTAGTAGTCCTGTCGGAGGCAGTGCAGGGTGGCTAGTAGTCCTGTCGGAGGCAGTGCAGGGTGGCTAGTAGTCCTGTCGGAGGCAGTGCAGGGTGGCTAGTAGTCCTGTCGGAGGCAGTGCAGGTTGACTAGTAGTTCCGTGGGAGGATGGAGATGGGGGAGGCAGTGGAGGTTGACTAGCAGTTCTGTGGGAGGATGGCTGGAGGTAGCTGGTAATTTACAACTACTTACTAGGTACAAGTAGGTTTACACCAGTAAACGGGATTATAGTGAAGATTGCGTAACTTCTATCTCCTCAGACTCTCAATAGCCGCACAGTCCAAACCAGCTAATACAAGCAAATCAGGTAATGGAGATCAGCTTGTCTACAATGGCTGCCATAACAAGATAGACAGTGTGCCATAGACATATAGCCTGCATACATTCTGTCTAGCTAGTGCTGTGATGATTGCAACATCAATGTAGCCTGGCTATACTAGTAACTGAGATCAGCGTTTGATAAGAGGACTAATCGGGCATGGATTATACTCAGCACCATGTGAACCAGGGTCACATGACCTGCGTGCAGCGTCAGTATAGCAGGCCATCTGGTATATGTCTCGCCTCAACACCGTGGCAGCTCGAATTCAAACAGACCAGACTGGTTTATGGAGAGAAGTCCATCAACCTAAGGAGTGTTAGTCCTGACAGTACATACCTACATATAACCTTCATATAACCTTCATATGACCTTCATATAACCTTCATATAACCTTCATATGATCTTCATATAACCTTCATATGACCTTCATATAACCTTCATATGATCTTCATATGATGTACATATGACATACATATAACCTTCATACGACATACATATGTTGTACATATATAACATACATTGGACATACACATGCTCACTACAAAGATTGCAGCAGTTTCAGGTACCTAATTTAGGGAGGCCAGTTGGGTATAAGCTGCTCTGTTGCTGTAGAGAAGTGAGATAGCTAATTGATAGCATACCTAGCAATACCACAGCCTCTGCCGTTTCAGTCATCTATTTAGCACCTACCTTCCAGCAATCCTCCGGTCTGTATTCTCTCTGTCTATCACCAGTCCATGCCAGTGTTCTATAACCGTCTGGAAAAGGAAATAGGAATATGGAAAGGATAAAAGGACGTCATATGAAATTATTCGGTGCCTCGATGGTTTGCTGAATATTTCGCAATTGTTTGATTTGACAAAAAGAGTAGAATTCAAGCGATAAAGCGTTGATAACATGGCAGGTTCGATTAAAGAGCAGACTGATCTAGAATCATCACCGATCTTCCTGTAACTGCTACTGAGTAGGGCGATGGAAAACTCAATGGAAAGTACTGTATCTATGTTTTGTTCGAACTACTGGTTTGTTGCATCAATGGCTAGTTATGAAGAGCATCGTGTCCACACCTGACCACTTAGGATCAGATAAATCATCACAGCCAATTTCAAGGTCACGGATTCTAAATACCATCGCCAAGAATGGTTGGTACTCGCAGCTTCGGTATGAAAAGGTGAAACAATGAGTTCATTCACTACAACGTGTGGAGTTATAGACTACTTTATAGTGACCACGAGAAATATTAGCTAAAGTAAGCGTGGACATCGCCCAGAGCGTTAATTCAAACTGAATAATTTCCACAATAACAGAGATCTCAAAATCCAACCCAAAACATGTCAGTGAAAAAGATATGCACTCATGACACCGACTTACTTACCAATGCAGGTGGAAGATGAGACGACGTCGTCAGCTAAGAGTGCTGGGCAATTCAAGAAATCCAAGATTCTTCATGCATTCAAATCTCTGAAAAGTACCGTGAAACTTCTGCCGCAGTGATAAAATACTTGCTTTAATGCGTGCTTCGCGTTTGTGTGTAGTTATCACTTCTTCAACCCAAAATCGTATACACTTTCAACCGCCTCTACTGCGCTGGGCGTTTAGAAACCGGAAACATTCACATGAAATCAGTGAGTACATTTGTGTACTTTATCTAAAATGAAATCACGCCTCTACTATCCATTTGGATCACGCGGGCAATCTGCTTGTACGTACATGTAAGTGGCGGACAATTTTTTCGACATATTTTATCTAATATGAGTGCATCTACTACCTCAGCGAGACAAAGAGGCAAAGGTAGTTTATCTAAAGAGAAAAATGGCTCCACATCGACGGCGACACCGGTCACTAGCAATCGGCCTCGAATAACAGAGAAGACTGCTGGACGGTGCGTGCCGAGGTAAATGTCGTTCCGTCTGATTAAGTTCGATAACTTTGCCAGCTTTTACTTGAGCGATTGAAGAAGATCGATTTGCACGTTCCCAGCACGTAGCTTCATAAGTCTTTGTTTTCCGATTTGTTGACTCATAATTGTTCTTCCCTTGATTTATGGTTGGTGATAATTTCAGAGTCTTGTGGCAAGTCCTGCACGTCCTGAAGTGGCTTCTCCTTATCATTGTCATCATACCACTGATCAACTATGCTAGCTTGAAGAAGGAGGAAAGTGTTCTACTTCCACCCGATGCTCTGCTGTATGACATAGGTTCAGCACAGAAACTTATGCTGAGATGCAGTGGAAGAGGGTCACCAACTGTTATCCTCGACAGTCCAACAGGTAACGCTCTCGTTATCAAAAATTTATTTATTTTCTTACTTTTTGATGAGTAGCATTCTTTTTCACGTACCAAAGTTGCCATGTTCATGTGAGAATCGCGAAGTTATACTCCATTATCTTTCTCATTCTGTCTCACAAGCAGCTCTGATAAGACCAGAGAATCTATGGGGTAGAGTTTAAAAATTCAAATTTGAGGTTAAATATCTACATCAATGCAAATCGCGGATGTCAATCAACCATATTTTTACTCATATTCTCCCGTTGTACAATCTTGTAAAGAATTCACCATCAAATTGAGCACTTTTAAATCATAATCTGCAATCATATACAACTGGTTATTGTTGAGCTGAGCTGAAGTTCTGTTTGAGTAATCAGAGTGAAGTGACGGTGTAATTATGAGTATGTTTTAGTTGTCACGCCAGTCTGTATTCAACACTCGCACTATTGGCAATTCTGCTTGATTTTCATGTTATAGATGTGTGCGAAAAGGAACAAGTTTTAGCAAAAGCAACAATTAAAATCTGGAACTTATAACATTTTTAACTTCCATCAATGTTTTCTTACCTTCCATGTCTAGTTGCAGAGTAGACTTACCATAAACCTGTCTTCTTTTTAAACATACTAAGATATTGAATTATCATTCAATATCTTTATTAGCTAGTCAAAATTCCCATATCATACAATGTCTAAGTTTGTTTCGTATTTGCTTACTGAGCATACGTCATTACTGAAACCAATACACTACGACCAATACAATAAGATCAATACAATACGACCAATACATGTACATCAATCCACTACTATAATATGTATATGCCTACAAGTTGCAGGGATTGGCTGTCAGCCACAGACGTAACTCTATGCCTGTATATCATTGGCTGCTGGTTGCAGACGTAATTCTATGCTTGTATCCCATTGGCTGCTGGTCGCAGGCATAACTCTATGCTTGTATGTCATTGGACAGGTCAGTCTTCTGATATCTGGACTCCGCTGATCGTCAGTCTCAATCATACCACGACTGTCTGTACGTACGACAGAGCCGGTATCGGATTCAGCAGTCGACCTGGCATCCCTTCGTCCATCCGTCAACCTGGTAAGTCCCTCTCTCCTCTCCCCTCCTAATCTCCCCTCCTTCCCTCTCCCCCTCCCTCCCTCTCTCTCTTCCTCTCTCCCACTCGTTTTCCCATGATATTTCCACATCTCATATCCTTCACTTTCCTTGGAAAACAGATGGAAAAGTTTACCACATCTCACCCATCTAACGTCAAGCTCTGTAGTATATGATTTCCTGGAGGCTTTCCTAATTTGGTATTCAAATTTTGATTTTCACGCATCTTTTGAAGTCCATTGTTTGTAGCTAGGTTTCAGGGTGACAGTTGAATGCTGAGTATGTAGTGTGGATGTCTAATATTGAACTCCCGGATGGGCAACTGCTGCTAAGAGTAGGCATCTCTTTGGAACCGTGTGCTAGGTCCAATCACGTAGGTTTGTGGGTAACAGTATAGCGCAACTGAATGCTGGTTTGCCAGTGTTTGTGTTTGCCTACCGTGTTTTACGCAGGGCATTTGGTATTTTTTCTTGCTGAAATTAAAAAAAGTCGCAAGTCCAAATCTGATTTGGGCCTTTCTTGACTTTTCTTTCTCGTTTGTTTGTTTGTTTGTTCTTGTACACGAGCTTATTATTATAGGCAGTGCTCTTTCTATTCCTTCATTTATTGAAAGCCAACTTTGAGGGGCTTTTTTTAATAAACATTAGTTACGTGAGAGGGCAAGAAATGGGTGGAACACCGCAATCAGTTTTACCTACGAGAGGACAACTCCCATAAGGTCACCGATTGCCATCCTATTGGGTGACACAACGCTGGCCAAGCAACCATTGCTGGCTGAGAGCCACAGCGAGGTTCTTCTCAAGTTCTGGAATTGTTGATATCTTCAGGATGGAATTCCATACAAGCAATTCAGTGAGGCCTTGATCTATCAATGCCGCCATGTGCTATAGGCACACGCTGCGCATGAAGCACGGGCAACCATTCATTGCTATACAGTCTTTGTCATGTCCAAGGTCATTGAAATATCATATCACCTCATAGCTAGCTTCCATTCACCTGTAGAATAGATAGAAATAGGTATTGCATGCCTTGTGATACACTGGTGAGTGTTCTTCATGTTGCTGTAGCGATGACCTATGTATTCTAGCCGCTCCACTTTTCCATTTTACTACTACCATGTAGGTCACTGAGCTGAAGTATAAAATGATACTTAGCACTGCCTATCCACTCTCTATGGCAAATTGAAAAGCACGCCATAGTATCAGCATCCTCTATACTACCCCCTCCCCAGTCAGCCCTGGACTCTGAGACAGGATTATTGGCAGCAGTACACCTGACAATCTTATGAGTGCCTCCTGTGCAGAAGAAGTTCTCATCCCAAAGTTGTCTCTCATATGCAGATGGAATCTATGAACTTGAGTTGTTACCGGGGTGATGAAGTTACTGAATGAGATACCGAGTGACTAGTGCACAGTCAACCACTGCTAGAATCAACCATGTGGGATAGCGGTCAACCCTGCATCGACGAGACCCAATAGGCGCCAGCGTTTGCCATTGTTTACTCTTCCATTAGCGCAACCCCAGGCGCGCAATTGATGCAGGTGTGCCATTGGTTGATAAGTAGATGGGTCAACACACGCAGCCAATAGGCGCGCGACGTGGAGACAAATCCGAAACCGTGATGTCTATTAATCGTAGATATGAATTCTAATTGGAATTTGTAGAAGATTCTCACCTAGACATAGTGATAACACAGTTTTATAGTTGTTATCAAAGTGATCATGGACTAATAATGCGGAATAATACGTTAAGCTTGGTACAGTGATCATCATACACCTCTACTCATCATACGTGGGATATATAACAATCGTTAAGGCCGTAGAAACAGTTATCGCTTCTCGGCCTATTGGCTAAGATCAAAGTGTAGTATCTGTTCTAATCAGTTTAATATCTGATTCGTGGTACATTGTACCACTATGATATTAATCTGATTTTTGGAACTAGGCGAGGTGCAGAAGCTTGCTTCGGCCTTGCCACGGGTTGGCCTGGTATTGCAGTACCTCCAGGATCGGCCCACCTTCCTTACGAGGGAGAATAAACGCAAATGACAATAGTCCCTTTAATCAGTCATGGCGCGCATCTGAAGGCGGCCATGAATTACTGCTCTGCCAATTTCCCCTGGGTCCTGACGAGACTTGAATATCTCACACACTCACTGGTTTGTCTCTTGATGACCACTGTTGGGCATGGTTCATGAATTTGGGACTGACACTATCAGCAGTGATCCGGTTCTGTATAACTGAAGGCACTCATACTGCAAGCCGTATCGCGTTAGTGGTAAACATGATGTGGAAACAGATGGTATATTTGCCTCAACCACAATCCTCATTATTCATATGTCAATCAAGTATTCTTTGTCAAAGCTTGCATCATGTCATCGGCACAATATGAAAGGTTGGCACAATATGAAAGGTTTACGAGGGTTGTGATGCAAACTGAGCTATAGGGGTTGCGCAACTGCCATCACTAAGCCTTAGACTATCAGAGATACCTGAAAAATTGCCGCGGAAACTATGAAACCTCCAACCCAATGGCAGTACTAACTAGCCCCAACTCTATGATGTACTCACCCCATACTCGCCAGGAATTTTTGTTCTGTATTGGATCAAGCGTACAGGTGGCAAGAATAATTGCTGTACACGATATGGAGCTGTCCGTCCCAACACCAATACCATATGCTAGGTTCTTCCAATGTGAGAGAAACAGAAATTCAGAAATGAGAATAAGTTGTCATTAGCCTTCAAGTCGAGTTGTCCATGATTAGATATCATATCCACTCAGTTTTAGTCTGATATTACAGCAGAGGACGATGAGACTTCCCCTAGTCCTCCACAGCCCCATCACACCGGCGAGGCATTTACAGTAGAAAGGATGGCAGACGACCTGAAGCGCCTCCTCACTGAAGTCAGCAGTCACCCGCTGCCATTCATCCTGGTCGGCTCGGAGCTTGGAGGTCTCGTCACGCGGTATGTCGTCTTCGCCCTGTTTGTAACGAGTACTCTACGCATTACTTTTCGATAGTTCAGTCAGAGCTCTGGCTGTTAGGGAGGTCAAGTTTCCATCAAAGTAGTCACATCATGACAGCTTTTCGGGAGTTGTCATCTCATTGTTAATAGAAAGCTCCCTGTGATCATAGGTATATTCGTGACTTCATAGATGCGGATTTTTTGGAGGAGGGGGAGTATTTATATGCCATTTATGCAATGGAATCCATCCACGATCGCTAACAGTTTTTCTTGCTATTATGCTCATTTTGGGAGATATTTGACTCCCCCTATGACAAAATCAACAATAAGGTGGGCATTTGACTTTCGTAGCTATGTATGGCATTAGACAGAACAAGCTCCTGGCTTTCTGATGCTTTTTCTTTCATTGCTCTAGCAGTCCACGCCTCAGACTACAGTGGAGTAGACAAGACCACTACAAGTGATATATGTTAGCATCGTGAGGCTGTCTCATGTGCTTGCACATGTGCCTTAAGAGATAGGCTGCCATATACTGCGCCAGGTTGCTCTCGGTTTCTAGGCAGGTCGGAGCACACATGTGGTACTAGGGCCCAGCAGGAGGACTCAGTATGATTCAAACCCACAACCTCTCAGCACTTGCGTGTCTCGAGGTGCTGGCTCTACCACTGAGACATCCCCTACTGCTACTACACTATTACATAATGCGGCTATGGAGTTATACCACTATCTGCTCTGTGTGCATCGAATCTTGTCTCTCCATTCGCAGGTTTTACTCTCACATGTACCCTGAGCAGGTCTGGCATTCCGTTATCGTCGATCCTCCACTCCCGCCGCTGTTCGTCAACGACGTCTGGAATGCGTTCTGGAAATCCCATATTGGATCTCTGCAGGTAACCTGTACAGCAGCGCTTTCTCTGTTTGGCTAACAGCGCAGTGACCTCTTCGCATTCCGCAGTTCAGCTACTTTTTCAGGTTTTTTTTCAGGCTCTGGTACGATGTAGATGTTTGTAAACAAAACCGAGTGTCTGTTAGCATAGAAATTTCAGCAGTTTCACAATAATACCCATAATATATATATAATATAATATATAATAGTATAATATAAATAATATAATATATAATAACCCTACCAGAACTGAACGCTATACTGTAAACGTAGAGATTTTAGCGTTTTTTCAAATTAGCGGTATTTTTAATTACAGTGTTTAAAATGTTTAGCGATTTCTTTCCAGCTTGTATATAACATGAAGAGCTATCAAAATGCAGCGACAACTTTAATAGCGTTTTTCTTTGAGTTGCTATTATAGCTATTATTGTGAGATCGCTAAAATTTCCATGTTTACAGTATTTTCGATTCCTCTCTATGTTAGAATACGCAAGCTAGAAAGGAATTGCTAAAAGTTTGAACTTTGAACTTTGAACTCTTATTATTTGACCAAGATTCTATAGATTATTCACCACTAAATTTGACAAGTTTATACGGCACTATTCTCTATCATATTGGATTAGTTGGTGTCTATGATCCACTCCTCTCAAACTATATTACATATTATGCGTTTCCTGGGTTGTGCTACATGAGTTTAGAGTTGTCCTCTCTTGCACACTCGGTGCAGTCAACCAATGAGGGTGTGTGGTTGGCTGTAGATGCAGCAGTTGCTAGGCGCCGCTGGATTGCGGAGGCTCCAACTGCTGGTGGGGGCGGCTGCTATACCCGAGTTCTGGTCTGAGATACGGGACGAGAACTGTACCGCCCGACAGCTCCACCTACACTGCCACCCTAAACATCTCATGTCTGCTGCAGAGGAGAGCACCGGCCTCCTCAGCTCCCTCGGCCAAATCAAGGTCAATAAACATCCAATTGTTACATTGTGTGACCCTGCTGTATTACTGATACACAGCCTGGTACACATGTCTATCTTTCTCACAGAGAATTTCTGCTCTCCCTATCTCAATCATCTCTCTCCTTTTCCCCCTTTCTATCTCACTTCTCCTCCTCCTTTGTTCTCTTCCCCTCCCTTTCATTTTCCTCTTATCGCCTGTCCTGTCAGTTCCCTATCATCTGTATCTTTGTTTTCCTCTTCTCTCACTCTTCCTCCTCTCTGTTCTTTGTAAATCTATTCTCGGACATGCCAGGAGTGCGGTGGTGACAACCAGCCAGCAGGAGAAGCAGGTACGAGAGAGAACAAAATAAAGCCTGATTTAATTTTTATAGTCTCCAGAACACTCTATAAGGCTATCCGCACTTCAACATAGAGAAGGCAACTCCCGGTTGGCACCACCGCCTCCACACTATTTGCTCCTCATTTTCCCATCCTTTTCCCTGTGCCTCCCCTCCCATCTGCCTCACTTTCTTTCCCTTGTCCCTCCACTCTGTCTCCCTCCTTTCCTTTTTCCCTTCCACTCTCGTTCGTATCTGCCATCATCCTCTCTTCTGTTAATATCCTTCTCTCTCCCCCAAACCCCCAAAACCTCAAACGCTCAAACCCTCAAACTCATTTGTTATTGCTATATTGGTGACAGCCTTTCATCACGTTCATCTGTAAAATCACAATCTGTACTTCATCCCCTTCATTCAGGCCTCGTAGAAAGTATCAGTATTCCTATCGAAGCACATTTCACTACACAAACGAGCGTATCAATTATTGTCTGCTATAATCTTCCCTATTTCCTGTTCTAGACTCTGAGTTCAGTTAAACCCCTACCTCACTCTCTCAGCTACACGGTTCTCTATCGTCGTATGTATGACGTCAGCGCTGGCCCTGACATAAACAGTGCCTGGTCGGATGCGCGTCGTCACGTCATAGCTGCTCTCAACTTACCTGACAATCAGGTACTTACCTTACAACTACTCTACACTTACTCCCATTGTCGTAGTCTAGGTTGTTGCCTCCCCCACTCAGCAGCCGGCTCGTCTTGATGCCGGCTATCCATGAACAGTGGCTCAGTGTTATTTCCTGTTGTTATCCAGGTAAAGGTCATTGATACGTCTGCCAAGGCCACTCACGAATCTCTAATGGGCGACGGCTCTAAGTCCTTACTGCGACTACTGAAAGACAAGATTCATAGCTACAAACGGGGCAAAACTGTCAAGTCATCCTGACCTGATAAATCAGTTGCTGTTTGGATGTTTGTTTATCTACCGATAATACAACTCTCTCCCTCCCTCTCTACATTCCTAATGTTTGTTTTACGTCTTTGCTCATTGCTATGAACAGAGATCATCGATGATCTCCAATATGAAGCTAGAGGTGCCACCACTACATGTTGTGGTCCCTGGTGCGCAGCACGATTTGTGATCTCACACCAGGTTGATTGAAGTCTAGAACTTTGTCTCTCCCTCCCCTCCCCTCACCCTCTCTCCCTCACCCTCTCCCCCTCTCTCCC
>ERZ1740065.3291-NODE-3291-length-10114-cov-11.573914_pt1 | contig 10114 bp, 8 predicted proteins | sample MGYA00581738_ERZ1740065 | MGnify/ENA primary metagenome ERZ1740065 (study PRJEB43018, sample SAMN04849749) | marine metagenome | isolation source: floating plastic debris | place: Pacific Ocean | collected 2008-09-01 | study: EMG produced TPA metagenomics...
TTGATTTGAGAAATGGGCGGAGCGCCCAAGCGCCCATGCTGGAGAGAACCCTGGATTATCTCTCTCTTATATTTGGCAGATATCAAACTATTTCCTTCCTGTACTAAACTGCAGCGTTGAGTACATACCATACTCTCCTCGATACGAATCTACTAACCTGTGCCTTCTTCAGCCATGTTGTCTAGAGCACTGTCTATCCTCTCGCTGTGATGCTAAAACACACTCTGTGATCATTGAATCATGCAGATGCTCTGCATGCAGTAGCTAAGCTGAGGTAGCTCTCAAGCTGTGAGTAAAGTAACGCAGCTATACAAAATTATCAAGGCTGTTTCTAACAAGCTAAGAACTATATGAACCTACTTTCAGCAATGCTTTATCTGCCAGGCTGCAATAGAAAAAACGAGAATACCTCAACAAGGAAGGATAACTAATGACCAATGTTGTGTAGTGCAAACTGCCGTGGTGTAGTGGTTAGCATGCTTTTGGCTCTATAAGGTCCGCATTTCTTAAAAATGATTCATCTTGATTGATCTTCTGATCAACATTTTCATTCATGATTTAATCTTCTTCTAAGCTTGCCACTAAAACTGGTCTTTGAGCTATAGAATTCACAACAATATCATTGTTAGCAGCTGCAGCAGCTGACCTTGACATCATTTTAGCATTTTTGGTCGGTTTTTAGTGGTATTAAACTGCATAAATAAATGTTGTGTGTGCTTAGACATACTTGTTAAGAGAGCTTTGTAATGTATCACTTTTGGTTTATCAAGGAAGCTTACTCTCAAACTACCCACAAGATTAAAGGTTGGGTATATAATTAATCTTATGAGCAATTGATTTGAGTTAATCTTAGTAATTTTACCTGATTAAAACAGGAAATAATGACAATCATGGTGCGGCTAATAAATCTAAGCATAGGAGTTTAAAACTCTTAAATGCCATGTTTTTTCTGAGCACATTATCTACACTGTTCAGGGAACTTACTGCGATTCCTATAGTATAGTGCATGGTTGAGAAGAGGACGACTCTCTTTCTCCTGGCTGTCACACATTCAGCAGTGGTAGGATAACGGTTTTAGGTCATTTCTTGTCATGGGTGGTAGTCAAATTGGACCATCTGAGGGCTGAAGAGCTTTCTCAGCTGGATTATCTGAAACAGAAACGACAGGTGCCCCAGTAGTTATACTTTACCGGCAATCAGTAGTCAAACAAAGCTCAGATTTTTTTGGGAGAAACTAGCACTAAGCACAAAACTTGAGTTCACGCCTTACAACACAACGCAGTTACAACAGTTACCCACAAATATTCAGTTAAGTCTAACCACTAAACCGTAGGTAAAAATTTGAACCCAACAATAACAAGTTTGCCTCTACATTCTGGCAGCCAAGCTAATTTGCTGAGAAAATGGCAACTTTTTGTCTACGATGGGTAATAAAAAACAACTGGTTTCATGGAAATAAGTTTCAAGCAGGTTTTTTAAGTGGAGGAGTGTATAGAAACATTACTGAAGGTGAGTAGATTAGTTAGAGAGTACATAACTTCAACGTTACCGTGGCGATACTGATCCATATGTGTGCGCATGCGGTCATACGAGTTGCTTCCCCATGCGCAGTAAGGACACCGCATCTGTGTCTCCTCATTGAAATGGTCCTTGCGGTGTAGGTTGAATCTTTTACTTATATGAATTTGGAGATGCATTTCCTCCAAGCAGTCGATTTACCACTCGCATTATGCTCCTTCAGAGCATCAAATGATCTCAATATCACTGAGCAGTACTCACAAGCTTATCCTCGGATCTGGCAACCTCCCTGTCAGTAGGCTGTAGTACTTAGATTGAAGCTTGCATGCAGGCAGTCCTTACATAAGTGTGTGAGTGATCCATGGTGCCAAACCTATGCAGTTTCAGCCTATCGTAGTCACACAGGACTTCAGGATGCAGCTTGCAGCTGATTGGGCTGCAATCCTCAATATGGCAGAGAAGTGCGTGTTGACCAGCAAAGTGATGGCTGCAGTTATTGCAAGTGAGTGATGGATGGTCAGGGGGTTGAATTTTCAGTGTTGGTTTAGAGTTTAACACTGAACTTAACATGTTAGGTCGACTGCTTTCATTGCAAGATTGTTGTCGAGACGTTGAAGCAGTCGCTGCCATACTCCTCACCATGAAAGTCTGAAGTGTTTAGCTCCGAATTTCTCCTCCGAAGAGAGCACGAGGCAAGAATATCGACTGGATAATGACGAAAGCCAAATAAATTACTCCCTAGATTTTTATTGACTATCACAGTCTCCACTTCTGCGAAATATGCAATTACAGTAAATGTGATACTCTGATGTCCGTTATTCACATATTAGCTATATTTGATCCTAAAATTTCAAGCATTGATGAAGATAAAGATCTAAGGTCATATCAACACAGAAGAGCTAATATGTGTGATGCTATTGGCAGCCTGCTGGGCTGGATGACAGCTAGAGCTGTAGACAGGCATGTAATGCAATTGAAACCACAAATACTGACAATTTTAGCTGAATTGAGCTAAAGACAAACCATACCGGGTAACATCTATTGTGAAACATATATTTTACTAAACGTGCTACTGTTCTCTGTTCTCAAGACGTTGTCCCATAAAATGTGCTCAGGAGAGTAGGAAATGGGCAATCATGTGATTCCAAAGTTTATGCAACAAGACGCAGTCTTTTACCCTCACTTAAAACCTTGACACTTTAGGCCGCACTCAATATCATGTTTACAGTACCTTTGTTTTTTTGCCATTTCCCTATCGGTTGTTGTGCGCACACCCTCCCACACATATGCCACACTCATGCACATTCCCACACACTGACTGTTACTGAACTGTATCAGTGTCCAAGTGAACCTGTAGAAAACTATGGTATCAATGGGCACCAATGTTTTACATGGAGGCATATGTGGAAACAAAAGTAGCTTGCTGTATTTCATACCAGCTTTCTGTACCATCCTTCAAGCCAGATAGCAATTCCACTAAATGCAATTTGGCAACATCTTTGAGGAAATTATATAATATTACAGCTCCAACAAAGGATCTATTGGCTTCTGTCATTCTGTCGTCGATATGATAGAGGGCGGCATGAGCTGGAACATGCAGTTATGAGCACACATACATGCTGGAGTGCACACGGTTGTGCACGGGAGCTCATGTGCATATGCGAGAGTGTGCATGAAAATCGACAGGAGAATGACACAAACAGATTTATTTTCTCAGATTTGCTTCTAGCTCTGATCTTTGACCTCCCCCCAAATTATGGCCTCCGACCCCTGACTCTTGACGCCTTACTTTTGACCCCTGACTCCTGACCCCTGACTCCAGATCAGATCAACCGATGCAGGACAATCTCAGTGAGAGTCAGGAAAAAAACATGATTAAAATGGTTCACCAAATTCACTAATCTCAGGACGCGTGCTCCATGGAAACATCTCATATCTTCATTGATTGAAAATTGAGAGTGCCCACGAAATAAATGAATAAATAATCACAAGTTAATTGATAAGATTCAGTCATAAAATTGGACTTTTAAAACTTTTCGATGAAGGAAAAAAGTGCACAGCAAGTCGTTCTGTAGATTACAATTTAATCGCTGAGTTTTGTTGTCATCAACTGATGGCAGGCAGTGAGATATTTTGCTCCCTTTGAAGTAAGTTCAGGAGGTATTCTTGTTGCCATTCCATCGATGATAGGATCTAGTTCATGCCGTTCCACACCATATGTCATCCGAGCTGAAGACTGGTGAACCCTTTACACCTACAGGAACAAGTAGGAGAGGTCTTCTGATAATATAGATGTCAATTATTTGCTAAATGTCCATGACAAAGATTTTTACAGCAGTTCTACAGATAATAACACTATGGTTTGACAAGCAGTCATGTGAACATGTTACTCCAGTGTCAGCAATCCACTTAATACTTCCGCTTAATATTGGCTTTCACCTAGTAGTTATTATAGCCATTACCGCTTGGAATTCTGGGATATGGGATGTTGTTAACACCAGTGCGGGAGCAACAAACATTGGCAGTTTCTGAGGAGCAGATACTCAGTTTTTTACAGACCCTGAGATATTTGCTGACTGCGCTCGGTTTTGGATCAGCCAGCCTGGCTCGGCTTGGTGCTGCAGTGCCACATTTATTCACTTTTATCATTATCTTCTGCAATGATAAACTGTAGTACAGAAAGTATTTCCCTTTGCGTTTCAGCAGCATCAACCCTCTTGTTTAGGTTTGCCAGCATCTTATATCAGACTTACTCATTTCGTTAGGCTGAACTGCTCAGCAACTACAAGAACAGACCTAATTTCCTCTCCAGCTTAAACAAAGGAAAGTATTTCATGAACCATAAAATTTGCTGCTAACATAGCTTTGTATGTCAGTGACTTGCCTTTGGTAACAAGAAGGTGGGCCAGAAATGTATATCTGTCCCCATCTTCAAATCCGGATAACAGACATTTGAACATTTCCACACTTCCCTCAGCTGGAATTGGACGCCTAAAATGTGGTTCCAACTCCTTGATATCTTCAAATAGAGAGGTGATCAATGCTGCCATTATTCAGCTGCATGTTTGTCTATGAGCACAACGCACATATACAACTCTCCTAACAGCAGTGCTTGGACAGTGCTCTAATCTCTGCCATAAGTGATCATGAGTGCTTTCTGCGCTTCCTGTCCTGTCATAATGCCATTGAATTGGCTTGGGATCTCGTATACGAATCAGCATGACAGATAGGCAAGTTAAAATGAACTTATCTTTCATTTGCTGGCTCTTAGATATATGGTGGCGGTAAACGCAAGGCTTCACTACAGAATCTCACAGTAGTGATAATGGCTTATAATTTACTTACCCTTGTGATATTTTGTGATGTGAGTGATAACCTCATTTATAGCTGTGCTACCCCAGGCGCAGTAGGGACACCTTTCCAAATTATTGGCTGCCGTATGTCTCTTCTGGTGCAAACGAACTTTAGTTTTGGTGTCGGTTTCATAGGAGCAGTAGTTACATTTGTATACCGGATTGGGGTTGTGCTCCAGCAGCGTATGACTCTGTACATCGCGGAATGCAGCAAATATCATTTCACAAGACCCGCATTCATAATGACCCCTCAACGGGCAGCTCATTGACCTGTGGGGCACTTCATCAATATCATAGAACGAGATGTATCCACAATGTCTGCATCGATTGATGTAGAAATGGTGTACCTTTCACACGTGTGTCTTCAGTGACTGGTAGTCAGACCGAGTCGCATTGCATTCTCTGCAGGTGAATACCTTACAGAGTACGCAATGCTGGTACCAGGTGTACTCATTTGCAAAGGCACTGCAGCACTTGCCACATCTATTCTCTGCTAAGTTTAGTGTTTCATGTTCTGTGCAGGAAGATACTGCTGTGTGGTGGGGAGGTCATAAAATGATGTATGCACGTTTGTCATCAACCAGCCTCTATGTTCTATATCTAAGAGTCAATGGCAAACATGTCAATGAAAAACAGACAAGGAGAGCTAAATTAGATAGTTACTTCCATCATTGAGATTGAAATACATGCAAGTATGAGCACATGGCAGCATGACGGAAGTTCACAGGACTTGAAATTACTTGAAATACCTGAAATGCGATGTTAGTCAAATACAAACGTAAGGAATTTGTTTATTCCTTTAAAGATCAAGTCTAGCACATCAACATGCTGTGTGGAGATGTTGTGTTGAGGTGGGTACATACAGGAAGTCTTGAATATGCTAGAATAATGCCATTTGCGGATCTTCTCTTGTCCTGCCCGCTCTGCATGCTCCTGTTTTTTGTGCGTTGGCTGCAGTGAGTGACTCGTGGGAAGGTTGCGTCTACAGGTGAATGGCAGATGACAATTTATGCCAATCAGTGTAGTAAAGAAGGCTGTTGCTGTACCAGTCCGCTGGACACTAACTGGATATTGGGGTGATGGATGCGTGGCTTGGTGGGCATGCATGCGAGTTTGGGCTTGGTGATTAAGTACACACTAAGCTTGACTCAGTTTTCATTCGCTTTGGTGACTCTCCAGACAAGCAGTAGGGTTGCCTCTTCCCTCCGCACTAGCATTTTCTCACTAGCATTTTCTCACTAGCATTTTCTCACCAGCATTTTCTCACCAGCATTTTCTCACCAGCATTTTCTCACTTTTTTACGTTGCTGCAACAGGATATATGGTATCCATTTTACTACTATACATCTGCTCTGACTTTATGATTGGTTAATTTTACCATCTCGTACGCTTCATTGATATCACGTAGTAACACTTTTTTCTTCCATACTACGTATCTGCCTTGAAGTCTATCATGAGTAAAATTTTATTACCTCTCTGATTTTCAGAAACGTCACAAAAGCCAATAAAAACTGAGTGTGTACATAGCCACAAATGAAATCCTTATCAGCCCAGTAAGCCGAGAATAAGGTCAAAGCAGCCAACAGCCCGTCAGCGTCAGATAGACTGGCACATCATCACCTTTCTTTACTACTTTCTTTACATACACTGCCATCTGTCATTGATCTATAGGCATTCAGCTATAGAGGTGACCTTGCCGTGAGCCACTAACTGCCACTAGCTAACGCCTAATATTGCCCAATGTTGCCTGCCTTGGACCGCCCAATTTTGCCTGCCTTGGACCGCCCAATTTTGCCTGCCTTGGACCGCCCAATTTTGCCTGAGCAAGCTTTACAAGTTTTACCAGGAGTTTGCCAAAAAAGAAGGAGCATGTGGACAGTGGATGCGAGAGCTTCACAAAAGCTAAATGGTGTTATTGAATGGTGTAATTGCATGAAGTTGATGATGGTGAAATGTTATAACACCATATACACACGTGTTTAAGAGAGGAATAATGCAGCGCAATTGCTAAATCATCTATCTTGACAAGGGTCTGGGGTTAAGAAGCGTAATGTGTTAGCATGATCTAAACTAGTACTAGATGCTACGAAGAACCTCCAAGTCAATTTCAGCCACAATCTATGGTCTTAGGATTTCATCTAGTGATGCATTTTTCAAAATGATTAATCTCAATTAATCTTCCGATTGATATTTTTAATCTTGAATCAATTATATTTAAATCTTGCCATAACAAAGCAGTTCCTGAGCTAGAGAATTCACAGCAGTATCACTGCTACCAGCTGCAGCAGCCGGCGTTCACATTTCTGTACCATCTTTGGTAGGTCATCAGTGAAATTCAACTGCACTAGTGTTGAGTTTGCTTAGAGAAATATGCTATCATACTTTTTCACGTAGTATATTACTCTTGTTTATCAGTGAGATTTATCCTCAAACTGGAGAAGATTAATTGATTTTTGTCATATTCCTGTCAATTTTTGCACTAACTCCCATGCTTATCTGCGCTCACTCCCGCTTACTACAGCGCATGCTGATGCGCAAATATCTATGGGAGAACGACCAAAGCTGAATCATCTTGTGGCATACAATTAATCTTCTGATGAACTAATCTTAGTGAATCTTAGAGTAACCCAATTAAAATGCAGCACTAATTTTAACTCTGACGTGATCACAAAATTTGAAATACGTTTTAGCCGTTTTCCTGTAAGATTTTGCACTCCTACCGCATGAACGCGCCTCTCGGGGAGAAAAGTTTGAAATATTTTATAAGCAGGCAAACCAGGTTAAAACTTCCATCGCTTACCATGTTGCTGGCAGTGCAGCAGATGAGTACAAAATCCTCTGGTGTCGTTCCCCTCAGTGTGACACATCGGACATATGTAGATATGTTCGGTCGGTTTTTCTGCCTCAATCGGTATCAGCGAAGCTCCCTCTGGTCTCTGACTAAGCAAATTTTCCAAAGGATTTTCTGGGAAGCACAGAGAAGACTTGGTTTTAGCACGCGTTTAACTGGAATTTCCCAATAATTCTGGACACAAGCACTCCGTATAATTCCATCATCTGACATGCTATATAGGTAAATGATGTGCTGCGCTGTTGTTATGCAATGAATGAAGAATAAATCTTACGTGAGTGAGTAATCATCCGCTGCAGAAGTATAAATGAATGCAATACAAATAAATGTGAAAATGCTGGTGTAGAGGTACATTCGATTAGTAAAAATCGCAATCTCGCAAATTCTGCAATGAGTTGCAGATCTTCTGGAAACTAAATGCAATGTATATTAGACGGTGTTGCGTTTTGTTCAAGTTTCTCTAAGATTAATTGCTCAGAAGATTAATGTTATGATACAAGATTAATCTTGGGGCTAGTTTGAGGGTACATTTCACTGAAAAACTAAAAACAAGAAGGCTAAAAAGATCAGTGAACAAGTGAGATAGCATATTTATCTAAACGATCTCAGCACCAGTGCAGTCGAATATGACTGGCATACGAGGCATGCTAACTAAAAATCCATTTCTCCCCTACTTTTTAGGAGCTCGGAGTCACACGCTCTCTATGCCTCGCTATATGTCACTTATTGATCTTCAGAATCTACTCTCAGGTTTCCTGCCAGTTTTGCTGTTTGTCCATAAACACAAACACAAGAAGAAAAGGCTAAAGCAGTTAGTGAAGCTGTACAGCCAGCAGGACTGAACTACCTTCAAGTATGTGCTAACCACCACTACTACCAATTTACCACAAAAGGAACACAGCAGGCACCTCACACTACTTAAAGCGGTCAATATAGCAGCCTTACCATCATGGTAATGAAGTATGTGGCTCCTTACACGGTTGTAGGAGTCGCTTCCCCATGCACAGGCTGGACATCAGAAGAATGCTGCTTCATTGAAATGAGCGTCATGGTGGGATTTGAGTCTTTCAATTGAGTAAGTTCGGAAAGCGCAGTAGCCGCACTTATTCCAGAAGTTGACTATTCGATTGCAAGTATGAGACCCTAGGGTTTGGAAAGATGGAAATTCTTCTGGACAGTGTTCACACGTCAATCCTCCAAGCGCCGGACATATTTTCCTTCTATGAGCTTCGATGTCAGCAGCATCGCCGTAAGATATGTAGAGACAGTACCTGCATTGGCTAATGAATGAATTGTGGCACCATGAAACATGTACTTTCAGTCTCTCATAGTCGCAGACTATTTTAGGGCAGTATCTGCAGGTGATTGGATAGCAATTCTCTATATGATCATAGAGTAATAGTCGATCGGTAAATTCACCACCACAGTTTTCACACTTAAATGGAAAATGGTCGTCAGATGGTATAATCATCATACGCTTTTCATTGCTAGTTCCTGGTAGGGGTGGCGAACCACTCTCTGTTACATGCTGTTTGTCGCCACAAAGGTCAGATGTCGATTGCCTGGCAGCCCTCTTCCTCCAACTAAAGCCTGTAAAAGCTATGCAATGCAAATTAGCCAAAATGAATTCACAGCATATTCATATTAATGTATTAGTGGCTGCTTGGATTTCCAACCGACATAAAGAAAATCTCTACTGCATCGTATTGGATTGCAAATAGCATACAAATTTTTATTTCCAATCTATAGCCAATAGTCATATTAGAGCAGAGTAAAGTATACTCTGACAGAAATGAAAGTGCAGCGATGTTAATGTGTAAGTTACCAACCTCTCACTCCTTCTGACATTTCATCTAAGGCTCTGTCTCTACTCTTGCAGTCAAGTCTGAATATCTTGAAGGCTTTCTATTTGTGCTGCAGGAAAGCTGTGGTAGCTGTAAAGCTATGACTGCGCAACATGGACACTAAGAAGGGGTCAGTATGGTTTTATGCAGAGCTGTGAACTGGAGTCAGTTAGCTTCACTCAAGTTGCACTCAAGTTGCCTACTTGATCACCTTGTGTTTGTGGTCACTTTAGACTTGTTGACCCCATGAATTCAATTCATGTTGGCACCTCGCCTCTAACCCCAGAAACTTGACTCTGCGCTTGAATTTCATTGATAAAATGCTCGCAATATATTGAGGTCTGCAGAGATGGAACACACATCCATCGGTAATCGATTGCATTAGCAGACGCAGATCTCAAGTAGCGATACTGCAGTGAAAAGTCCAGGAAAAGTCACAGGCGTAACATAGGTGTAATATGGGCTTAACATAGCTTAAAGGGGTTGGGAAAGAATTACAGTTTTCTTCCACTTGGAATCAAGTATAGTGCATGTGATGATATCCAAAC
>ERZ1740065.3294-NODE-3294-length-10112-cov-12.466640_pt1 | contig 10112 bp, 8 predicted proteins | sample MGYA00581738_ERZ1740065 | MGnify/ENA primary metagenome ERZ1740065 (study PRJEB43018, sample SAMN04849749) | marine metagenome | isolation source: floating plastic debris | place: Pacific Ocean | collected 2008-09-01 | study: EMG produced TPA metagenomics...
TTAACCTTGTGTCTGAGAGAGGCACGGAGGCGCGGAGGCGCGGAGGCGCGGAGGCACGTAGGCGCTGAGGCGCGGAGGCGCGGAGGCACGGAGGCACGGAGGTAGGGAATGGAGGAAGACATCAGGTCTAGAACATATAAAATAATTCGGATGGCCCACCTGAAAATGCTCCAAGGAAGAATGGAATCATTGTTATATTCCTTGGCCCATATCTACAATGAATGAGCTATGTTGGGTACAGCATTAGAATCATATACTGATAACATAACTGTAGTCAAACACTATAACCTGATGATGTGCAAGCAACAAACAGCCGTCTATATCACCATAGACTACCCTGAGACATGTCCCAGTGACTAGCACTGGCAGATATAAAAACATACAGTGGTCAAGACACTGCAGAGAAGCTTCGCAGACTTAGGCATTGGTAATCACTGATTTTTCTCTCAGCTATATCGCCACTTTCCACGGTGCAATAGTGTCATCTTAATTGAAACATCTTGACTTTTTTGCCTGGTGAAGAGGCTCTAAACTTTGGTGTTATGATATGTTTCCTTCCTATGTGGTTCCTTGAATAGTTGGAGCTACCATTGCTACCAAGCTAGCTGTCTTCGATTGCGCTAGTAGATAGCGGCTGAAACGTGCAATTTAAGAGCACTTACATGGTTGGACAGCCAATTGAAGCTAGACCGATTATGTTATCACTAATAAATAGTGATACGGCAATAACATTTTTATTAGGGAAACCTTCAGAAGGCTAAAGAAAATTGAGCGACCTAAAATCAGCCGTTGCGTTGGCACCGTTGCACCGGCTCTAAATCCGTCTGAATGTGAAAGTCTTTAGCCGTAATATTTAATCGTTCGGTTCACTACAAGGGATTGTAATGCTAGGATCTTATTGACCGCTTGGCTGATTAAAGTGATCTATTTGATTGCAAAAACCCTGTGTCTCAGATTGCATAGAATGTCGTATATACTGGAATTGCAGCACTATAAATAATAGCTACCGTATACCAATCAGCTAGTCACGTGCTCTGGTTCATGAAAACTATGCGATTAAAACTGAGATTAATCAGAAATTCATTTTTCTCCTCAAAAGATTATTCACAATCAATTTTCCGGATGATTTGCAGCACTAGAAACAATGCTATGTGAACATACGCTAGTGGTAAAAAAGTGGAGCGACTGAGCCAGAGAACGCCACTCCTGTGGGCCATTACTTGACAAATAAGAACGCTTGAGCGAGCTTCATCGGGAGCAGGTCACCGATGGCTGGCTAGCTAACGCGTGGAAAAGCATGAGAACGCAGACATAACTATTGACTGGAGAATGACAAAAGCCATCATCCGTGCTGTCATATGCACCATCGCCATGCGTGCCAGTCATAAGTGCGACATACAAGTAAGAATTTCCCAGAGTGCGACGCACAGTATAGAGCGGGCTTATAATTTTAGTCTTATCTGCAGGTTTATTGGTGCATGGAGCCATCGTATCGGTGTTTCAATATAAGCATTCTTCATGTACTTGTCAACCCTTAGGTGTAACATGAAACTTATATATGGCAGCATTTACCATTACCACGATGGACACAAAAGGCGCTGGAAAGGCAGTCCAAATTATCCCTACATCAATATCATGAGATACCCGTAATTGCATAATGATGCTATGGTATCTGTAATTAATTAACTTTGGAGATGTGACAAAGATATGAGATGTTCATCGCTCTTGCAAAGATGTATGAATGACAGGTAATATAGGTTGGGACATGAAATAGCATGTTTCACAATAGTTTTGTGGAAACTAAGTTATAAACTTTCCATGGATGCTAGTGACGAAGTAGCAAAGAGCGACAGAAGCGGTGATGACCTTCATGATGATTGCGATCAACAATAATATAATTCTTCATGTACCTGTCAATTCATAGGCATTAGTAGCAGTACCACTACTATGACATAGGCTGTCGTAGCTGGGAGGGCTTGTCAAGTCATCTATGCATGGAGCGCAGGAATTGGCTGTAGGTACATAATGGAGATATGGCACGTTCATCACTCTTGCGAAGATGCTGTTATATAAATGACAGTATAAATGCCTGAACATTCAATATCTAGGATTGCGTAAAAGGTATACATACACCTTTTACACAATCCTAGACGTTGAATGTTTGAGCGATGGCTGAAGGTTATCATGAGCGCGACATGAAGAGAAAAGACCTCACGGCTCGAGTGCTTTGTAAATTAGGTCTATTACCGATTATCCCCAAGCTTCCTCATGTTACCTGTAAAAGACAGTAAGTAATCTAACTGGTGTATGAGAGCTATTTCTGACTTCATGAATATCATAGTTCAATCTGTCTGTACGTCGACCATGTATGCATATCGTACTCAACCACATTCATCTAACAGCTAGATGAACCCGCTAGTTTATCGTCAGTTCAGACGATGAGGGTCAGGCGCCAATTTCAGGGCAACGAGTAAACTTATGAAACACTATCTGGTGGATGGTATAATGGTGTATGGCAATGTCGGCATCCCATTCCAAGTCGGGTCAAATCTTCCAAAGCGTATCAATATGTACTATTATCATTGATCAGGATACCAAAACACCGCATCCTTTACTTCAATGGCATTACTGTTCTCTTCTAGTGAACGCCGATACCACTGTTTGTCAATCACTATAAAGGAGCAATGTCGTAATTTTTCCAGGGTAACTCGCTTCCTAACGCGGCCTACGTATGTGGAACTTAGTTGCGCATTCATCATGAGATGCGTATGAATCTATGAATCTATGAATCTATGAATCCAACGGTTTTTTTAATTACTATTCGCCGCTTCCCTCAATATTGAATTTAGGAATGCAGGCTAACTCTGTAGGTACAAAAGTTGATGCAGGCGAGTACCCTCATCACACTCGCTGCATAAATCCACTCACAATCATCATGAAGGTTATCGCCGCTGTTCTCGCTCTGTGCTGCCTCGTCGCTGGCACCTATGGTAAGTTCATAACTTTCAGCTCTCCTAAAAAGTATCGGGAAGCATGCCATTTCTTACCTTTACTCACATAAACTGTCATTTATGCATCAGCATCTTAGCGAGAGTGATGGATATTTCATTTCTTCACTATATATTTACAGCTGATGACTGCGCTCCATGCAACGGTTCCCACTTTGAATGCCCTCCCGGCTACTTCTGTCATGATCATGGTAGTGGTCCATGCTGCAGGTAACGACTAAGAATTGACAAGTACATAAGGATCACTGGTATCATTGTCGAAAGACTGATCTGATGGCTTTCTGTGTCAATAAACCAGCAGATAAAACTCCAATTATCTCCTACTTCATACTGTACGTCGCCCTCCGTGGATTTCTTACTTGTATGGCGCACTTAGCACCGGCCCGCATGGCATCGATTTTTCCCACCGTAGTTATTTAGGTGTTCAGTACAAATTCATTGCTGTGTATCAATGTTATGGCAGATCACGGTGTCAATTTGGCGCTGGGTCCATCTTCATCGCTGTGCAGCAACGTTATGGCTGGTCACATTGGTGAAATGTTGTCAGTTGCTTGTGATTATGACAATGTTTGCCGACAGCTCATCTTAGTTTCTTGTGTCATTCTTGCACTGAGGTGCAATCCCACTCACATCTCGCAATCTCGCAACCTCGAGAACGCAAAGGTTTCTGCTTCTGCAGTATTTATTTGTTCAAACATCCAAGAGTTCGGCAGCACTCTTCTCACTTATCATGTGCCGGTATTTGAGGTAATTTAAGTGAGATTAATTTAAGTTTAACTGAAGGTCAACTTCTTTGATCTCAAGATTATTAGATATTAACGCGGTACCTCTGAGCAAAAGCATCGTATCTACTATCATATAACAACTATTTATCCAATATTTTTGGGTCCTAGGTTTGTGAAAAAGGTGTGCTTCCACACGCCCTAGACATACCGGTGGGCGTAAAAACGCTATGTCTAGGCACCAACATGTTCAAGCTTAGACTATAAGTTGGTGCCTAGACGCAGTATTTACATCCTTCACTTAAATGGCATTACTCTTCTCTTCCAGTAAATGCTGATATTATAGTCTCTCAATCACTATACAGGAACAGCTTCGTAATTTTCCCAGGGTAACTCGCCTCCTAACGCAGCCTACATTCGTGGAACTTAGGCACGCTTCCATCATGAGACGCACAGGAATCAATTCTAATGGTTTTTGTTCATTATTATCTGCTGCATCCCTCGCTTTTGAATGTAGGAATGCAGGCTAACTCTGTGGGTATAAAATTTGATGCAGGCGAGCACCCTCATCATACTCGCCAAGTAAATCCACTCACAATCTTCATGAAGGTCATCGCCGCCGTTCTCGCTCTATGCTGCCTAGTCGCTACTGGCTTCCTCATAGTCAGAGCAAAACATATTTTTGAATACCTTTAGTTAGACAAGCTGTAATTTAATCACCAAAACCTTTCTTCCAATGGAAATTTACTGCAGCACCTGCGGAGTGCATTGAAGCGTGGACAGGGCAGATTTCGACTACTGTAGAATATGTGCATCCAATTGTTGCATCTTCAAGATTTTCTGGCCGTTATCAGTTTTTGTTTGGGAACCCCAAAAGGTGGTAAAACATGAAAGTCAAGGATTAATCAGCTTTCGCTCTCTAATTGAGAGTAAATCAGCTTTCCTCTTTGCTTGATCTCTAGAAGATTAGCAGCTCTGCTATCGGTTTCGGCATTTGATCGGAAGTTACAAACTTGGCTCAAGTTTTTGCTAATGTTTATAGAACATGTTCGTCACTGAATATTGGTTGTTATTTTGTAACTCCAGCGGTTAAAATGAACTGTCTGTCCGTTTAAAGCTACAAGGACGCTGCGAACTGAAGGCTTGCACAGTGCAATATCAAATACAGCTCCACTCAAAGAACTCGTGCAGCCGATTGATTATTCGCACTATAAATTTCACGCGCTCAGTGATTGGTCAATTATAATCAAGTGGCTTCCTCTCTCTACTAAATTCTTTGTTTTCAACTCGAAAATCACATGTGCAGCTTGACCATGAATGAATAAAAAGATCTTTGTTGCCGAGCATTGCAGCTAAGAGTGGTAGATAGTTATCTTTCTGGTTTGCCTCTTTTACCACGAATTCATGAACCAGTAGGTGCACAGGCAACTTCACCGCTGTTGCTGCTCTTCTTCTGGACAGCAACGTGCAACTAAAGTGCTGCATGCTACAAACCATCGAATCTAGTGAAAGCCAAATTTCAGGAAATATCACCAAATTTCTGAAGGATTTAATGGAAGCATGGAACACGAGCAATCATGGCAATATACCATTTAAAGCTACAACAGACACCTTCTTAATGTTTAGGTGCTAAAAGCAACATCAATCCCTACCAACACTGTGACAATGGTGGTCGGTAGGGCAGCTCAAGTCACATATGCATGGAGCGCAGTAATTGGCTGTAAATATACAATGAAGATATTCATCACTCGAAGATTCTGATACATGAATGACAGCTTATGTAAGGTGGGGCATGAAATAATGTGTTTCACAATAATTCTGAGGCAAACTGTAAGTTACAAACTTACCGTAGGTGCCAACAACAAGACAGCAAAGAGCTAGAGCAGCATCGATGACCTTAGTAATGACTGTGAGTGGATTTATACAGCAAGTGTGATGATGGTGCTTGCCTGCATCAACTCATTTAACTTCATTCCCAAATTCAATAACTAGGTATGCGACCGATAATCATGAACAAAACTGCTAGATTCTATCCCTGTGCATCTCATGTTGGAAGCACATCTATGTGGCATGTCCGTAAATTATGTGTGAAAGGGTGTTACCCTAGAAAATTTATGATGTTGCTCCCATACGTTGGTTGACAGAAGATAGTATATGAGTGGCTGGAAGAGGAGGATAATGCCATTGAAGTAAAGGATGTTGTGTACTATTAAACTGATCTACAATAGTAGTACACATGGACATGCTCTGGTAGATTTGACTTGAACAGGACTACAACGCCGCTGTTGTCATATGTCATATTTGCCCATTCACCAGATAGTGCTTTCATATCATTACTCATTCCCCGAATTCGGGACCTGACCCGGCTTGTCGGAGCTGACAACAAACTAGCAAGCTCATCTAGCTGTTAGATGAATGTGATAGAGTATCATATGCGTGTGTTGTGGACGCACAGACAGATTGAACTAATTATAAGATATTCAAGCCAGACATCGCTCTCATACACCAAGTATATTACTTACCGTCTTTTACAGTTACTTCAGGGGAGTTTGGAGATGATCGATGCTTGACCTATTTAGAAAACCCCTGAGCGGGGAGATCTTTTCTCTTCATATCAAATTCATGATGACCTTCAGCCATCTTTTCCAGGTTCAACATTTAGGGTTGTGTAGAAGTTGTACTTCCACTCAACCGAGACATACGATTAAGCGTATAAGTACCATGTCTAGGCATGACTAGGGTAAGTTGAGAGTAAATATGAATTTTTGATAATCATTCATACTTGTTTTTAGATCTTTAAATCGGTAAGCATGACAGCATGAAAAAAGTAATTCTGGCTTTATTTAGAGGTGATAAAGAGAGAAACTAGCTGAAAATTTTTGTTGTATACAATTGCCATAGACCAAGATGTTAGCTGCTTGCGACTCTGTAGTTGATGGCTGTAACTGTAGCGACACATTGTGGTTTTATATTACTCATGATTTGGGTGGTATAAGTGAGCCTGGCTAGCATGTGAGTGAGTCAGAGAGTCTGTGTGTGTGGTCTGAAAGCTTGAAAGCTTGAGCCGGTAGGCTGTTAGCTATTTGTGTGGTAGCCTGGCTTTGGTAGAGAGCTGGACTGTATTAAACCTAATCAGTATAGCCAGTGCCATGAGACCGACCCCAAGTGAAGCTACAGTTTTTGTTTGAATAACAACTTAGCGTACCTGTGTACCTGTGTACCTGTGTACCTGTGTACCTGTGTACCTAGCGTACCTGTGTATCTGTGTACCTGCGGACCTATGTACCAGGGGAAAGAGGTGAGATTTTCACTTTTTATATTGAATGTTAAATATCTATTTCAGCGATGCAGCTTTACCGGTGTTAATAAACTTCTCCAAACAACCCGTCTGTAAGCCACTCACTAGATGCTGGTACAGCTATAATGACAATGATGAAGCTTGCATTCTGTCACTAAGCTGTTCCACAAGCAGGTCAGAAGTCGCGCATACAACCGCTGTTGCAGTGTTTCCCATGATTGGTCAGCCCTAGTTGTCTCAGTGATTTATGGGTTGGACTCTTCTGACTAACAGTTTAGGCTTTTGAGTCCCTTGATTACATGGAAACACCAACCGCAGGAGTGGAACTAATGTGTTTTGAATGGCTTTCAATACTTGGAAACCTAGTGAGTTAGGTTTTGGCAGGCGAGTTGACTGGACCAATCACAGCTCCCGTGATCAGCTCTATAATTGAGGTATTCATGCTTGAAAGTCACATTCACACCTGAGACTACGCCGTGACATGATGAAACTGATTGCTGCTATCCTCACCTTAACCTACCTTGTCGGTGCGGCTTGTGGTACGTCAATTTCTTCCTTATGTGCAATTGACTAGACACACGTATTATTGAAATCAAGTAGACAGAGGTGCTCGTGTGACTGAATACGTATTTTGTTTAGGGAAGTTATTTCAACATGTGTTCTCACACTGACTGATAACAGTGTAATAATCACGGACTTTCTTACAGCTGAATAATGCCCCTATCCATGCCCTCCAAGATTGTACTGCAACGAAATCTTTGGCTTCTGTGATTTCACGCTATTTGGTTGATTGCAGTGTGTATCAACTGACAGAGTCATCCTTATCAAGGAGTGTTAAAGAAACATGCTATCAATTCTTTAAAATAAAAGCGTATCATTTGCTTACCTCTCTCCATGATTCTGAGTAAGTAAACACATCCATAGAAGCCAGAGAGACAGCATGAATATATTTGTCCTAGTACGCCCACGAACATAATTCAACTAGGGACCCTCAGACTTGATGTGATGACCTGATGGCCTATTGATTCTGCAATATTGAGGTGGCTAAAAAATTGCCAAGACGACTACAGGAAAATGTCTGAATATTGATGGTGTACGTTACGGCACAGCTGAATGGCATTGGACATTGCTATAGCTATATGGATTGATGGGTCCTAGGATACAGCTCCTAAGTAATGCTCACCTCAAGCTACAGCCTATTTTTATGACTACATCGGCGGCAGCACAATTGATGACATGGTCGCGACATGATGTAGCACCAGCCTTCGTTGTCAATAAGTTACCAGATGACTGTCTACATGCAAAGAAATTTGGGTGCACACCGCACTGCAGCTTAGAGCTATAGAGACCAGACCAGTGCCAGCATTATCGACCCTGAGTCAGATAGTACAGATTTTTGAAGCATTTCCATACGATGGAGCTACTTCCTGTCTTTTCAATGAGCGTCATCCCAAGTTTCCAAGTTGTTGTTGGCAGAGAGACATGTAAGTTTAAATTGATGCGTAGTTTTCCCCCATAAAACCTCTCTGCAACCGTTGGAGTGTAGAAACTGGAGGCACCAATATATATGACAAAGGCTGTTACACCCTTATTGTCCATCTGTAAATGTATATCATGCTTCTTCATCTTTCCCTACAAACTTATATCAAAGATTTTCATATCATAGCAACACTATTGGTCACTATCTGCTCTCCTCTCTTTTCTTCCTGATCGGTCTTTTATGAATGAGGTTAGGACTTGAAAGGTGACACACATAATCATATATTTGTTTTTTCTCTCTCGTCCTGTCCCTTGACCTCTACCTCTCCATCTCCATACCTATCTCCCCACTCTTGCCACTTGTCTCCCTCTCCCCATCTCCATCTTCCTTTCTCCATCTCCCTTTCTTCATGCCCCTTTCTCTATCTCCCATCCCCCTCTCCCCATCCCCCTCTCCCTATCACCTTCTCCCTTTCCCCATCCCCCTTCCCCCCCTCCCCTCTCCCTCCCCCCCCTCCCCCTCTCCCCATCTCCCTCTCCCTATCCCCCTCTCCCCATCTCCATCTTCCTTTCTCCATCTCCCTTTCTCCATATCCCTTTCTCTATCTCCATCCATGTTCGCTCCTCTCTGCTCCCGCCAAAGATTTCCGTTGAATATGATTGCAATCGACCAAGATGTTAGCTGCTTGTGACTCCGTAGTTGATGACAATGATGAAACTTGCATTCTTTGACAAAGCTGGTCAGAAGTTGCACAAGAGGGATATTGTCATATCCATCAGAACGACGGGTATTCATCACACTTTGGTGGATATGCTGCAACATACGTAGCCATTCTAGATGACAAAGGCATGTCTAACTAGACTGGAAAAATGGAATAATGGCTTAGTAGTTCAACTTAGTAGATAATTTGACTTAACTTAACAGTCCAAAATGGCAGCAGCGATTGAGCCAAAGATCATGGACTTTACAGGTGTATTCATGGCTCCCACTAGTTCATTAACTGCAAAATGTCATTCTTGGCCACCTAGTGAGTCAGATGACTACAATAGGGTGACATGCATTGAGATTGAAGTTATGTGAAAGTGGGTTTGGTGGGAAAATTGGCTGCTTATGGTGGTACGTGATGATATGTAACTGTGAGAGAGATAACGTCTTTTGAGGGTGCCATGTTTTCATCAAACACTTTCCCATGCGGAGAGGTGTGAATTATGCTAAATTGCTGACTAGGAGATACCTAAAATATTGTATTGATGACTGGCATTCTATCAGTAGGTTTGAAACTTGGGAGGTAGAATTGCTCCGCTATACCTGGTCACTAACTGCTCTCTCCTCTCTTTTTCCTGATACGTATTTCATCAATCAGGATAAGAGTGGAGAAGTGTAGCATATCAGCATATATTTATTTTCTCTCTCTTCAAGTCCTTTGACCTCTCCCTCTCCATTTGGATATCCATCTCCCCCTCTCAGCTTGTATCCCTGTAATAAGCCTCTCTATCCATCTATCTATCCATCTATCTATCCATCTATCTATCCATCTATCTATCCATCTATCAATCCATCAATCAATCCATCAATCAATCCATCAATCAATCCATCAATCAATC
>ERZ1740065.3296-NODE-3296-length-10111-cov-12.128381_pt1 | contig 10111 bp, 8 predicted proteins | sample MGYA00581738_ERZ1740065 | MGnify/ENA primary metagenome ERZ1740065 (study PRJEB43018, sample SAMN04849749) | marine metagenome | isolation source: floating plastic debris | place: Pacific Ocean | collected 2008-09-01 | study: EMG produced TPA metagenomics...
ATCGGCGTTTACAAAACCAGCGCGCCTACCGATAGAAGAGTAAAAAATGCCGATCAACCATGTATAGCCAATTATTAATATATGATGTATGTCTTTGTTACCCAGAGAAAGGTAAGAGTGAAAGTATGCAGTGCTGGTCAACTCTGTCACCTGTTTTCCTGTAGATCAGTGTTTAACGATCACTTTCTATGTTTATTAACCAATCACTGTGTTTGTTAGCCACTACTAACACCTTTTAAACTAGGAGAAAAAACTTTCCTATATTCATCCTACCGCTGTGTTAACCATTACATTACACAACTAAATATCACAGTGCTGAAAACTCACCTATGTGTCCTCTGGACCACGTTCGGCCGTAGTTATGACATCATGTTGTATCAAATTGCAGGTACGTTCGAGTGTGGCCGACCTGCTGTTGCTCCTTGCCTGCCAACTCCAAGTGAAAACTCTCAGTGTGTGAATATGACAGATGGCCAGTACGCTCTTCTACACAGCCACCCATGGCAGGTGGGGTTGATGAGTTATAGCGAACAACGATGTGACAGGATGGTAACCATGGTGACACGTTGCAGGTTGCCGTAGTGGACCGAGAAGGTTACATAGATTGCGGCGGAGCAATAATTCATCCGCAGTGGGTTGTGGTTGCAGCACGTTGCGTCCGGTTTTGGCATAGCAATGACATGGCAGAAAAAGGCATGACAGTTGGCATGGCAGACATGGTGGTGCAATCAGGTGCCGGTTCTGATGGCGGCGCTGTGAGGACCAGCTCCGTTAGTGAAGTCATCACTCATCCCAACTTCACCGATTGGTCACTTGGTGAGATGTTCTATTCTCTTCGTGGTTGATGACTCGTACTGATCGAATTACACTGAGATTTCCTGTTCCAGATTATGACGTTGCTCTGCTGCGTCTGGAGCAGCCTCTTGAGTTTGATGAAGAAGTCAGTGCTATATGCCTAGCAGGGTCCTTAAACCTGGCAGGTGTTCATGCAACTGTCACCAGATGGGGTTCAGGGAATGAGAACTACGCGAAGCAGACTGTGAACAGAATCAGGGAGACACAGGTAAGAGACGTAAGACACGTATTGAGAACTTGATTGGGAATGATGCTTCGCCATTTTTTATTGCAATATACGTATTGGCTGGGAAACTAACGGTGATAATCATATGTTATCAGGTGACCATCCTACCTCACAGCAAATGCCTCAATAGGTATGGCAATGATGTCGTGACAGATCGGATGCTATGCGCTGCCGCCAGCAGTGGTAAATGGTGCCACACTGATTCAGGAGGACCCCTGGTGGTACGCAGCCCAGATGGCTCTTACACACTCGCCGGAATTTTCTCAATTGGAATGAGATGCACCAGCCGTGATGATGTTGGAATTTTTATGAACATATCAGCGGTACATGATTGGCTGACGGAAAATATTTTCTTGTCGTGAAAAGATACCTCCCTCAGCTCCTATAGACCTTTTCTGCTGCTGTAGTTGGAGTTACCAGTGTACCAATAAATGTAATGTGTGTATTCCTCTATTTGAGAAGAAATATAAAACAAATAGCTGGGAGCCTACATAAGATGAAAGTTGGGTAGACGACTACAATAAGGAAGCAAGCCGAGGCCTAAGGCTAGACACAAGTGAGTGGTTTCCCAACATCCAGTCAGTTGTTCCTCATGATCTTCCATCTGATCCTGCCACATCACAGTGCTTAACTTTCTATGAAATGAAATTCGTTATATTCCATCCCTAGATGTGAAGGGGTTTTCTATCGATAGCAAGGCTTAGTTCCTAGGCTATTGTTTGCAGCTATACAGATAGTGAGAAGCTTGATTTTCAGCTAGGGAACGATCAGATCTAATCGAGCACAAGCATGAGTGAAGATAATTGCTGGCTACTTTAAAAAGTAAATATAAGGAGCAGAAGTGTGGACTAGGCAACTCGCACTTCATGTATAATGTTCACGGGTGAATATGTAGATAGAATCCTGCGGACAACAAAGACACAGAAATACGTTGAATGGCTGGCCACTTTTAAGCATGTTCCTCTTGTACGTTATACCTTATACTTTTGCTAGTAAAGCGTGACAAAGCTGTCTCCTGGGCATCATACTAATCTATGCAATTGAACTCACTGGTTAAATCAGTGCAGTTTTCATCAGTAGCTATGTTTGAATCTGAATCATCCAGCTATTTCCATGTCAGCGATGTCCCATCACTGAGGAAGTTAATGGGCATGTAGTTGTGATGACGGCGATGACACGGAGAGATGCTGAACTCAAGCGATATAATATCATTGCGATGTTAGGAAAAAGTGGGCTTAACAGTCACAGTCATGCCTCCATTCACAGAGAGAACCCGGAAGCATGCAGACGCTGCACTTGAATCCTGAAGAGATGTTCAGTACATGTATCAGCTCAAGTGTGGCGGATAAAAGTTCAAATTTCGAATCAAATGTGGACATGGGTGGGTGCTAGGCAGGGCAGTGCGCTGACATCAACATAAAAGATGCCTGAATGCCTGCCTATGGGTGCCTGTCTATGGGCACCTGCGTACGGGTGCCCGCGTATGGGTACCTGCGTATGGGCGCCTGCGTATGGGCGCCTGCCTATTGGCGTCTGCCTATGGGCGCCTGCCTAGGAGCGCCTGCCTAGTATGGAGTGCCATTCGCAAAATATTTATCGGCATCTAGTAACACTTCATGATAACTATTCTACTTAACGCTATCTCGCATTCACTCTTCCATGTATGGAATCCACTATTCATTATATAGTTTCCACTTACTTACATGTCATATCCTCTTCTCGCTATCAGTCACCCACTATTCACCATCAGTCACCCGGTATTCACCATGTGTAGTACACTTTGCTTTACGTCATATCAATTTCAACATGTTTATTCTGTTTTTTTATACATAGATTCCACTATTGACTATGTCTATTCCACTTCCAGCTATATTTATCCTCATTGCTTCCTATGGTTACTCACTATGGCCCTTTGACCCTATGACACTTTGACCGTGTGGACATCTCACAGTATTCCACTCTGGACATAGACAGTTAGGAAGAAACACACAAGCTAGCCAGAGTCCAACTTACCGACACATCAGCAATACCAATAACTCGCAGTCTAGACCTATCCTCACACTGCAGATGTAACATTGAACTGCAGGTACATGTTTCTGCAGAAAAAACTTGAATCGCTGTTTCCCACAGATTTTCAACAGTAATCCAATACCACATGGTTATTGTATTATTGTATTTGTATGCTAACATCACGTCTCCTAGACCTTCGAGAGCTGATTGTTGAAAATGCAATTGTGAGGCTGCCTCACGTGCTTGTGCACTGAGAAATAAAGTGGGCCCAGCAGGATGACTCATTAGGATTTGAACCCACAACCTCTCAACATTTGTGTGTCTCGAGGTGCAGGCTCCACCACAGAGCCATCTCCTCCCCCTGATTGACTGGACGCAAACCTAAAATTCAACTCTTGGTGACTGAAAACCCATCATATGACCCAGATTGTATTTGTTAGGCAGCAACTGCTTTACCAAAGCCCCTCACCATTAAGTTGTCCAGCTCTAAACATTTCCAATCCCCAACACTTTAAGTTTTGAATAAGACCATTCAACTAGTTAGTTGCTTGCTGTATGGGTGGTCCAGTCTCACGGCTTGTTATTTTCACAACTTAACTCAGGATCTATTAACTGCTATTGGGTTGCATTCATCTCACCCCTCACAATCTCCATACATTGCCAATTCTCTGATTGTCCCACTATTGGCCTTATTTAGCCGCTTACATTTTCCATACAGCTAGAACTAACGCCTCATATTAGCCTGCCACTTCATCATGGTCTCCGGTGGTGTACTAGTGATTCTCTCCATTCTCTGTGACGGTAAGTGAAATGATTTCTTGAGTTGCTGAACATTTCTGCGATGCACTAATCTGATCAAGGTTTCTGTTTCAGCGGCGATCAGTGATTCCGCGTACCGCATTCACGATGGTAGTTCGATGCTCGGACTTGGTCAGCTCACTTTCACTCACCAGGACCTTTGTCAGTTAAGGATGTGTTCATTAGCTAACTTTCCATAACTGTTGCAGCTCTGCCTGTGTTCCGTATACCAGCAAAGGGGCGGTCAGATATACACGACATCAGTTACGGGTACCTTGTGTCTCCTGGTTATCCTGGCAATTACACAAATAAAGCAAACGGCAGCATCCAGATCACTACTTCAACTACTGAGGTCGGCTAATCTAGTGAATTCTGCTGTCAATCAGTCAGTAGATCGACCTGTCATACTCATCTAAACAATGTTATAGTTTACGACCTGGTTCGTATTCACTGCTGAGTACCTGGATGTAGAATCGTATGGCTCAAATCGCTGCCATGACTACATAACAATATCAGCTGATACCGGAGACGGTGAGCATGAGTGAGTCGGATATTCTCACTCAAAGACTTATGTTGTGACAGCATTTGCTGCCTACATACCTACCTTCAGAAAAAAGCATGCTACTGTACTCTAATGAGAAGAGACCACATAGTAGCAATACTCATTCTTGTATCTGTTGTGGCCCAAAGATTCCACCTTCTGCTGAAGTACCACCTCATACTTACACAGGGTTTACCTCTCCATAAACCACCAGGTTACAACTGGCTACACACTTGCACAAAAGCTGCAAACCGCAGAAAATCTGTGGATGATCTACTCAAGTGAGTGCTCAAACTAGCTGATTCGACTATTTGCAGCTCGCAAGCATATTGAACTTTGACACCCGCGATATTGCAAATAGGACTCTGATTGGCTGTCCTCCTTGCCTGATTGGTTGTCCACACCTGAGCTAGTGTATACCGAACAACTGGGTGATAAAAAAAAGAAAAGCTTTAAGTGTGTAGCACTCCAGCCACTCGTGCGAGTGGCACTCACCATCGCAGTTCGCAGGTTTTCTGCGAGTGTTTAGCCGAGCCTTTACCTCATAACGAAAATCTTCTAACTCGCACAAGATTTGTCTCATACGGAAACATGAGCAATGCGAAGGAAATCACCTTGAAATGTTCCCTGATATGAGAGAGATACATGTTCTATATGAGAGACTGCACCGGACATGAACTACTACCTAGCCGTATAACTCAAATCATATGCCTGATCACCCACACAAAGTCAATGTATCCTCATAAATAGGTCAGATATTCTTCATTGATGACCAATTAGATAAAAAATGTCAGGCTTTGTAAATCTCCTGTCATTACGCTTGCAATTGTCAGGATTCTCTTGCTCTTTTCGCACACCTAGGCTCACTAGCAAACTCCTGATAAAGCTCGGGCATGCGTTTATAGGTGTCAGTTAGTGTGGTAGGGAGGTCTTGTCTGTAGGGTAACAACAAATGAAAGTGTGTGCAAACCAGTATAGTAATTGATAGTTATGAAAATTACACAATGTTAGACGACACATCTTTTTGAAGGCAACTAGTTTCTCTCTATCTCCCTTCCTGTACATTAACTGCAACAGCTGATGACGGTATCACGCTGAGTTTAGCGGTAAATGTTATGTGAGAAAGAAAATTGTCAGGGGCGGATCCAGGAGCTCAAGTCAGCGACTAGTAGCTGTCTGAAGGGAATCTTGCATCTGTTGACTGCATAGCCAATTGTGTAGTGATATCGACTGGGGTTTGTGTGGCTGTACGATGAGTGCCGTAGTGGTTTCTTTATCTATTTACTGCTAGCTGACAACTGCTTAGCTGACCGAAGCAGTTGAGGCGGATTTTTTACTGACACTTGACAGTCAGTTGCATTAAGGGCCGGCCACACTGACGTAAATTCATGCATTTTTGCACATATTAGCAAAATTAGCTCAACGCAAAACGCAGATAGCTGCAAAATTAGCTCAACGCAAAACCCATGACATGTTGAACTTTGACATGCAAATAAATTTTCGTTTTTGCTGTGATTGGTCGATTAGTGGCGTAAATGCCAGACGCGGTAACTGCGCAAAGCCTAATTAGTCAACTCCAAACCGCAATTTGGCTATCTGATAGCCAACACAAAATACTGCGCCAATGTGGCCTCCACTACTTGTGTGTTGCGAAATTGCAAACACGCAAATATCCGCGTCAGTGTGGCTAACCCTTTAGCCTGAATCCGCCATTGATTGCTGTACTGGAGGTCAATCAAGTATGTGTACAAAGTATCATCTGAAATTAGAGGTGGTAGCTTGGGGCCACTAAATATATCTCTTGTTACACAGTGGTTGTTTTTTATTGTCTGCATCCACTGAGTAGCATATGAGATTATCTCTGAATTTCAAACTAGATGTGTCACAAAATGCAAATTGGTAATTGTCAAACTCACTCTCTCTCCTTGGCAGGTTCTGTGGACCAGAAAAGTCTGTGCTCCAAGGGTTCAGTGTGGAGGCAAAATCGGTTAACATACATTTCACATCAGACCATTCCTTTACCTATGCTGGATTCAAAATTCAATACCACATCCTGGGTAAGAAGCAGCATCTAGTAATGAATCTTCATGTGCGTGCTTGCGCGCTTGCGCGCTTGCGTACTTGCGTGCTAGCGTGGTGCTAAAATGTATTCAATGTGTTCACGATGTAAAGTAGGCCTGGATGTACAAATATTTTCTGGCTCAAGTTCATCAACTGACTGACTTGTGTTAAGAGCCCAAACATCTCATCCTCTGAAGCGTCATATAAAGTGCTTATTCTGGAGGCGCTCAGTTCAGAGCCATTTTCTGTTGGACGAGGCATTGTATACCGTTTCAAGTCATCATAAGTCATGTCTGTGTTGTATTCACTAGTTCTATGGTTTGACTCGAGGAGTTTACCTCTCATGGAGTAAATCTTAGGTTAAAGCAAGCTGTCCATTAGAAAATCTGGTAGCAATTATTTTTAAGCCGATCATACACCTCAGGCATGCATAGAGTGCTTCATATCAACATAGATGAATTCCTAGGCGATACTAGGTGATCTCCAATGTAGATTGGTTTTTGGGTCCTATTTCTCTGACGATGTCACGCAGTGTTGCCAACTTAATGATTTTCAGTGTAGTTATTCGCTGATTCGGCTTTTACGATCTACGACTACGATGTTTAGAATTTCCAGTTTTTTCTACAATGTTTACAATTTTGCATTCAGCTAACAGGAAGAAAGTTGATTTTATGTACAACAATTGAGAGTTCATCAGCTCCACGTAAGAAATTCCTGTCATTTAGGTATTCCCAAAGCTCAGATCGTAAATTCCGATTGAGGGTATCAGCAGTTTGTACTATTAGACGCATGAATGAGCTGCGTATGGACACAGAAATCGGTATCTGTTTGCAACAGTGCGCTCCAGGGCACCCTAGCTATGAATTACTTTATAAATGCTCAGCATTATGTCTTCTCAGTTTGGTCGGTGATCCTGCTTTGCGTTAAGAGTTGTACTCTTGTATTATTCATGGTCTGATCCCAGCATGAAGTCCTCATGAACAGCTTCTGGTGAGCAACTGGTGCTGGGGTCCACCTAAACCGCTGGGCCTGTCGGACTGGCTTGGATTTATGGACCACAAATTATTGCTAAAGGCAATTGATTTTTCTGTGATTGCATGGTAAGAAGCATTCGTCAGGGCATTATGGCAAGGTTAGACCATAAATATTACCAGAGCAAGAGAACACAACTCCTGGCGCTAAGCAGGCTCACTAACAAGACTTATAAAATTGCAAGAGAGGCCAAATCCCCCACACTGGCGTGTCGACCGACATGAGAAAGGATAATACTGAATGTTATTCCTTGAATGAATGATTAGTCAATGGTAGATAGTACCCAGCATGCCAGACTCCGAGTAATAATCAGAGTGGGCAGCTTATATCACAAAAACGATTTAGATGTAACAATACCGTTTGTTGCTTGATTAAAATATGTATGATCCATAGTTAGATTGGAACTGGTTGGTATCATTATTGATTGGGACACTGGCTGCAAACTTCTCGACTTTTTCTTTTTCATTCGAAATTTCACTTAGAGCTTACAGCTGCTTACATTCAATAGCACATTGAGAGGTGATTGGAATTAGAGGCTCATTCCATTCCTATGGTAGAGATCATTTACAAATCAGTCAAGCTGAATATTGTAGTGCTGACAACTCCCAGAAGAGGTAAATACGCTAGGTGTGCTCTGGGCTCTAATACATGGCGATATTGAGAATTCGGTGAAATAAATCCATTCTCAGATAGTCTTTCAAAATCAGTTCTCAGCTGCAGTAACTTCTTTCACAACATTTTGCTGTGGATTATTGTATAGTAGCAGAGGGAGCTTTTTACTCGTATCTCGGTAGGCATACCTATTCATTAGAGGGGAAACGATGGATCGTAGTTTCGATGCATGGTCGATTAGTGATTGTCTACGAAGTCGATTATCTCTAGGCTCAGAAGGTGTGTTTTGATTACTGTTTCACTTCAGAAATTTAGCTGCAGTGTTTTTTATGTTCCCACAGCTTTTTTATACAATGTCCAGCTCCACTGTACTGTTCCACTATATGGTTCCACTATGCGGTTCCACTGTATGGTTCCACTATACGGTTCCACCTTAGTCTACCAGCCAAAACTCTCTTACATCCACAGTTATGTCGATCACTAGCTCCAGATCTCTAATCAGATGGAGCTTTCTAATCACTCACTGGTCAAGAGGGATATGTCAAGAATGAATGGGTCAACTTTTCATAACTTTTACAGGTCTCTCAGTGTATGAAGTGCCACCATCTGGATTATTGGATATACTAGACATCAGAGATGGATACATTGTATCGCCTGGTTACCCTAGCAACTATCCAAATGAAGCAAACGGTGACATCGAGATCACAGCCTCACCTCTTGAGGTCAGTTTATCTCATCAGATAATATATCATCGTATCGATTCATCAACCTATGGTACTTACATGCTCCCTTCTTATAGTTACGGACCTGGTTCACATTCACCGCTGAAGACTTTGTATTAGAAGCTGCTACCAAATATGGTTGTGTGGACTACCTAGCAATATCTGTTGATACGGGGGATTTTGAGCATAAGTGAGTGAGATAAACTTGTTCTAAGATTTAGGTAATCGCTGCAGTGATGTTCATACATGCCTACAGAGGAAACGGTACATTTTTATCGTCTGATGGTAAGAATTAGTAGTATTTATACTTCTACCTCTTGTTAGAAAGTGTTTGTCACCGATTCCCTGCACACACTCGTCGTCATATGAAATTTATTTTGTGTTTCAAACTGCATATGGCTCAAGCTGAGAGTTATGGAAAGGTAATCTCACTCTCTCTCACTGACAGGCTCTGTGGACGGAATGCATCTGCGCTCCAGCCTCTGACAGTCTTCGCCAGATCTGTTACTATCAGGTTCAAGTCAGACTCTACGGTCACCCGAGCTGGATTCAAAATCCATTTGCATGTCAGTGGTGAGAAATGAAATCCAAATCTCTCTGTCAATACCAAATATGTCGATATATCCGTAAGCATGTGCCTACACATGATGTGAAGGTGCACCATGCAATATTACAGATTGAACACTAAAAACAGATTGTTGAAGGAACAAAATGATATTGGGAAACAATGGTTTGTGAGCAGTCATCCTCTCTCAGTAGGTTTTTCATGATGGAGCTTTTCGCATGGATCCAAATGGATTGACAAAATTTTAAAAAAATGAACATAATTCACTCAATATGAATAAAAAATCGGATAGAAGAACTGAAATCTATGTCTTGGGACGTAAACTAATGAAGTGGCATCATTAAATTGAAGATGGCATCATAGCAAGTGTGAAAGAACTTTTTCTCTCAATTCATATGATTTAGATATTTAGATGGCTTTTTTTATTTGAGTGTTAGCTCCTCTTATTTTCATTGAGGATTATAAAAGAGACATATTAAGTGAGTTCTTGACCTTGTGACATGTCCAGTTTGCCGAATAAAATATTCGAAAATTTTCCGATCCGAGTATTTTAATAATACATCTGTGACGAGTGGTGAGACAAGCGGACCCATCCCGAAAAATATTCGAGTGAATATTCTTATTCCTCAGTCGTCTCGCATCACAGGAATACGTAATAGCAGATTGAAATTCACGTCATCCTATTCATT
>ERZ1740065.3297-NODE-3297-length-10111-cov-10.930091_pt1 | contig 10111 bp, 12 predicted proteins | sample MGYA00581738_ERZ1740065 | MGnify/ENA primary metagenome ERZ1740065 (study PRJEB43018, sample SAMN04849749) | marine metagenome | isolation source: floating plastic debris | place: Pacific Ocean | collected 2008-09-01 | study: EMG produced TPA metagenomics...
GTTCTTAGAGAGATTTAGTGAGTGTTTTGTTTGTTGTGAGAGAGGTGTTATGAGTGTGTGTTGTGTTTAGTGAGAGTTGTTTAGAGTGAGAGAGGAGTGAAGAAGGAGGAGAGAGAGAAAGAGCGAGATGGAGGGTAGAAAGGGAGGTAAGAAAGTAGGGATCTGAAGATCAAGAGAGGTGAGAGTGTTTAGAGTTACAAACAACTCTCTATATATGTCTGTTGGCTCAGAGTCTGATAGTGATAACATTGGTACCTGTCAAGTGTCACAGATAGCGATGACGTAATGGCATCACAAGAAGGCAGCGTGTCATCTTATCAAAACTGATCAAATACATGGCAGTCTACGTCTCAGCAACAAGGTCGTTGACACTGTCATTGATGTAGAGAGATTAGATACTGTGGTGTATAGCAGGACGCAAATCTTAGTCTGAAGTAAAATCACAGTTGCTCCATCCTTCTTCAGTATTTTATTCAGAGTAAGAAAATAGGTAGTGCATCATAGTCATAGCAAGAGTGATACTTCTCTCGCAAAGTAGGTTGCTGCGAGAGAATGTTGTTTATGCCAAATCTGTGCTTCGATAGGAGGTGATCAGGTTATAAAACAGTTTGATGCTTTCAAAAAATAAGCTTACCTAACCGAAACCTTCCAGGGCCGTGATGTCGTCAGTGATTCACACGGAGAACATAACTCTTGAGCTAATGAAATCAGCGAGTAGCATGGGAAGACAATTCTTGACCAGGTTTTACTATGCATTCTGTGGCTCTCCTTTGCTGCAGCAGAAACAGATTGATTCTATAATGATTAGTCTTAAAACCTGCCGGTCAGGAACACCAAAAATTCGGGACATGAGTGGGGAGGTGGAGATGGATTGTATTATGCAAGATAGAGGAACAGAGAAACAGAGGATGGAGTCAGGTAGTGGAAGTGGAAGGAGAGAGAGGGATGAACGATGGAGTGAAGAGGGGAAATAGATAGGGAGAGAAGGGGCGAAAAGAGGGAGACAGACAGTGTGAGAAGGGGAGAGAGGAGGGAGACAGACAGGGTGAGAAGGGGAGAGAGGAGGGAGACAGACAGGGTGAGAAGGGGAGAGAGGAGGGAGACAGACAGGGTGAGAAGGGTAGAGAGGAGGGAGACAGACAGGGTGAGAAGGGTAGAGAGGAGGGAGACAGGGAGATGAGGGGAAGGAGGAGGGATACAGGGAGAGGAGGGGAAAAAGAGAGAAGAAAAGACAGGGAGGGCGGAGAAAGGAAGTGCAAATAGAAATTAAATTCTGAATAGCAAAAGGAATGTTCAAGAAATCGGTGGAAGATTTCCGATCAAAGTGATTGAATATTGGAAAATTCAAACATTAAGAATAAGGAATAATAATAATAATATTAATTAATATCATAATTAATTAATATAGCTGGAAACCACGAAGTGAACTAACCGTGTGCCATTTATTTAGCCTGTGTGTTATCTGATCCGCTTCCCTCAGACTGATCTTTTTCATTCTTTATGCCGTTAGAGATGGTCAGAGTCGGGATGTGCAGCTTGTCGTCACTGCTGCCCGAACTCTCCGAGTCTTCGATCAACTTCGCACTCTGATCAGACACAAAAACATGTTATATCATTATATTATTATATTATTATTATATTATTGTTACATATTTATTATATTTAAATAGTAATGCATAAATGTCATAGTTGACAACTTGGAAAGCAGAGGATACTGGAGATTCAATTTTTCTGAACCTTAACAGGTCGTAGGTCATCGGTCAGTACTCCTACCCCATACAGCAGCTATGTCATATGTCAGCTTAGCGCAGCAAGAGAACATTAGGAAACCAGGTGATTGTCTATTTCCTCCGCCCTGAAAGTTCTTGAAGAATTCTTCAGGAATTCCTACATAATTTTTAAAGAACTCTTCAAGAATTCTTGAGAAGTCTTGAATGGCCGGGGCCTGGACTCTACCTAGGCTTTGAACCCGCTGGATCTGTTCTAGACAAGCCCCTGGTTACCGGTATTATCGACAGGAGAGTTTGATAGAGACTTACCTTCTTTAACCATTTCTGCCAGATCATGTAGATGGGGGAGACAATGTACCACGGCACACACGTCATGATTGCTACAGTAATTACAGGAATAAGTGCCAGGTCGGAGTCGGGAGATCTCATTGCGGCCTGTACGATCATTATTGATAGTCCAGTGTTCTGTATGCCTGTCTCAAACGACACCGTCTGCAATAATAACAAATAATAAATAATAGTAAATAATAGCAATAATTTATATAAAAACAGAAATAATGTAAGGAATATAACAAACAGTAAGACTATAAATGATAGTTGTCAATTTTCCTCAAATTTCCTGAAGAATTCTTGAAGGATTTGTAAGAATTCTCAAAGAAGTCTTAAGACTTCTCCAGGACTTCCCATATTGCGCAATTTTAGGGCAGGGAAAAAGACAACTAACTAAAAAATAAAAAAAGCATGGTTGTGGTTTGAAATGCGGAATTTTAGTAGGTATGAAAAACAGCAGAAATGATATTTTGGTAACCAGCAACCCCAGTAGATCAGCCAACCTCGGCGAGCTCTGCAATCTAAGTAGGCTGTGTAAAACGGGAACTTCTAATAGGTATCAAAAATAGGAATATAAAAATGTTGGTGGCAAGTAATATCAAGATAAACAATAACAATAATACTAAAGAATAATAATAATAAACAATAACAGTAACAAAAAGTAATAATTAGTGCTGCATTTTAATCGAGTAATTCTGAGATTAACTAAGAAGAATTTTATACCGAAAGATTAATCGTATGGTCATTTTGAGGGCGAAATTCACTGATGACCCAATAATATTATGCCACAAAGCTCTGTAATACGTAGTGCTGCATTTTAATTTCATTTAATTTTGTCTAAGATTAATGAGTCAGAAGATTAACCTCGTGGCTATTGTTAGGGTGATTTTCACTGAAAAACTAAGAAAAACATGCTCAAAAGATCTGTGAGCAAGTATGATTGCATATTTATCTAATCAAACTCAACACGAGTGCAGTTGTAGATCACTAATGACACAACAAAGACTTTACAGTGATGTCAATGTCAGCTGCTGCAGCTGGTAGCAATGATACTGTTGTGAATTCTATAGCTCAGGAACTAGTTGATAGTGACAAGATGAACGTAAGATTAATTCAAGATTAAAAATATAAATTGGAAGGTTAATCGGGATTAATTATCTTGAAGAAATGCAGCACTAGTAATGATATTAGATAATAGCCGCGACATGTCTCGATGTTGTGAACTCCCTTATTGGTGATGAAAGATTTAAGTCTCACTCGTCTGGGAAACTGCCTCGTCAGAAAGTCAGCGTGAAGAGTGGCAGTAAGATCAAGTATACTGTAGAACCGAATCTGATAGCGACAGAAATTTTAGTGTTTCCTTCAAAATCATCAAGAAATAAAAATGATAGCGATCCCATAAATGGGAAGACAACTCCTATATAAGGTATAATTGGTATAATTTCTATAGGGAATTCCAACAATAGAGATCCTTTTTCATCGCTATTTTCATGGCCGTTAGGCCGTCACTATAAAATCTGGTTCTACAGTATTCATCTGTATTTTCATGAGACAGGATTAATTACAGAAGAGAGCCTACCTTGATCAACTTCCAGTCTAGCCTGAAGATCCAGGCGAGTAATGCCCCACAAATGTAACCCCCGTAAGGTAGGAAGCAGGCCGAGATGATCAGTGTCCAGTTGAATGACTTGTAAATGTATAGATTCGAATAGACTCCCACGGAGAACACAAACAGTATAATCAGCATGAAGAAGACCTGCAAAGCGACAATGAAAAAGACACTAGAGATCATTAACAAATGATACTTGACATACACGAGGGGGAATCTCAAATTACTTAGGGGAGGCAGCAGTAGACGTAGTGGTGGTGGTGGAGGTGGTGGAGGTGATGGTGGGCATGGTATTGGTTGTGGACATGAAGGAGGTGATGGCGGTGGAGGAGGCGGTGGCAGCGGTGGAGGAGGAGGTAGCAGCGGTGGAGGAGGAAGTGACGGTAGTTACGACCAAGTTAAATGGGCAATTACATAGATGATAAGACTGGTGCAGGCTGCCTTCAATTCTTGACACTCTCACTTAGGTCTGCTCTACACAAACTAAAAGCAGATCCTGGCAAATTCTTCCCTGGAAGAAAACACAGACTTACTCTCAAGCACTTTTTGATGATCAGAGACAGCCTCGGCAGCTTCTTCTGTATGATATACCCGACTATAAGCGGCCCTATGATCAGCGATAGACTGGTGACCATGCTGACAAAGGGTATTTTCACCTCCCCCACCGTGTCGTCCGTCGGTATCTGGGTACCAAGGGTATAAATCCAGAATGGAAGCATACCTACAGCAAATAGTGACTCAGTGTTCCCTGCTTTCTCAATCAGTATCAACGAATTGCTGAGCTACACTCAGTCTGAGGAGTTGTGCTTCCCTGCTGCATAACATCTTAGTCGTGAATCATGACATGAGTATTGATCTTTACATGATGGACCAATTGAAGCATATATAACACAAGTTCGGTTTAATAAAAGTCTTCAGATGATTAGTCTATTCAGTGAAAGAGTAACAAATAGTGACGCATAGCAACGCGGAGTGATGCATAGCAACGCATACTGTAGAACCATATTTGATAGCAACAGAAATGTTAGCGTTTCCTTCAAAATCATCAAGAAACATAAATCATAACGATCTAATGATAGCAACCCATGAATGAGAAGACAACTCCTACATAAGGTATAATGGGCATAGTTTCCATAGCAAATTCCAACAATAACAGCCATATTTTGTCGCTATTTTCGCAGCCGTTAGACCGTCGCTATCAGATCCGGTTCTACAGTAGTCATGCATATCAGCACATAGCAGTAGCAACTCATAACTGATAGCAACCAATTATACCAAACAGCACTGATGCAGTAACACCCTCATCCCGATGAATAAACCAGGCAGGGAAAGAGGGGGCAACTCCCACACAGATAATTTCCCTGGGTTTCGCTGACACATCTAGACTGACCAGAATACTGTTGTACTTTATCACCTAGGTTAGGCTGGGGTGATACTAAAACCACTTATTCCCAAAAATAAATTCTCAGCTGTGTTTCTCGGCGACGGAAGACAGTTATGACATGCTGTAGAAGTGGAAATTCTAGCTAGTAAAATACTTAGCGTTTGTCAAAAATAAGTGTGGTAGCGGGAAGAAATATGATCACGGGTGGATGGGTCGATTTAAAGAATGCAACACCTCCCGACCTGGACAGTGGGATCTCAAACATCAGCCTTTACAAAGTCACATGATAATCAAAGCAATTGCTATTCATAATGAGATGACAACTCTAAAAGGGTTTCATGATGCGACAACTCCAGCAGAGTGCTGAAGTGTGTTTATCATTAGCAATTTCCTTCAAACCACTATATTTGCTCAATTTTATCCCACACACTAATACTTCAACTTTTACAGTAGTTTCAGTGTAGAACTTACCAATACTGGCCAGTGTGCTCAGCGTTGTCATGGTAACGCTGACAGACATGTCTCCATTGAGAATTTTGCAGAACATGTTACTCTGGCCGCCTCCCGGAGCCACGCCGAGCAGAAACAGACCAAGAGCCGATCCTCCTGTGTAGCCCATGATGTACACCAGACTGTAAGCCAGCTGCAAGATACAAAATTAATTCAATCTCGCTGTCTTGGGGTTGCTATGACGACAAAGAGGGCGATACTATAAGTAAATTTTTGTCACAATAGTAATACATTGTTCCCTCAGAATTGAGATGCATCTAAGCAGGTGGGGTCAGAGGTCAGACGTGTCCGAAACAAAAAATTCCTCGACTGCGTCTAAGGCACCTTATAATGTATAGGTAACGTCATAGGACACTGTGTCTACACCTCGAGGGAATATGGTAGTTTGATTACTGAGACTAAAATCTTATGACTTACTCGTGACTTACCTATGACAGACTATGATTTGACTATGAATGTAAAAGGACTCGATTTTGACTGAGTGTGACTTGATTATTACTTGACTATGAATGGAATATGACTCGGCTATGAATGAAATATGACTTGACTATGAATGGAATAGGACTTGATTTTGACTAAATGTGACTTGATCATGACTTGACTATGACTGGAGTATGACTGGAGTATGACTCAACTATGAATGGAATATGAATTGACTGTAATTTTGATTATCCTATGACTAAATTATGACTTGGATGTGGCCAATACTGACTAAACGTGGCGTTACCATGAAGGAACCTCACCAGGGGCATGAAGGTAAACTGTGAAAACAGTCCTATGAGTGGAGCTTTGGGTCTTTTCAGATGCTTCTTTATGGTCTCGAGATCAATGCTGTTGCCCATACCGAGTTTAGCAAACACAACCTTCAATACGAACGGATGAGATACGAATCCTTCTCTAATACTCACCATACTGCGGTAATGGAATCATTAGTGTGGAGAAATATTTACTGAGTATACTGTAAAACTGGAATCATTAGCGGTAGAACTATTTAATGTTTTCCCAAAATGAGCATAAAAATGAGAAAAAATGTTAGCGTTTGTGGATGGAGTTCATAGAGTAGAAATACCTCCCAATGAAAAAATCGGCATCTATGAAGTCACAAGCATGCCTACGATCTACGATCATTGGTGAGTTTTCTATTAACTATGAGATGACAACTCCGAAAAGTTGTCATGATGAGACAACTCCAATAGAAACTTAGTTGTATTTGTCATTAGTGATTTCCTTCAAATCGCTATATTCGCTACATACTTTTCCATACTAAATGTTCCACATTTACAGAATTCATTGGCAGGAGATCACTAATGATAAATCCAACTAAGTGTTAGAGTTGTCACATCATGAAACTTTTTGGAGTTGTCATCTCACCATGAATGGAAATGCTACGATGATCATAGGTTTGCCCGCGAATTTACAAGCGTGGATCGTTTAGGTGGGGATAGATTTCTACTCCATTTTTTAAATGGATTCGCTAATATTTCATCCCACCATGATGCTTATTTTCCAGCTAATATTTTAACTTTCACAGTTAAGTTTGGGAGTTGTCTTACCATGACTCTGATCACAATGATGAATATGTAGTCGACTGGTCTGTAGACCCGCTTGCTGGTCAACAAAATGTCTGCTGCTCTCGTGGCATTCTCACTTCCATCGTCGTCGCTGACTATCGAAATTGCCACTTTTGTGTAACCCAGCCATTTTCCCATCGCTGAACAAATATAAGGTTGTAGGAGTTGTCCTCACCATGACATAAAAGGTCAAGGGTTATCAATTCTGACCTTTGAACGTGACATTGTAGCAGCCATAATCCATGGCTGACACAGCCTGGGAGGAGTTGACCGTTGTGGCAGTTACGGCAGTCGCCACCGCGGTACCATTGCGCATCTCACATGGCGTTAGTCTGATACTAGACTATAAACAGATCAAATAACGATGAATCACACGGAACGCTGCTTCTTTCACAATGTCTGCCTGTGGGCAGCTATCACTATAAAAAGGCACAGCAGCAGAAATACTTGAATTTCAATTTTTCCAGACTTTGAACCGCGAACCTGAGCATATTTTACTCTCCTCTTGGCATTTCCCCCCCCCTTTCACAAACGCAGGTGTTAAAGTTAAGCGGCAAATCATAATAAGTGCGCACTAAATCCAGCTTAACACAGGTGTAACATCAGCATATGAAACCAGCGAGCCAATAGGAGAGTAAAAAATGCCGAAACCCCTACCTCTACAGCTGACTCCTGACCCCCTACAGCTGACCCCTGACCCCTACCCCCCTACAGCTGACCCCTGACCCCTGCCGCTAAGATCCTGCCACCTTTGAGCTCAACTCAGCGAGATCTAACCAATGAGCTATAGGAGACCATTACAAAACCACTAATCACGATTTTATTCCAAAATTTTGACACCTACAATATGGGAACTCTTAGGAATCGTGGAAACTCCTAGGAACTATGGGAACTATGAGAACTCCTAGGAACTATGGGAGACATGCCATCCATGATCTCAGGATAGTCTCAGTCTATTGGGTTGATCGTGGTATAAGATAAATGTAGACCAGTTTCATCCCAAATCGCAATCTTATTTTTAATCACAATCATTTTTCAGTCTACAGTAATTACAATGCAACATAGACAATGAAAGTCAGCTAAACAACTAGATTCGAGTGATTCATGAATTACTTTAGTTGACACGAGAGGTCTAGTCATATAGTCTTGAAGACAAGTTGTGATCTAGTGTCACAAAAATATTTATAGTACAGCCTCAAATAAAATAGCATAAGATGATACAGTGCTTACCTCATTGACAAATGCCATATTAGGATCAGCTGCGGTGACCTTGACATTCAAGTTTCCAAGATGGCCGCTGCTGTTAGATAGGCTGTAGTTTCTCAGTAACACAAAGTGCTGCAGCATTGGAGGCTTTTCATACACAACTATGAAGCCTTTTGGAGGCGCCACCACGCTATAAGCAGGAGTTGTGCGCTCTTGCTCAGCTGTGAATAGAAATTGGTACTGTTGAGGTGAAAATAAATGTAGCACACTGTTGCAAATTTTTAAAAAAAACTAATGACTTAATCTAGATCAATATCATCAAGGCCATGAAGGTCATGTATTGATAAAACACGAAAAATTGCGGCCATTTTCATTTCCCTGCATGCAAATTTGATTTTAGAGTTAGTCACCATGGCAACAGTGGTGCTGTTACTGCTGGCATTGAGCACTCGATAAACACAAACAGTCCCGAGAGCGATGAGAGCACCGACAGCGCTGACATAACTGACAGCACTGTCAGTGCTCGCAGTGCTCACAGTGCTGCTAGCACTGACAACACTGCCAGTGGAGACAGCACTGATAACACTGACAGTGCAGACAGCACTGATGACACTGACAGTGCAGACAGCACTGATGACACTGCCAATATTGACGACACAGACAACACATACAGCACTGCAAGCATTGACAATACTGAGAGCACTCACAACAATGACACCACAGACTGCACAGAGAGCAGTAGCATTAGATTTGACCATTATGGTCAGTGATAGCGGCCATGCATTAAATGTTACTTTCCTATCCTGCTCTATATTACGCCAATGAGAACTATATTTCCACTAGGGCTGTCACCAACCACTAATATTTTCGGTTCCTTAGTGACAGGAGCAAAGAATCTTATTGTACAAATAAGCTAGTCTCCATACACCTACATTCATTCACAGCGTGAAATTGGAGTGTTGATGATACTGATATATCCCGAGGTCAAGGTCAATGGCCTTACTGTCAATGACCTGCTGTGTGGCATTACTATTGCATGCTGGGATATAAAACTGTATCTATTAAATTCTTTCGTGGATGGTTACTCGTAGCTGTGCCTGGCATCGCTGATGAAAGCGACATCACCATATTTTTAAAGATTTGCAGCAATATTTGCAGGATTCATGATGATCCTGAAGTGGAAAGGGATAGAGGGCAGAGTAAAAGATGGAAGGCAGAGTGTAAGAGTATGGGGAGGAACCAGGAGGCAGGCAAACACAGAGAGGGAAAAGTAAATTTATCCAAAAAATTGAGAATTCCACGTAAAATGACAAAAATATCTCAATTTCTTTGGTTCAATCAAGAATTACTACAGTGTCCAATGAAACAGCGGCTTGTTTCATCTATCATACCCCTGTGGAGTTGAAAGGAGAGGTAGGAAAACATGTTTTGATTTACCCGGAGAGGGCACTGGCTTCACTACATGAGCCTTACATGGCTGTGATATAGCACAGTGCTTTTACTACATTCCAGTGAGAGAGGAGAGGAGAGAGGAGAGGGGGAAGGGAGGGGAAAGGGTAGATGGAGAGGGTAGAGGTGAAGAAGAGGGGAGGGACATAGGGGAAGAGAAGGGGGAGGGAGAGGGGGAGAGTTAGAGCAGAGAGAGTTAGAGGAGGAGGAAGAGAGTTAGAGGAGAAGGAAGAGAGATAGAAGGGAGAGGGAGAGGGAGAGTGATAGTGGAGAGAGGAAGAGAGCTATTGGGGAGAAGGAAATAGATAGAGGGGAGATGAAA
>ERZ1740065.3298-NODE-3298-length-10111-cov-4.313743_pt1 | contig 10111 bp, 8 predicted proteins | sample MGYA00581738_ERZ1740065 | MGnify/ENA primary metagenome ERZ1740065 (study PRJEB43018, sample SAMN04849749) | marine metagenome | isolation source: floating plastic debris | place: Pacific Ocean | collected 2008-09-01 | study: EMG produced TPA metagenomics...
CCCGGCGCTATCTTGATGAGCCCGCACAATAGTGGAACCGATGGCTGCATATTCGTTATCAGGATCTTGGGATAGAGCTTGAAATACTCGCTGCCACACTCCCTTTTCACTCCAGCGGCTATGGCGAGTATGAACCACACGAAAGTCTCCGTAGCGTGCTGGTAAGTCTCGCCAAGGAATACCGGCGCGATCGCGGTACAGAACTGCACCAACGAAGAGGCGATTATCTTTTGCCGTCACTCCTCGGTCTCCCGATTTTCCAGGGAGAAGCTCTTGAATTTTCTCCCATTGGTCATCTCTCAACCCTTATCGTCGTGCCATTGTGCCTAACTGAAATGAATTACTTGGAGGATATGGCGTTAATTCTATCGAGGGTCTGGTCTCCAAGATTTAATTGATGACATGCCCTAGGGGCAATAGAGGGTATCGCGGGTGGCACGACCGGTGGTGGGATTAACGCCCTTGGCCGACTTGCACAGCACGTCCACCGCATCATTGCGTAGCAACACATCCGTAAAGTCAGCGCCGTCAATAATCGCCCCTTGGAACTGGGCGCTACTGGCGAAAGCCCCTTCCAAGTTGGCGTTGGTTAAATTAGCGTTGACAAATCGGGCAGAATCCTAAGTGGCGTACCGTAAGTCCGCATTGGTTAGGTCCACCCGCTCCAGGTTGGCGGCGAAAAAGCTCACCCCTCGCAGGTCCGTATTGCTCAGGTCGCTCTGGCGCAGGCTAGCTTTGGTAAATTCGCTGTCTCGCAAATCTTGACCGGAAAAATCTTGGTTTAGCAAATTGGCTTTGGTGAAATCGTCAGCATGGGCGATCGCCGGACCATTCCCCCAAACCACCGCCACCGTTCCCAGCATCACAATCATGGAAAAGGCGATCGCTCCCACACGAGATAACCATGCACTAACTCTTCGCCAAACCATCGCCCCAGCCTCTCCAGTAAATTTTCAGGTTGAAAGGTGCAAACTAGAAATTCGCAAACTAATTGTATTAGTTCATCGCCTTGATTGACGGACCCTACACGAGAACCCTAAACAGTATCTGGGTCAATTCCCAGCTCGCGCAGTTTTTGGGCTAGGCGATCGCTCCGTTATTTCTCTTCCACTGCTCGCCGTTTCTCCTCCTCTGCCCGTTGCCTTGCCTGTTGTAATTGCTGCTGATCTTGAGTGAGCTGTTCCCAGATTTCGTCGGGAGGGAGGAGGCGATCGCCATTATCCAGCCGATAAAAAATCAACAGATGCTCTTCCACCACCAGGCGTAATCCCAACCCCTGACTAACGGGCTGATCGCGCTCCATTAACTGATAGGAACCGTTGACTAATTTATACCCGCGCTACTGTTCTGGAATCCATTCCGCCTTGGGATCAAATAGCCAATATTCTTGCACCCCAAGCTGTTTGTACAGGTCTCGCTTGGTGGTCAAATCATTCTTTTTTGTGGACGGCGATGTGACCTCGAAAATCACTGACGGCACCGAATCCTCTTCCTAAATTTTGTAATTATCACGAGGACCGTAAGGCACTCCGAAAATTACCATCACATCGGGCGCCACTCGCTGATCACGGTTTCCTTCTTCGTAATACAAAAACTGGTCTGACAACACCATCGCTTCCTGTCCCGACAGGTGTCGCAATAGCACTTGCAAAATGGTGATAATTTCCAATAAATGCAGAAAACTTTCAGCCTAGGGCTCGTCGTCCTCAGAGGGGTAAAAAATCTCTTCTTGTGGGGGCTCAATGACGGTTGGCGAATCGGGGGCGATCGCCAAATCCAAGTCTGTTTGAGGGGCGTTGGTATTCACAGTCATAGGGTTGCCTCTGTGGGACATTTCATCAATCCCTAGTGCTTCTAATCTATCGCTATCTCTAAGATTGATGGATTAAAATTGATAGATTGGACGTTGTTCTTCCCGATTACTAACTTCAGTCACATTCCACCAGTTTTGCCAGCGAATAAACGGCGGCAGGGTGGTTTCATCTTGGAAGTGAATCGCCACCGATGGCATGGGTGAAAAGCAGGGCACCTGGGTGTAAATAGGGTTAATGGTGCCCTCTTCGGCGGGACCGGGGACGACGCAGCGATCGCCAAACGCCCAGTAATTTTCCCAATAGTCCAGCAAGGTTTGGCGGTGCAGCAGAAAGGTGCCGGTGGTGTGCAAAATGGTGCGCCAGTGGCGATCGCTCCCTAGCAAAATGGTGGACGGGTAAGGCTGGCGATAGCGATCAGGATAATCACAAGGGTGCAGAATAATGGGACCGTTCACCTGTTGCTGCAAGAGCTGGTAACTGCCTAGGAGGGACGCCAGCGCTTCGGGGGCGTGCAGGTAGTCGTCTTCCACAAAGTAAATGAGCTCGGGGCAGCGATCGCGACCGTAAACATAGTTGGAGTGGAGAGAATCCCGATTGCCGCGTCCGGTGATCCGTAGGATTTGGCTAGGAATGGGGGTTTGGTTGAGGATTTTTTGCAGCTCGACGAGGCAGGTGGCATCGGAGTCGTCGTCGAGGATGGTTAGACGGATGGTTAGGTTAGGCAAATTGGGTATGGCAGATGGGGCGATCGCCAAATTGATGGCGTTCACCAGGGATCCCAAACACCGCTGAATCAGTTCACCTTTGGGCAGCGTAATCAGCCGAGGGGAGCCGCAAAAGGCATTCACCCGGGCACAACTGCGAAATAATATGTCAAGTTCCATGGAAGACCGTTACCTTTTGGCGATCGCCCCGAAGCCAAAGTTAAGCTGAGATACGCCTGAATTAGCTCGAAAATCCAATCAAATACCGGTTGTATGAGCTGCCTTGCGAAGGATAATTAGGCGCATTAAAGGACGCACCGAAGCGCATTGAATAAACCAATAATAATTTTGGACCAAAAGGGTTGCCACATATGGGACACACGGGCTCTCACCGTAAGCAGCACATTACAACGTTGGCGAAAAGTGGGTGGGCGAAAAGTGGCTTAAAGCTGGGGCGGCTGGGCCTAACCGTGGCTCCTTTGGCGGCTTTGGTGCTGAGCGCTAGTGTGCCAGAGAGCGCCCGACCGCTCGTGCAATCTTCCACCGCGCAAATTTCCCAAACGAATAGTCTCTCCCCTTCGCTGGAGGTGATTGAGCTAGGTGCCGGGTATTTTCTGGGCGATCGCCCAAAAGCCCCATCGAAAATCACGTTCCAATCGGCAATCACTCAAGCTTCAGAAAAATCCCCCCTAAAAGTCAACTCAGGAGAGGCGCAATACTTTTTTGAGCGCGGTTTGGAACGGTTAGAAAATGGTGATTTTTCCGGTGCCGTTGAGGATTTTGACTCCACCCTGGAGCGCCTAAAAACTGAATCTGCCGCCACCCGCGCCGATGGCTCCGAAATTACCTACGCCCTGGTGTATTACAACCGGGGCAATGCTTACTTGCAACTGCGGGTAATCGGCGCAGCCCAGGCGGACTATACCCGCGCCATTGATCTGGACCCGGCATTTACCAACGCCTATATCAATCGTGGGGTGACCCGCCGGGCAATGGAAGACTGGGATGGGGCGATCGCCGACTACAACCGCGCCCTGGAGCTAAATCCCTACGACGCCGATACTTATTACAACCGGGGCAACGTGCATCGTAGCCGAGAAAACTGGGACGCGGCGATCGCCGATTACGGTCAGGCTGTGCAGCTCAAAGCCAACCACGCCAACGCCTACGTTAACCGTGCCGCCGTCCACCATCGTCTCGGTAACTTAGATCAAGCCTTGGCGGACAGTAACGCCGCGTTGAAAATTGACGATGACTTGCCCGAGGCGTTTTATAATCGCGGGCTGGTGCGCTTTGACCAACAGGATAATCTGGGGGCGATCGCCGACTTTACCCAGGTGATTCGCTTACAGCCTAGCTACGCCCGTGCCTACGTTCGCCGGGGAGCGATTTACCATAAGCTGCGCAATTACAACGCCGCCCGTCGAGACTATAACCAAGCCCTATCCTTTGACGATCAACTGGCGGAAGCCCATAACCTGCGCGGACTTCTAAGGGTAGACCAGGGTGATTTAAACCGCGCCAGGGTTGACTACAATATCGCCATTCGCCTCGACCCCAACTACGCCAGCGCCTACATTAATCGCGGTATTTCCTACCATCGCTCCGGTTTGTACCCCAAGGCGATCGCCGACTACACCCAAGCGATCGCCCTCGACCCGGATAACCCCTCTCCCCACCATTTGCGAGGGCTGTCCTACCAAGCATCCGGGAACCAAATCAATGCCATCGCTAACTTTAACCAGGCGATCGCCCTCGATGCCACCTTCGCCGATTCCTATGTGAACCGAGCCATGTCCTATTGGGCTCAGCAAGGGCAGGTCAGCGGTGAACAACGGGCACGGTTACAGCAGGCGGCTCGGCAGGATTTAGCCACAGCCAAGCGACTGTATCAGCAACAGGGGAACGCCGCCGGGTTGACCACCGTTGGTCGGGGGGGCGATCGCTTTTCTTCGTCCCAATCGTGAGCCCGCCGCAGAACGGTCAGTGGGCAGTACACGCCCTTTAAAATAAAAATACTAGGGGCTGAAACCTTCACAGCTATTGATTTTGAGACCCATGAGACTTAACTGATGAAAGCCCCGAGTCAACTGCGTTCCTGGCCAGTTTTAGCGATCGCCATTGTCCTTGCTTTGACCCTGACCCTGCGATTCGCCCACCTGGAGCGGCGGGTTTATTGGTTCGACGAAGTGGTCCACACCACTCAAAGCTTTGGCTATTACAAAGGGGACCTGCAGCGAGCGGTGAGAACCGCCGATACCCCCCAGCCCCTGTCAACGTTGGATCAGTTTTTAGCGCCCACTCCGGATCGCTCCGGGTTGGCGGCGGTGCAAATCTTGTCTGAAACCGAGCCCCAAAGCACCCCCGTGCACTATCTGCTTAACCGATGGTGGAGCGATCTTGTCGGGGCATCAGTGCGAAACCAGCGCCTCCTCGCCGCCATTTTTGGGCTTGGGCTGTTGCCGGCCACCTACTGGCTGTCCGTTGAATTTCAGCACCTATATCCCGATATTTCCCCCCTATTTCCCTGGCTAGCCACCTTACTAGTTGCCCTGTCTCCCATTCAGGTGCTTTACAGCCGCGAAATTCGTTTATACAGCCTGTGGGTGCTCCTTTCCACGGGCACAACAGCGGCGTTGTTGAGGGCGGTGCGAACGCGATCGCGCCTGGGTTGGGGGCTGCATGGTTTGTTGCTGATTGCCGCAACCTATACGTTTCCCCTGGAATGGGTCTCCGTTGTGGGGCGCAGCGTGTGGCTCATTGTCACAAAGCGATCCCACTGGCGCGGGCTGGCCCTATCCCAAGGTGCGGCCCTGGTGGCGTTTATTCCCTGGGCGATCGCCATCCAGCAAAATATTCACAAAATGGGAAACTGGCGCGAATCCCCCGCAAGTCTCCAGGATTTAATGAGCGGCTGGTTAGTGGGTCACAGCTTGTTTGTTATTGATTGGTTCCCCATCACCGAAGCGGGCTCGGGGACCCTTTCCCTCGTCACCGGAGCGGTACTGGCGATCGCCACCGGCGCCTTGCTGTACTGGCTTTATAAACGCCACCGATCCATTTTTTGGCTAACCTGCTGCGTCAGCATTTTTCCCTGGTTAATTTGGGCTTGCCAAGATGTTATCTCCGGCGGCATTCGCTCAAGCTGGGGATGTTTGCGCTATTACTTGCCTGGCAACGTCCTATTTAGCGTCATCTTCGCCCTCGGCTTTGCCCAACTTTTCCAATCCAGTAAATTCAAAGGATGGCGGCGGGCGATCGCTGTTCTTGGCTTAGTTTTATGGGTCAGTGCAGGGCTGGTCTCGGATATGCAAATTGCGCGATCGCAAACCAGCCGCTTCGCCTTTAGCTCCAACGAATGGGTCCATTGGGGACGCAAAATCGGCAAAATGCCCAACCCAATCATTGTGATTCCAAAAGACAATAACGGCGCTGGAGCCCAAACCATTACCGCCAGTCGATATATGCCCAACAACGTAGAGTTCCTGGCGGTAGATAACCCCACGGAAAAAGCAGATCTCCTACGCTCCTACGATAATATTTACGTGGTTTCCCCAAAAGATGAGTGGAAAAACCGCATTAATGACAATAGCGATTGGAAGTTAACTCAGCTTGCCTTAGAGCTATAAGAATTGGAAAAACAGCAACCCTAAGTCAATGTAATCGTCAAATTATTGATTTGAATAGTGATTGAAATAGGGTCTGGACTCACCTGATAAAAATAGGTTATTTTACCTTATAAATGTAAGAAATTGATATTGGATTGGACTTTTGCTTTGTCTCTAGAGAAAAGCTTACTTATGCCGTTTCTTCTGTAATTTACTCACTCAGAAAACAACGTTCAACTCAACTTTTTTACCTTGAATTGCTCCCTAAACCCAATCCTAAATCTACCCAATGATGAGCAACAAAAAACTATGCTGACTGAAGCTCAAAAACGGACTGTTTTAGAGGCGGTAAACCTCGCCAGCTCTCAATGGAAATCAGCATTTAATAGCGGTAACGCTTCTGGATGCGCCAACCAATATGAAGCCAAAGCTGTGATGCATGCTCGCCCTTTTGGAACCTTTACCGGAACGAACGCAATTCAAGCGTTTTGGCAAAAATTAATCGATGATGGCTTTGCTGATGTGCAGTATGTTGACCCTAAAGTCGATGTTTTGGATGAAACTCAGGCGGTTTTAACCTCTGGATGGACTATGAATAATGCTCACGGGGTGATCCATAAGGAACTGTGGGTTTTACAAGACGATGGGCAAGCAAAATTACGGGAAGACGACTTTGAGGCTCAAGGGTAAATCATCCACCGATCTGAAGCTTATAGTCACTTCATCAATTAACGAGACAGCCCGCGATCGCTGAGGACTTCGGTTAAGCTCAGTTGCCCCTTGTCGTTCGCAAAGGGTTGGCGAAGTCAATCGGGCGGCTCTAGCTTTAGCAGTGCAACCCGATTGACTTGTTTTTTATTGAATTGACTTTTTTATTGAATTGACTATCGATATGTTGCTCATATCTTCAAGCTGATTGAGTACTAATATAAAACCCGCTTGTCTGGCGATGAAATCCAGCTTTGCGTAGGGTGCGACTCGTCTAAAAAAGTGCATTAACACAAACAGCCGAAACCTTCGCCAGACGCGGAATGATGGTTGTTCTCAAAGCACCATTTGAGTGAAGTCGCGCCACTGCCGTCACATTACAAAGAAGAGGGTTTAAGGAAATCATCACTTATTATCTGGACTTGATATAAAAAACTTGCAAGCTTATGACAGCTCTAGCTTTACCAGATTCAGCAGAAATTCAGCGGTTACCATTGCCAAAGTTGGTGGCGCAATTGCTGGTGGTGCGGGCGTCGGGGATGGTGTTCGATCAGCAGATTCGCTATCCCGTTTGGGAGCCTCCGGCGAAAACGTTGCGCCATTGGGTCCAGAATTTGGGCGTGGGGGGCGTGATTTTGTTGGGGGGCAGCGCGCTGGAGTTGGCGCGGCGCACTGGGCAATTGCAGGATTGGGCGCAGGACAGTGAGGTAAAAATCCCGTTGCTGTTAGCGGCGGATGTGGAGGAGGGCGTGGGACAGCGTTTTGCTGGGGCAACTTGGTTTCCGCCGCCGTTTTCGTTGGGGATGATGACCCACCATGGACCGCAGCTAAGGGCGCTGGCGCTGGAGTTGGCGCGAAAAATGGGGGCGGCGATCGCCCAAGAATCCGCAGCGGTGGGACTTAACAGGGTCCTAGCGCCGGTGGTCGATGTGAATAATAATCCCGACAATCCGGTGATTAACGTGCGGGCGTTTGGGGAAGATCCGGCGACGGTGGCGGATTTGACCACAGCGTTTTTGCAGGGGATGGAGCCCTATCCGGTGCTGGGATCGGCGAAGCATTTTCCTGGGCATGGCGATACGGCCACCGATTCCCATCTGGAATTACCGGTGATTCCCCATGATGACGATCGCCTCAGCCAAATTGAGCTGGTGCCATTCCAACGGGCGATCGCCGCAGGGGTGGACACGGTAATGACGGCGCACCTGCAGATTCCAGCGTGGGATGAGGAGTGGCCGATTACCTTATCGCGAAAGGTACTAACGGGGCAGTTGCGGGAACGACTGGGATTTGACGGCATTATTGTCACCGATGCGCTGGTGATGGGGGCGATCGCCAATCGGTATGGAGCCAATGAAGCGCCGGTGTTGGCCTTGGAAGCGGGGGCAGATATTTTGCTGATGCCAGCGGATCCACCGGGGGCGATCGCGGCAATTTGCCAGGCGGTGGACCAGGGGCGAATTTCGCGCGATCGCATCGAAAAGTCGGTGCAGCGCATTTGGACCGCCAAAGCTAAGGTGCAGGGTGACGCCGCGCCAAATCCCGTTGAACAGCTGGCAACTCGCGACCATATTGCCCTTGACCAGCAAATGATTAAAGGGGCTTTGGTGCGAGGCAATGGCTATTTAACCTTGCCAATCGCCCAGGACACCTCTCAGAAAACCTTGGCAAAAGAGTCAATGGAGAATTTGGGCGTGTTGGCGGAAGTGGCAAATCAAGACGTAGCAGAAACGCCGCCGGGGATTAATTGGATTGGGGTGGACGATGGGATAAGCGCCGATTTTCTCGGGCAGCACACGCCGGCGATCGCCCAACCGCGCCAGTGGGGACTTACGGAGCTGCGCATTATCGACGGCTACAGCCCGGTCAGTGCACGCACCTTGGACCAGTGGCTCGGCGATCGCCCCCTCGGTCCCATCCTGCTGCAATTATTTGTACGGGGAAATCCTTTCCGAGGCAGCGCCGGGCTAACCCAAACGGCATTAACCACATTTACGGCACTGCAAAAGACCGGTAAACTCAGCGGCGTTATTCTCTACGGCAGCCCTTACTTATTGGACACTTTGCGACTCCGGCTGATTCAGCCCGACGGGGAAACGCCCATCCCCTACCGCTTTAACCCCAGCCAAACCCCCGCCGCCCAGGGGATTGCCCTGAAATCCTTGGTAGAACCTTAACGATGTCCACGGCTGACCAACTTCATTTGCAGGCGATCGCCCAAGCTCAACAGGGTCACCTTTCAACGGCTGCTCAACTGTGGCAGCGGGCTTTGCAACAGGATCCGCAGCATTTCCTAAGCTGGCAAAATCTGGCGATCGCCCAGCATAAAGCCTACGACTTTGCCAACGCCGCCCAGTCCAACCAACGGGCGCTACTGCTCACCACCGACAGCGAATCACAGGCTAATCTGCACCTAAATTTGGGGGCCGCACTGGCAAAATTAAAAGATTTTGACGGGGCGATCGCCAGCTATCAATCGGCGCTGAAACGAAAGCCCAACTGGTATTCTGCCAAGCGTAATTTGGGTAATGTGTTGGCTTTGAAGGGCGATTTACTCCCGGCGGAAACCATATTGAGGGAAGTGCTCAGGCAGGAGCCGAACGACGGCGAGAATTATCACGGCTTAGGGAATGTGATGCGGGAACAGGGACGCTACGAAGATGCGCTGGTATTTTTCCAGCAGGCGATCGCCCTAAACCCCAACTTCGCTGAAGCCCACTGCAATCTAGCCCTGTTGAAAATGCTGCTCGGTAACTGGATCGACGGCGCTGCGGAATACGAATGGCGACTGCGGTGCCCAGATATGCTCCGCCTTTTGCCCACCGTGCCCTTCCCCCTTTGGCAGGGAGAACCATTGCAGGGAAAAACCCTGATGCTCTATGGAGACCTAGGGCTCGGCGACTGCCTCAACTTTATGCGCTACGCCACGCTCCTGGAAAACCAGGGGGCGCAAATTGTGCTGCACCTGCCCAAAAGTCTGGTGGCGATCGCCCAAACCCTTCCCGGTACCCCTCGCATCCTCTCCCAAAGCACCAATATTGACTGGCGCTCCCCGGAACATTCCACCATTCACCACTGGTGCCCCCTGCTCAGCATGGTCCACCGGTTTCGCACCACCCCCACCACCATTCCAGCATCAATTCCCTACCTACAAGCCCCCGGCGATCGCCCCCCCCCAACACCCGCCCAACAACCCCCCAGAAACCAAAAAAAAAGCCAAGAGATCGAGAAACGAAAAAGAAAAGCCCCCCCCAGACCACCAGGCACCCCAAATCAC
>ERZ1740065.3299-NODE-3299-length-10110-cov-12.631129_pt1 | contig 10110 bp, 12 predicted proteins | sample MGYA00581738_ERZ1740065 | MGnify/ENA primary metagenome ERZ1740065 (study PRJEB43018, sample SAMN04849749) | marine metagenome | isolation source: floating plastic debris | place: Pacific Ocean | collected 2008-09-01 | study: EMG produced TPA metagenomics...
ATGAAAAGCAAGTCAGTGAAAGCTCAAGGATATTTTCTTTCCCAGTCTCATTTTATTTGGACCAGGTTTCTTATATATAAGACATTGTCATAGTGACTATAGCGTCACTCTGACGTCACAGATGACCAACTTTCTTTGCTTGATTCCTTCAAAACTACATGGCGTAGGATTATTTTACCGACATACTCAACATCTGCAGCATCAAATTAGTGAGTAAACATGGAGATACCTGGTGATTTCACCCTTTTTTAAGGGGGCAATTTGTGGGTTAGGAGTTGTCTTCTCATGGCCGTAAATGCCCATAAATAGGTGAATATTGAGAACTGGGAGACCAAGAAGATAAGTCAGCTGACTGACTAGTGAGTGTATGCAGTTAATTACTAATAGCAGCAATAGCCTCGGTATCACTGCTGTCTCTACACTGGAGCTGCTGTCGTTACTCTAGCCGACAGTGTATCACCTCTGCACAGCTGTTTGATTTGATACGCAGACACACAGACAGACAGTAGTTCAGCTCATGTCTCGTTATGACTGTAGGGAACGTCGTTCCTCGCCGAGCTGGTAGTCAGCCTCGAGATACTCACTAATTTCATGCTGGCCAGCTCCAAGGTCAAGGTCGTCGCGTCTGAAGTGGGATTTGCCAATCTGATACACAGGATTTGGTTTTACTGCGAGAGCGACGCCCACTTGATGAGGACGGCTCTGAAAGCTGTTATCTCTTACACGGAGAACTCATCCCTCGGTTAGTGTACCGTATCCATACCATCTCTATTCATACCTGCCTTCATTCATACATACCTGTGTCATCTAGTTGATGCTGTGATGTGATGTGTGACAGAGAAACAGTATGAAAGATGCTGTAGACTGGAATTTTTTGCACTGGAAAATATTTGAGAAAAGAAAACTTAACTGGAAGATTTTTGCGATTGAAATATTTTTGCAAGGATTTGTCTTCTATATTCACCAAGTAGCTGTAACAAATTTTTACTGTCATTTTTCTGCTGTTGAACATTCAAAAGAACATCTCTCGCCAAAGATTCCGGTCTGTAGGAGCCTCGTTTATGTGTCACTTAGGCTCACGTGACCGGTAGTGGTGTAGTGTGGTTTAGTATGATTGGTAATTATCTCCCTATGCAAGTGTCGAGAGGTGGGTTCAAATCCCACTGAGTCCTCCTGCTGGGCCCTTGTGCCATAGGTGTGCTTCGATCTGCCTAGAAACCGAGAGCAACCTGGCGCCACATATGGCAGCCTTGCCCTTAAGGCGCATTATTTCTCAGTGTGCAAGCACATGAGACAGCCTTACGATTTTAACATTTTTTCAACATTTCCTAGCCTGCCGACACATGGTCTGTACGTCACTACTCTCCACCCTTGGTATGGATCAGGACCGGCTACAGATGAATGGCAGCTCTCTTGCCCACATCCTGGTCAAGATCACCTGCTCCCACCTATCTCGCACTCACCCCGACACGGAACTGCTCACCCTGCTCGTGGGTATCATGTGTAACTTTAGCCTGTCGCCAGACACCCTCTCCGTCATTTGTAAGGTAGGTCCGCTGGTCCTGAGGCTGTATGCTCTCCTTCTCCTACTCGTGTTTACAAACTATCAACTATTTCAGAGCAACCTTGCCCAATCATTCTCATGCCTCAGCTCTCGTCTGTCTGGAGTCAAGAAACACAAACTACAGTCGCCACTGACTCGACTCTGGCTTAATTTCTACCTTAACATGTCCTACTCTGTAGAGGGTCAGAAGGTCATCATGGATACGAAAGGTACTGAGCCTTTCCTCCCCTCTCGACTCCGTAACCGTCTCGCCATCTCTTGATCATGTCGCCTGTACTATATCATAGCCAATACCTAATGATATGTAATAATGACAATACATGTTGACTATCTAGACACGGTGGAGATTCTCCTTGACCTTCTCGAGGCGCCAGATGCTCAGATCAAGTACTCTGTTCTCATCATCATCTACAATCTGTGTGTTGCTCAGAGGAGGAAGATACTCACCTACGGTACGTGGATCAGCAACCATTGTAGCGAGCAGAGTTAAATGATTTATCGTGACTATCACTCTCCCTTTGGTGACAGATACGGTGCCACTAGCAGTGCTGTCTGTACTGGAGGAAGTGGACATGTCACATGACTTGTCAGAGTGTGCCCTCGCTATAGTGCGAGTGATTGTATCAGACAGTATGAAGGTATGCGCTACTCCTCACTTCCTCTGCTGTTCTCTGTGTGACGAAGTCAATCAACTCTGCCTCGCTGTGTTAGGGGAAGGCGCTGGTGAAGAGTCTTACGATACCTGGCAGGCTGCAGGAACTGGTCAACAACCTGCGACAGGTGAGGGCGAGTCAGGGGCACCTGTCACAGAGTCAGCAGTACATTCTAGACTCGGTACAGCAGACGCAGCTGCTGATTGCGGACTGACCTCCCCTCCTCCCAGTGTGGGATTGCTTGCCACTCTGTGAGACTCGTGTGTTAAGTTATTGTGATGGAGAGTTTGTCTAGTTTATTGTGTTCCTGGGTCTGATCCTGTATGAAATGTATGAAATCACTCAGACCATTTCTTTCTTACCATTTCCATCTTACCAATGTCAAGAATAGTCTGACAGTCTGTATAGCAACACCTGATGGCTATCAGTGCAACAGAACTAATACTGCCAACGTTCTGACGGGTTAATACTTACTGTGTATTACCCGTTTACCGCCCCTCTCACGTAACTTACTCCTCAGTGGAGTGTTTATTAAAAAAGCCCCTCAAAGATGGCTTTCTACAAATGAAAGAATCAAAAGAGCACTGGTGTGCTTACAAAGAGGAACAAGAAATAAAAGCCGAGAGAGGCTCGACTCAGATTTGGGCTTGTGGCTTTTCGGCATTTCAGGAAGAAAACATAAACGCAGCTGGATAAGACGAGGTATATGTAAAGCTGATAGAGGGTTGTCCTCTCCTGTGTATCATATTTGATAGCCTTTCACAGCCCTTCGACACTGACTGGACGAGGAGGTGATTCGTTGCTCTAATCACATTGAGCTAATCAACGCTGATGATGAACATAAAACTATAAGATTTCAGATGGGGGGGGGATAATCTACAAGAGTGGAAAACTCTTTAGAAGTATTAATATCCAATTGTCCAGTGAGTTGAGCGAGGCGGCGGTCGAGCGAGGCAGCAGTCGAGTAATCCTTGAATACTTTTTATTTCTGTGTAACAGAATGCTTCCAGAGCCGGACCACCAGAAATATATGTAAGACGCGTGGGTATAGAATGTCAGAATGGCCTCACCACGCTTATAGTAGTGAAGGTTGTAAACGTTCAATAAACTTCAAAGACTTGTCATACCAGTCATTCAACCAAAGTCTAATATCTCCGTTCACTGGTAACCGTTGTTGCATACCTCTTACCACCCAGCGGATAGACCTACTTCCTTCGAAATCTCGCTGCAGTTGTCATCGATCTTCAAGTGATGCTGTGAATGGTCTACTGCCTGTGAGACAGCAGGTTACGTCTGTGACTCTGTACTGAGACAGCAGGTTACGTCTGTGACTCTGTACTGAGGCTCAGTTGGCCAGAGCGACAGGATGCATGATCAGCCCACATGGCTGTCAGACGCATTTCAACCATAGACAAAACATAGTCAAACACTGAGATAGGAGATACAGTTCCGTAGATATGATATCAATAAACCAACATTTACTATCCAGTGGGCATGGAATCCATTGACCTCTACACTTGCTAATCGGGGTTCCCTGTAGGTTTCAATATGAAAACATCACAGACTTACATTCGTTACCAACTGTCAACTAGCCAACAGGTCTCAAACAGACCGACCATGTTAATTATCTCATTATTCATATGCGTATGTTACCATGACAACAATATCTCCGTCCGAATGTATGGCATCATCTCACCACAGACATAAGACTGAAGAGTCTTTGCACAGTGTATTCCCTTGTAATGATTTTCTAAGGTACGCCATCACTATAAACCATTACACCTACCAACAAAGTTATGCTTCCCTGATGTTGTTGCACGCATTGATGCTATGGAAAACACAGATGACTGCAGGGTGGAGAGTGGGTGACACCCTCAACCATGCAGTCATCCATTTGCTCTCTTGTCTATCATCTACCTATGGAAAGCCGGCGTGCCAAGCCAAATGCCAAAGACAGCTCTTTGGCAATTTTTGATCTGCTAAATGCCAAAGACTGTAATATGTGGAAAGTCAAATCACTCAATAGATGAGCTCGCCGCTTGACTGCTTGAAGATGACGTACGAGATTGCTGTTCTGTTTATAGTTATGGTGGAAGAGCAAGCTATCGCACACGCATCGCTTCATTTGACAATCGTTTCATGATGCAAACCAGTCAAATGAATTCTTCATAAACCAATATTTATGTTCTAATTAAAAAGTGAGATACTCCATGATTCCTGAAATGATCACTTCCCATATCTTCATCTTGCAATTACATGAGTGTCAGTATGCCAATCCAGTAATACTCCATGTGGGACATCTAAAAATCTCAATAGAGTAGATACGATTTCTTTCCACCGAAATCTCTGAAGAGAGTAAACAAGCATGTTAGCAAATTTATCTTCATCAATCAAAGTTAAAAAAGTCATATGTGAGACTTTTCTCAAGTCATGACAACAGGTAGAGGTGCTCCCTCTCCCGAGTAGCTTTATAAAAACAAAGCAATGATTTAGTATTCTTCGATTCGCTATTCTATTGGCCTACAAAGAATTCATTTATTATGCTACGCTCTAAACTAGAATTTGTGCATTTGCAGAAGATATAACGTAACGATATGAGTCTGTATATCTTGTCATCTGTTCTCTATGATTAGTGCCTATTATCTTAGCATATCGTTGTTCCTATTCTACTATATCATCATAGTTTTTGGCATTTAGCAAATTAAAAATTGTCAAAGGGCCATTTTTGGCATTTAGCATTTGGCTTGCGCGCCGCTTTTCCATATCTACACACTCCTCATGTTGTGTGAGCTTTACCAGCATCATTCCAAACCTTTATTCCTTACATGGCAGAGAATGAGTTGGCTCCCTTTAATTACTTCAATCTTTATTATCCGACTTTGGAATCAAGGCTACTGAGGAGTGCAGTGCTTGAGGCTACTGAGGAGTGCAGTACCTATGGCTGTCGGTTTCTGATCGTGTGAACTGATTGGAGGATGAGAAGAGCAGCTCCTCCCAGGAAGTCAGAGCCGCTGCACATGATGAATACTGAGTAATAGCTTTCATACTTGTCATACAGCCAACCTGGAACAGCGGCATCGCAGTGTGAGTGACAACAATCAGCCATTGGCTGAGGTAACAGTGAAGTATGGAAACATACCGCCTATGGCTGGTCCAGCTAGTAGTGAGATAGCACACAGTAAATTAGCCATAGCGAAACCAGGACCTAGCCTGTCCATACCAATGATGGCAGCCAGCACTGGCACTGCTGGTCCCACCATCCCTCCTACAACCAGACAGTATATAGTAGATCACCCGTGGCAACTTCTGCTAATGCATGTGAGCAATACCTAGTTACCAAACGACAATCCAAACAGTATGGCGAAAGTCATCTGCATTGCCAGTGACGGATGGAAACTGAGGAATACAGTCATTCCATTGACTATTGCGAAAATGGGGAAGATGATGTTCCTATTTCTTCTGATCATTTCAAAATCAAACAGATATCCACTGAGTATTCTGGAGACGAGGCTCGCTGCCGCCGACGCTGACAGCAGCAGTGACGCCTCGCTCTTACTTAGTCCGTGCCAGATGCCTTGCTTGGGTATGAAGAAGTAAGCAGTGATAGCACCCATCTGTCCAAACATCAGAAGGAGGCCATAGCCCACAAATCTCTCATCCCTCAGTAACCGGACATCGAAGGACTCACGTGCCAGCCTTTTGACCTTACTCAGCGTAATCTTCCTTCTTTCCGTGAAAGAGTCTGTTTTTGTTAGACTGACTGTTGAGTCGCTGCTGGTGTCCCTCTTGTGCTCTGGCTTCTCTGTACAAACCTCCACATCCTTTCCAAATGCTGGGTTATCATGACATTGCGTGGTTTCCTTCTGAGCAGGCTGGTTGGGTTGATCAGGAGTGCTGCTAGATTTTGGAGTCTGTTTTCTTGGCGGCCATATGTATGCTGGAAAGACCATGAGCTGCACGACTATTGCTGCCTGAATAAAACATGAGCTCCTCCACCCGTACTCCTCCATGGCCATAGCCATTACGGGAGACATGATAAACGTCCCGATACTACTTCCTGCCATGGTCAAGCCTGACGCTAAGGCTCTCCTCTTATTGAAGTAATAGGAAGGGACTATGTTTGCGGTGTATCCCAGCATTCCCGCTCCCATACCTGTCAGGAAGCAATAATGAATGGAGATTAAACAGTGTCGGTGCACATGTACGGAGTGAATTCAGTGTCACCAACCAGCCAGCAGACCAAACGTCAGGTAGAGGAGCTGGAGAGAGTAGATAAAGGAGCTGGCTATGATCCCTGTGACCAGCATGATATTACCTGTGATGAAGACGAAGCGAGAACCATAGACCTTGAGGAGGGGTCCTCCCACCAGCCCTGCAAGAGGAAGGGTTCTCGTAACGCATCAGCCATTCCTCCCTTGGATGTCGTATGACTTATTGGTAAAACGTGCCTATGGTATGCAACAGTATGAACAGACTTGCCAAGTTCCCAAGTCATAAAAAAGTATACTGATACCTGAAAAGTGTAATCCGGCACCAAAAAGTGTACTAGGAGGATGCAGCCTATAATACGAAGTGTATACTTGTTTTCCTACCGTTCATCGACTGATTCTAATTTTTTGAGACTCACTACTGCAAATGGGACAGAATACTTGTCAGGTGGGTTCTTCTTAGTTATGAGGCAGCAGTGCCTACAATGGGCAGAGTCCAGGCGCTGCCTTGGCTGTGGTGGGGTCTGGGGCAATGCCCCAGTGAGGGGCTAGGGGCAGCGCCCCTGAGAAAATTTTGGAGGTGAGAGAACAAGGGGAAAGTGGAGAGAAGAGAGAAGGGAAAGTGGGGAGGAGAAGGAGGAAGGAGAGAGAGGGAGTGAGAGAGGATGGAGAGGAGATGGTGGAAGGTGGAAGGAGAAGAGGAAAGGGGAAGAGATGAACAAGGAAGAGGGGAATGGGGAAGAGATGAAGGGGGAGGGGGAGGGAGAGGGAGAGTGGGAGTGAGGGAGAATGGGAGAGTGGGAGAAGAGTATGAGAGGGAAGAAGGGAAGGAGGAAGGGGGACGAGGGGAAGAGGAGAAGGTGGAAGGTGGAAGAGGAAAGGGGGAAGAAATGAAGGAGGAAGAGAGGAATGGAGAAGAGATGGAGAGAGGGAGAGGGAAGGGGAGGTGGGAGGCTGATACTAACCATAAAGGCGCTCACTTCCTCTGGGTGTGCAGTTGCGTGATACGATAGCATATCAAGACAGACTTGCTGAAAGTTACTCATTCTGTTGATGTCCTCATACATGCGTGTGTTCTCAATCCCAAGACCGCAATATATAACAAAACCCTAAAAAACCAAGAAATCGTCTAAAAACTCAAACAAGTACTAGTAGCTAACGTGAGGAGAAATGGAAACAGCTACAATCGTCATAGCAACCCATCATGCGAACCATCACGCAAGCCCTCTAGTAAGATATCTCTTGGTAATATTACCTCAAACGCTGCTATATCTGAGGCGGAAAAGACTTTGTTTTTCTTGTTGACCATGAGACCGATGGCAATGACCTCATCCTCAGCATTTCTTATGGCAGTGCATATCAGGTTCTGCACATTGCTGTTTTCGGGAATCTAGAACAGTGAAGATCACCCTGACAATACATCCCATGATGCATTGCGCTCTTATCCCTTACCTCTAGGGCCTGCATATGACATTTTTCAACCAAGTCGTCTCTGTTTCTTGCACAAAATGTCTAAAAACAACGAAGTCAGGAATTTTAAGGTGAGAAACTGTTTCTCATCTCTACTAGTATTTACAGTATCACATACCCGGCCAATCATATACACGTGTGTGGCGATAGAATGCAATAGAGAGCTGTCTCCTCCTTCACCCATCTTGGATTCACTGCTTTGAAAAAGAGAAATTGCTCCTCGTTGTCATAGAATATCACCTTTGATGTTACTGTGTATCGATAAACTTCACTTACAACCGATTTATGGTTGAAACAGCCACCTGTCCATCATGTAGCGTAAACTCTTTATCGAAACTGCCTCTGGCAACTTTGTCACAATCCTATTGGAGAAAACAGCTACTGCATGGAGAGGGTCTGTCCCACATGTGCATTGCTGGAAGATGTAGTTGCGTTGTAGAATAAACTAATCAAAAGTTGTTTTACGAGCAGACGCTGCAGCCTTGTGGGATGATAGTTGATTGATTTGGAAAGAAGGATTAACATGTTTTGATGACAATAGTTTGATAACATGTAGTGCAATACAAGGTAGACAAGTAGCTTTACATATACTACCTTGGATTGGCTACTTCTTACCTGGCTGCAGAGTAGAACATGGCAGCTCTCGCAGTCTACAATCTGCATAGACTTCGTCATGATCTGAGTGATGAGCTTCTCTAGACTTGAGCTCTCTTTGAATATGCTCTGAGCCAACGTCAGTAGTAGCTGCAGGTAAAGATTAGGGTAACGTCAGTAGGAGCTGCAGGTAGCAATTTGGGTAGCGTCAGTAGTAGCTGCAGGTAAAGATTTGGGTAGCGTCAGTAGTAGCTGCAGGGAAAGATTTTGTCAATGTCATTATACGCATGTGTTGTATTGAAATGGTTATGATAGAACAGAGCTCTTCTGTTGGGAAAAAACTGACAATTTTTCCATCACATTTTACGATGGATGTGTTCCTGTATGAGATGAGCCCTCGCATGGGGTTCCCAACAGCAGAGTTCTGTGTGGGAGGGAGGGGTAGCAGCTTACCCTGTTACACTTGTATTCCTGTATTGAGAGCTGAAAGAGCTGAGCGTTAGTGATGCCAATACCGCAGAACATGAGATACTTCCTAAAGATAAGTGTGTCCTGCTCTGTGAACATGTGACTGGCAATGTTGTCCCTTTCTCCTTTGAGCTTGTTGATGATCTGAGCAACTCCCACCACGTTGTCGTTGCTGTCTGTGATTGGCATACAGAGGATACTATGTGTTCGATAACCTGTACAATCGTCAATAGCTCTGTTGAATCTCTCATCCTACAGAACGATTCAATATGTTTAAATGACACACCAGTGTGGTAACAGTCACATCTCAGAGCATGAGTAGATTACTCTTCATTGTATGTTAGCGCAGTACTCACCTCATAGGCATTGTCTATCTTGACACATTTCTTTGATTCCGCGACGTGACCGAGGACGCCAGTACCGAACGGTATGACGAACGTTCTCTCCTCCGGCTGGCAGACATCTTCATACTTTGAGTCACTTTTGAGATCAAACAGTTTACAGACCAGGAGCCTGGTGTCACCCTCCTTCCTGGCGAGGAAGAGGCTGCTCCTGTCGCAGCCAGTCAGTACGGTGACGTTGTGGAGGATCTTGAAGCAGAGCCTCTCGATGTCCAGCTCGTGCTGGATATCGTAGATCAGTTCCATGAAGAGTTCATGCTCCGTCCACTCGGCGAGCGACTCTTTTCTCCTCGCCGTTTGACTTGGAATATCCTCCACATTGTCCCAGTCCTGTGACGCATACTTGTTAAAGAGTGCGCTAACCGCAGATCGTGCCTCCCCGAGATCACCGATCGCCTCCCATACCTCGCCTTGCACGGGTAGCTTGGTGTCTGTGACAAGGCGTCGGGATACACTGCTCTGTCTCTGCATGCTAGCGATACTCACTGCTAACAAACTGATTGCACTACTGTCAGAGACCAGCTTTGCTGCACAGACGCTGATGACGCTGTTCTTGCCAATGACTTCTGGACATAAATGGCTCTTACGTCTGCTTCTCAACCAAAGGCACCCTCAGGCTATTCTTAGTCATAGATGCTAATTCATTCACGTCCCGCCACACGGGAGCGAGTAGGACGAGTCAGAGCTCTGGGGCGAGTGTACGAATGAGCGAGTGTTCATTGCCACACGGCAGTACTCAGAAAGCGCGAATA
>ERZ1740065.3301-NODE-3301-length-10109-cov-9.655659_pt1 | contig 10109 bp, 8 predicted proteins | sample MGYA00581738_ERZ1740065 | MGnify/ENA primary metagenome ERZ1740065 (study PRJEB43018, sample SAMN04849749) | marine metagenome | isolation source: floating plastic debris | place: Pacific Ocean | collected 2008-09-01 | study: EMG produced TPA metagenomics...
TCCAGTCAAAACCAGCGGGTTTCAGGGTTTGAGGTGCCGGGTGACGAGCAGCGGCGATTACCGACCCAAGATGATTTACCCGCAGCCACAGAAATGGATGACATCATTCGGGCGGCGTATCGGCAGATCTTCAACGAGCAGCAAATGATCGTCGCTCATCGACAAATGGCCCTAGAGTCACAATTGCGGAATGGGCAAATGACCGTCCGTGATTTCATCCGCAGCTTAGTCTTGTCTGACTCGTTTCGGCGGCTCAATTACGACACCAACAATAATTATCGGTTCGTAGAACTGTGTATTCAACGTTTGCTGGGGCGATCGCCCTACAACGAGCAGGAAAAACTGGCCTGGTCGATTGTCTTAGCCACCAAAGGTCTGCAAGGCTTTGTCGATGAACTGCTGAATACCGAAGAATATCTGACGGCGTTTGGTGATTATCAGGTGCCTTACCAGCGGCGGCGCATTTTGCCCCAGCACACCACTGGCGATCTGCCCTTTGCGCGGATGGCTCGCTATGACCGATATCACCGCGATCACCTCTATCGGTCGGGGCAATTGCGGCGGTTTGGCAACGGTGTTGACGATAGCAGTGCAGAAGTCTATCGCAAGGTGCTGTTGTTTGTCCCCACTGCGGCGGCAGCTTTGCTCGTAGCGACTTTGTTACTGGTTACCTCGGTTTAATCATGTTTGGGGGAGGGGGCAGGATTTTAGGTTCAAGGCTCAAGGCTCAAGAAAAACCCCTCACCCTCTACCTGGGAACCGATACCCGGTACCTGCTTCCCTAACTCCTGCCACCATGAACCCTTCTATCCATCCACGCCTCGTGACCACCTCGATCTCTCACATCGTTTTTGGAGTTCCTAATGAATGCATTATTTTTGGAGTCCTTAATGGATACGTTTTCTGACCCTACTGCTACGGAAGACGAGGCGAGCGAAATGCCTGGGGCTGAGTTGCCGTTAAGCCTGCCCCATCAGGCCGAACTTTGGAGTGGACGATTTGCCATGCTCGGCTTTATGACTGCAGTGATGGCGATCGCGTTCACGTAAATCTATCCTCTCACTCGAGTTTATTTCACTCAGGAGGTGAGTTCATGAGCCATTCAGTACTGGCCACGACGGTATTTTCTGGGGTGCCTCGCACCTTGTTGTTGACCACACGGGCACGGGTTGATGAGCATTACCGACTTTACGGTATTTTGCGTGACCCGATGATTGCCGACTGGTGGTCGGCAATTACGTGGGATGTCGCGCTCGACGGGCTTTACCAACCCTTGGGTCAATTTGGGTGGGCCTTGCGAGCTCATATTTTTGATGGCATTGTTCAACGGCATCTGGCCGTGCAGACCCAAGCCGTGGTGGTGGAACTCGGTGCCGGATTATCGACTCGCTACTATCGCGTGGGGCAGCAGAGCCACTGTTGGCTGGAGCTTGATTTACCACCGGTGATTAGCCTGCGTCATCAACTTGAGACGGAGAGTGATCGCTATCGACTGATTCCGCGTTCCGTCGTGGACTGGAGTTGGCTAGACGAGGTGCCTGATTGCCCCCCGGAGAACGTGTTGATTTTGGCCGAGGGGCTCCTGATGTATCTGGAACCTAGTGAAGTTCAAACCTTAATCACCCAACTGAAGCAGCGCTTTGCCGGGGCAACCCTGGTCTTTGACGCTGTGGGCGGTCTCACTAGAGGGCGTACCGCTAAGCAATTGGCCAGTGTGGATGCCCCACTGAAGTGGTTTATCAACCATGAACGAGACCTCACCACGATGGGATTAACCGTTGTGGAAGCGCGATCGCTGATTCAAGAAATGTGCTGTTATCGCGATCGTATCGGCGGCTTTCGCTGGGTGCCCTGGCTGAGCAAACTACCCCCCCTTCGCAATTCGTCGTTGTTGATAGAGAGTCGGGTTTAGGCATCATGTCTTCACTTATTTCTGTGGCCTGTGGATTTTTAAGCGGCACTATTCTTTCTGTCGAGGGAGGCTATCGCGTATTGCAGCATCCCCGGCCCGAACGCGTGTTCGATCGCATTGCTGATGCTCGCTGGTTTCTGGCAGTCAACTGGTGCGATCGTTGTGCTGCTCCCGCCGCCATTCTGACTCACGATGGCCAACTCTCTTTTCAAAACCAGGCCGCATTAGTCGTAGGCGAAGCCGAGTTTTTACCCCCTGCCCAACGAGCCAGCGTCTTCCGATCTGGATGCAACGCCCAGGCCGGAGAATTTGTTCGCCATACGATTCAGAAAGCGATCGATCGTGGTAATCAACAGGTTCAGGTGACTAGCATTGAGGTTGATGCCCGATACGGCCCGGTGGTGATTGTCCAAGCCTTGGGGATGGATGTACTACCAGAGCGATCGCCGTTTTAGTCGAGGACGGCGCAGATATACCCACGATTAGTGATGGCTTGGGTTGAAGATTCAAGGCTGACGCTGCAGATTCCTAACATCTCAGCGTCGCAGGCTGTCTAAACTCCACGTAGGGAAAGGGCTGTTCGGGTATGTCACACCCGAGAAACGGACACAGCTTTTCCCATCCCTCTCCGGCACAAATATCGAGAACTAGTAACTTTTGAGGTTGCTGTTGAAAATATGTTAGGACATCTGCGCAGTGTTTTTCATAAGTTGCCAGCATATGACCTGAATGAAAGTCTTGCCGACCAAATACAGCCATTTTCAATAATCGAGTTGTTTCTAAAACAGGCATCCAAGCGGCTGGATTATCAGCAGTTCGGCATTGCTCTTCAGCATAGTTCCAATGGTGTCGGAGCGATCGCAACCAGTGCTCCTGGTGACGTACGGTGAGGATGAACTTACTGTTAGGAAAGCGCTGATCGAGTTGTGAATAGAAAGGCACAACCGTTAAGTCTGTGATGCCATCGACCTGACGTAAAATTCTGAAGTTGGCATTCGTTGATCGCAGATCTTGCAACGTTTGCTCATCGGTTGGATAGTGGGCAATATGCCATCTCAAGGTATTGAGCGCTACCGTTAGGCTTTTGGTTCCTGTTCTACTCAAACCTATGCCAAAAACCTTACGAGTATTATCCACGCTGTGAAAACACCTTCATCAAAAATAATTCTGATTTCAAATAACCAGAAAATCAATTTTTCGTCAACTTAATCCAGTCTTCAAGTCAGCGACAGTTCGCTATGAGTGGCCATGAATCATCCAATTAGTGATGTCTGGCCCCCATCTTTTTTTCATCGAGTGGCGATTTTGATGAGCCCACTGATTGATTTTGACCATCCAATCTGGACGGAGATAATACTTCCAGCGACAGCGCTTAACAAAAGGTTCTATCGTGGGGTAATCGTCTACGAGCGATCGCACCAGTTGTCTCAAGTAAGGCTGATGATAGATGGGCGGATGAGGCCAGGTATGATGAAGAAAATAAGGTAAGCCATGCGGATCTAATGGTTTATACCTGACCCAGTAATTGTATTTTTCATCTAATAAGTCATATTGATACTGCAGTCTCATTACGGCTACAGCAAGGCTCACCTGCTCTCGGAAATACAAATTGCTATCCATTGCCCCGGAGCGATCGATCTTGTCAAAACTATCTAGCCACATCTCCGTAAGCTCTGATGCCAAATTGGCATCTACAGCAATCAAACCAGAATTGAAATAAGGGGGTTGCAACTCTTCAGAAAAGAGGGTTTTGATCCGAGTAGACGGAACCTCTGCTGATACTGCTTGATAGATTTTGTCCCAGTTTTTGCCAGTAGCCTTGAAAGTAGGCGCAGCACTAAACGGGCTCATGAATTTTCCAGTTGGATCAAAATCCTGTAAACAAAGTAAGTCAGAATCTAGGAAAATCAGCTTATCCATTTGCGTGGGTATTTGCAAAGAATAAATCTTATTCGTTAGTGGATTGCCTTTCTTCTCTCGCGATATTGGATTGTCAAAGTATTCGACTCTTACCCCCATTTGTTGGAAGACAGCAATCGTTTGTGGTGCAAGCTTCCCCCACTTCTCCTCCGGCAGGGGAACCGCTGCAATGATTTCATGGTTGCAGTCGAGGAATCGTTTAAGAGAAGCGGCTAGCAAAAGAGATAAGCCTTCAAGATCACCTTGCTGGCAAACAAATACAAAAGCATAGCTTGTTGAATTATTGTTCAGTCCACTCATGTTGATATCAAACAATATATTTTGACCGATAACGATCCATGTGCACCTGAAAACTTTAACCTTGACAAGATTGCAGATTGGGACTACGCCATCCTCAAATCTCTGGCAGTCTTATCTCACTAAATAAGGCTGCTTAATCAAGAAGCCAAAATTCATTAGCGAAAGTATAAAAATACTGCTGTTGTGCAGCATTGAACCTTAGGGGTATCCACTTGATGGTTAAGCAACATCAATTAAACGATTCTTTTTAGCATTGACTGGCTTGGGTTCAGGATAAAAGTCAGTCCGTTTATTAGCATGAGGAAAAGGCTGTTCTGGAATGGGTAATTCGAGGAAATCACAAAGCTTATCCCAGCCATCTCCGGTAGTAAGATTCATCTCTAAGAAATCATCTTGTCTATTTTTGAAGTAGCGATAGACGTCATCATGATAGCGATGGTAGGCATCAATGAATTTCTGTCGATCAAAGGTGACAGTTTCATATAACATCATGCGTCGCAGAATGGCGATATCTCGATCAACCGATGGATATTTTGTATAAATAAACTCTGCCGATGCAAGCCAGTCCTCTAAGGCACGGGTACATAAGACAAATTTTGAACCCGGATACTTGTAGTCAAGGTATTTGTAGTAAATGACACAACCAGCATCGGAAGCAGCATCCAGGTCTTGTAAGTGCTCTAATCGAGGATTATGTTTAACCTTCCGATAGCCCAAAATTTTCACGGCTTTGCAAAAAGTTGACGTTCCTGTGCGGGGCAGACCAATATCCCAGACTTTGAATTTTGGGTTAATTTGCTGATCTATCTGGGTATCTTGGTTTAGACAGGAAGACGTATTCATAGGCGTTAACGACAAAACTTTGCTAGATTGGCCTATTTAAGGTTCCCATTTAATCAGTATGCTATCAAGATATCTAGACGAGTAAAGCATGGCCTAAATTTCCGGCCCCTTTTGAGGACGCTTCAGGTTCTGGATTTGAGGACTTGAGTACTAAATCTCAGTAGCTTAATAGTGTGGATATTTCCATCAGCGCATGCTAGCCGCCATCCGATGCATCTCAGTTCCACCATAAGTACTGACATTTAGCTGCGAAGCCTATGTCAATTAAGGGCTTTGAAGAGTGTCTTGAGCTTGGACTCGCAAGGCTAAGGTTAGATCGCCGCCATCCAACAGCGACCAAAGCCGATCATCCGTCATCGTCCTGTAACTTTATAGCGGATAACTCCTAAATCTTTCTCGTCATCCCAGGAGCCGATCATGCCAAAAATTTTTATTTCATTGTTCAGATCTAATGTTATTGAGGAAATTTGACAAGGTCTTTAAGTGTAGTTATTGAAGTGATTGTGTTGCTAAAATTTCTGGCTTTCCAAGAGCTTGGTCGGCTCTATCTATTAAGAGATTCGTCAATCACTTTGCATCAAAATTAAATTAATTGTCTATGCCTTCCCCGCCTGAAGATTCCTTAAAACGTCGCTTTTGGGTGACCCTATCAACTACACCCAAACTGCTGCGCTTGGTTTGGCAGGCGGCGCCTCAATGGCTACTAGTATCTGTAAGTGCGACTGTGGTGGCGGCTTTACTGCCCGTTGCCTGGCTCTACATTAATAAGTTGATCATTGATGCCTTAGCGACTAGCCTCAGTAGTCAGTCGATCGCTTGGCAGTCATTAGCCCTACTCGTCAGTCTCCGATTCGCATTAGCAATTTTCAAGGCGGGTTTAGAAAATCTGCGACCTTATATTGCCCTGGTGATTAGCGATCGCTTTGCGCTATATGCCAATCAACAACTGCTCAGACAAGCTATTCGTTTAGATTTAGAACACTACGAATCATCGCAATTTCATGAGTCGCTAAGTCGAGCCATGCAAAGTGGCAGCAGTTATCCAGTGCGGGCGTTTAATAATTTCACGATGATTTTGGGACAGTTGATTAACCTGTTGGGGGTCTTAGGTCTCCTATTGCAGTTTAATCCGGTGATGGTCGGTCTTTTATTTCTCACCTCTTTACCCCCGCTGAAGATCGGTGTTGCTTATTCCAATAAGGGTTTCTCCTTAATGCGTAAGCAAACACTCAACAACCGTGTCGCGTCGTATTTCCAAGGGTTGCTAACCCAGCAACAAATGGCGAAGGAAGTCCGGCTTTATGGACTGGGTGACTATCTCATGGAGCAGTGGTATCGCATTAGTCGGGAACATCATCGCAAGATGAGTCGGCTGATGTTACAGCGAACGAGTGCTCGGTTTGCGGTGGGGTTGGTGCCGAGTTTGGGATTTTATGGAGCCTATATTTGGGTCATTATTCAAACGGTTAGATCGCAAATCACGTTAGGTGATTTCACCATGTATGCGGGGGCATTTTCGCAGTCGCAGAGTTTATTAGCCAACCTTGTAGAGAATGTTTCTACCGCCTACGAGGCTAATCTTTATGTGACTCAATATCTCGATTTTTTGGAATTAAAGCCGACGATTACGAGTCCGATACAGGCGGTACCGTTTCCCCCGGTTTTGAAAACGGGGATTTGTTTTCAACAGGTAAGTTTCACCTATCCTCAGGCTGAGCGGCCAACACTGCGTGATATTAATCTCACCCTTTATCCAGGGGAGAGTGTTGCCTTAGTCGGGGTCAACGGGGTGGGAAAAACGACGCTCGTCAAACTCCTGACTCGTCTCTATGGACCGAGTACGGGTCGCATCACAATTGACGGGTATGCCTTAGAGACTTTTGATTTAGATGAACTGCGACAGCAAATTGCAGTTTTATTTCAAGATTTTGCGCATTACAAACTCAGTGTGGCCGAAAATATTGGGCTGGGCGATGTCGCGGCTATGGCCGATCGCGAACGGATTATTCAGGCGGCACGAGCCGCTGGCGCGGATGATTGGATTCAAACGTTGCCGAATGGCTACGATACTAAGCTCGGCAACTTATTTCCCAAAGGGCAGCAATTGTCAGGCGGACAATGGCAAAAGTTAGGATTGGCGAGAGCCTTTATGAGTCGGGCACCGATTTTGATTTTGGATGAGCCGACAGCGGCGATGGATGCGATCGCGGAAATGGAATTGTTTGAACGGTTCAAAAACCTGACTCAGGGGCGAACGACGCTATTTACCAGCCACCGATTTTCCTCCGTGCGATTGGCCGATCGCGTGATCGTATTAGATCAAGGGCGAGTGCTGGAACTCGGCAACCACGACGAGCTGATGCAGCAAGATGGGTTGTATGCCCATATGTTTCGATTGCAGGCTGAGGGGTATCAACTTTAAGCTTGTGTGCTGCTTGTCCCAAGGCTAACTGCCGACCTCAGCATTCTGTCTGATCAGCTCAGGGGCGATCGCCGGTGTCATGTCAGACCGTAATCACCCAGCAGACTACTGACAAGGCACATGGTTGATTTTGAGGTAGTGCTACGCCTGCGCATATAGTCATTCGACATAAGTTTGAGAATAAGGCGAACGGCATATCAATGCTTACAACGGCGTTCTGTTCTCATTCTTAACTGGAATCACTATATTTTTCGTTGACGTCGGTTTGTCGCCCTTGCTCAGAAACCTGGGTCGCACGAGCAATGCCCGCTTAAAGAGAGCCGCCTTAGCAGCAATTGGGCAATCAGGTCTCGCGTAGCTTGACCAATGACTTTTCCAGGGTAGATAGACGATGCTCTAAGCAGGAATCTCAGCATGCGTCGTCAATCCTTCACGCTGTCTCCCAATGCCTTGCATCCTGCACCCGATACCTGCCACTTTCCACCCTGCACCTTGTCTAGACAAATCTGCACTTAACTAGGCTTAACACCGCTATCTGCTAACAATCTCCGGGTTTTTGTCATCTCCTGAGGGTAATCCCTTTGCCTGTAGGCTTTTCGCGGTTATCTATTGCGGCAATCATCACTATTGAAAATCTTTCCGATCAAATAGATCCTTAACTTTGAATTAAAGGTCGATGGTTACCCAAAAAAACGCGATAGAAATAATCCATGAATTTAATGACGATCGTTTGCATTAAAGATTTTGAATAACTACGTCAATTGAAATTTTTTTCATGTATTTCATGGTTGTTCAGAGAAATTCATTTCACACTTAAGCCTTTTAGGCAAAGGCTTTTGCTGTGTTTGCCGCCTTGAAAGATGTCAGTTTTTAAACTCGGATTTTTGCTTTAAGTTGCCCAGTTATTTCAGGATTTATTCTCATGAAAGCTTGGCTATTTTATTTCGGAAAACGTTTATTGCTGAGGTGGAAGCGCTCGTTTTTGACATTTAGTAATTAAGAGTACCTGAGAAGCCTTTCTATTAAGTTGCGAGCCTTTTTCATGACAAACGCTATGAATTCCAATTCTGACCCAGCACTCGCTCCCCAATTTGGGGCCATCACCTTCCTCGGCGGCACTGCTGATTTGGAAGAGGAGGAGATCGCCCCTCAGGTGGCTTCCTCGCCGACGCCAAAAGGCGTGCAATTGCCCCTCGCAATGACGTCGGTGGGCGATCGCGTATGGATTGTCAATATCAAGGGCGGGCACCGCATGGTGCGGCGCTTGATGGATGTCGGCATTGTGCAGGGGGGCGAAATCACCATCGTCAGCCGCATGAAAAGTGGCTCGGTGATTGTCGCCCTGCAAGGGTGCCGTATTGGCCTGGGAGCTGGCATGGCTCACCGGGTTATCGTGACGACTACCGAACTGGACGTCACCCCTCCGGCTCCCGAGCCGGAGCCTGCAACCGTTGTAAGAGGAGACTCTGATATGACAGCAACCACCCTAACCTTAGGGGCTTTAAGCGTGGGCCAGTCTGGCCGCATTGTCGGCTATGAGCCTGGCGGTCGGGCCTATCGCGGCAAGCTTCTGTCCATGGGGCTAACCCCAGGGACATCGTTTACGGTTACGCGCCAGGCTCCCATGGGCGACCCGGTCGATGTAGAAGTGCGCGGCTATCATCTGAGCCTGCGCAAAGATGAAGCGGCAGCGCTGAAAGTAGAACCGCTCACTCCTGAGGAGGCCTCCCATGAGTCATAACACCATCGCGCTAGTGGGCAACCCCAACTGCGGTAAAACAACCCTATTCAATGACTTGACGGGGGCGAATCAGCAGGTCGGTAACTGGCCGGGAGTGACCGTCGATCGCAAAGAAGGCCACTATCGCTACGGGGAGAAAACCGTCACAGTGGTTGACTTGCCGGGCATCTATGCCATTGATGCGGAGGAAGACGGCAGTTCGATTGATGAGGCGATCGCCCGCGATTACTTACTCTCGGGTGAGGCGCAGGTTGTGGTCGATATCGTTGATGCTTCAAATTTGGAACGCAACCTTTATCTCACCACCCAAATTTTGGAAATGGGCGTGCCTTTAGTCGTAGCGCTCAACATGACTGATGTGGCGGTCGATCAGGGCATTCGCGTGAATCCTCAGATGCTGGCTGAGCGCTTGGGTTGTCCCGTCGTTTCAATGGTGGCCTCTCGCAATGAGGGCGTCGAAAACTTGCGACAGATTGTCGACGAGATGCTGGTAGCGCCTGAGCTGCCCACGGCCCAGGTCGTTTATCCCTCAATGATTGAGGAGGCATTGACCGCCTTGACCCCCGCGATCGCCGCCGCCCATCCCACCGCCCGCGATCGCTGGACCGCCCTTAAACTGCTGGAATACGACGATGCTTCGGCCTCGAATGTCACCCCGGAGATATTGCAGCAAGTGTCTGAGCAGCGTCACCGCATTCATCAGGTGCTGGGGGAAGACATTGATATTGCTGTCGCCGATAGCCGCTATGGCTATGCTCACCGGTTGGTGAACAACGTGGCGACCCGACCCCGCGAAGTCAGCCTGACCACCTCAGACAAAATTGACCAAGTGGTACTGAATCGCTGGCTGGGTATTCCCATTTTCCTAGTCGTGATGTACCTGCTGTTTATGTTTGCCATCAACGTTGGCGGGGCCTTCATCGACTTCTTCGACATTTTGTTTGGCACCATTTTTGTCGATGGTTTCGGCG
>ERZ1740065.3302-NODE-3302-length-10107-cov-16.423796_pt1 | contig 10107 bp, 9 predicted proteins | sample MGYA00581738_ERZ1740065 | MGnify/ENA primary metagenome ERZ1740065 (study PRJEB43018, sample SAMN04849749) | marine metagenome | isolation source: floating plastic debris | place: Pacific Ocean | collected 2008-09-01 | study: EMG produced TPA metagenomics...
TCACAGCCCAGCCTGTCAGGGTGAAACCAACCTCTACCGCTGTCAGGCCAAGCTGTATGGAGTAACGTATACAAAATGAACGTACAGGTGAGACGACTGGTCTAAGAGCCGAGCTGACTCAGATCGTGCTAATGCACACAAGAACGATCAATTACTTGACAAAACTTATGTTGAGAAGGCTCAGCAGAGTTTGTCACCGCGACTTGGAATTATCTTCTCTTGTCAAGGCGTTCGCACTAGTACATCATGTTACCACAGTAACCATCACTGCTCAAATTTTTCACTCTCAATCAGCCAGTTGAAGGCTGTGACCATAAACCGACTAACCAAAGAAGATTTACAGGAAGATAGAGATCTAAATAGGACTGCATCATCATCAGAACTTTTCAGGCATTTGTAGCGATTTAGAGCAGATGATTTACTGTAATTCTCTTCCAGCGCGAGGTGGACTTGGACCGACCAAATTTTTGAGCACAGATTATTCTCTACCCACAGGATGCACACAGGGGCAGACGTATGGTCTCACCATGTCGTGAAGCCAGTTACTGATCACTGGGGCAGTAAAGGAGCTGGACACAGCAGAGATGGTGTAGTGTAAGAAGATCATCATTACAGCAGGTATTCTTATCATGCGCATAAAACCTTTGTTCTGTACATCCGGCTCACCTGCAGAGAAATGTCAAGCTATTATTCTATGTGGTGGAACAGATAAAAAAAGGAGTGAGGCTAAAACAATACGGAAAAACAATACAATATGATACAAATACGGAAATACACAAATACAAAAATGCAATACAAATGATTAACGATTTTTGTGTTTATCTCGATAAAATGTTCTAAATCTTATAAGTCGACCCGCGATATGAGTGTGCCTGGGGCAGATATCAGGAGCTCTGATAGGTTACGCAGATGACTAGAATCACATTACTTACTTGTCCGAGGCAAGGAAGCGGCGAGAACCAATGACAACCCTATGATCGCGGTACCGACAGAGATAAACGGCAGGGTATATCCACCTATCTGCAGTGTAAATCGCAGACTTATTTATCATAACAGCAGTCATGTGGAAAGAATAATAAACTTATTTATCTCTCTCTCATATACAAACGTTGTAGAGCGCAGATCCTATCACCAGACCGAAGACGTATCCAAAACCTCCTCGAATCATTTGAGTTAATCCCTGTAACGTATAAATTATTACACGTCTGTACGCTCTGTTTTGATGATGGATGATATAACAGTAGCCACATGCATGCCTATGGCACGCATAAGGATAGCCCGAGACTATCTGCCGATTTCAAGTACTTACAACCACCTTGCCAGAGTACCTGTCAGGAGTCAAATCTAACACGATACTGGTGGACACAATCTCAAATAAAGCCATTCCGCCGCCCTCAAAGAATCGCACTACCGTGCAAAGAGCCATGAACAGCATCCCATCGGCGTAGTTTAGCAGCCTACAGAAACCGACACAGCTCTAACATCGGGACACTCTATGACGTTGCAGAGTGATTCACCTACCCAATTAGTAAATAGCAGATGCCAGAACCGACTCCTCCAATAACGGCCAGAGTTCTTGATTCCATTCTTGCTATCTAAACGTCAGGATGACCAAACAATGGAAATCATCAAACAGTAATGAAAGTCTTGAATTCTGGCTGAGACGTAAGTAGATGGAGAGGTAAGTAGAGAGAGAGAGAGAGAGAAAAATTAAAAGTGAGAGACAAATGTAATTGGAGGGAGGGAGTAGAGAGAAGTAACTACAGGAGAGGTCAGGATTTAGGTCACTAGGCAGAGAGAGAGCGGCAAGTAGGGATAACACACAGACTTACCAGCATTCCATAGGTTGGTGAGATGACAAGCACGGCTACCTGGTAACTGGTGAAAGCAACAGAAATCTGAGAATCGTCCAGACCTTTCTTCCTGGCTTCATTAGGAAAGAAAGGCTCAAGCAGACAATATCCAGATACGATTAGGAGCATGTTTATTAACAGCAGCGTGATGTTCATTACAGTATGTCTGTCGAGCTCACGGCCCTCGGTGCCCTTCATCTCGACACGACTGGTATCGGGAAAGCTGTAACACCCTGTGATAGCAGTTACCTCAGCTGTAGTATATCAACGATACCAGCACAGTGTGAAGCCTCTGATGGTCTTCGGCTGTGTAAATATTTATGATGGAGGTGATGCCAAGGCAAAAACCGTTCATGCATGAAAGTAGCTGCACAGTTTTCATGTAAGAGAAATATAATGCTCTGCAGAGAGCAATAAAAAGCTGACACACAGTGTATAACAGGATAATAACAGCTTTATGTTACAGGTTATTTAGTAACTTGAGTGCCTGCACTCGATAGCGGTCGCTGCATCATGCTACTCTGGTTTTTATCGTACTTTTACTGAAAGGAAACCAGCCTCCTACACAAGCACGTCACTTATGAGCGGCATTTTATGTCTAAGCGAACAACTTATGTCGAAATGCCATTTTTACTACAGCCACCTACATTTGATTAGATTCATTAAATTACTTAATTCATGTGATAACGGTAATATTTATACTAGTGCCGCATTTTAATCCAGTCATTCTTAGATTAACTAATATTAATTCAGTAGAAGATTAATTTTATGCCACGAGATTAATCGTGTGGTCAATTCTAGTGTACATTTTACTGATAAACCAAGAGTGGTATGCTAGAAAGATCTGTGAACTTGTATGATTGCATATTTATCTAAAAAAAACAACACAAGTGCAGTATAATATTACTAATTACCCACAAAATACTCTACAGTGATGTCCACGTCAGCTGCTGCAGCTGGTAGCAATGATACTGCTTTGAATTCTATAGCTCAGGAACTAGTTTGTAGTGGCGAGATCAAAATAAGATTAATTCGAGATTGAAAATATTAATCAGATGATTAATTAACATTAATCATTATGAAGAAATGCAGCACTAATTTATACGTAATAAAACACAGTCATGGCCATACCTACAACTCCTGTATGATGGGCCGGTGAAGTTTTAATTCATCAAGGAGAAGCGTTCCGGAAAGAATGTGTTGTTAGTAACCACCTGTTCCGTTAACAGTTGAAAAGGCTCAGCTAGGAACCCGCGGCAATTTTTACTTTGATGTCGGTATGCATCATGAATTATGATATCCGCATTTTGTCCGCACTTAGTTTAGGCGAGCCTGTTTTTGTCCGCATTTTGTCCGCACTTGAGTGAGGACCAAATGCGGACAGAAACTACCGACATAAAAGTAAAAAACGCTGAGCTCGCACCTACATTATCACTCGACATGTGGGAACCTCTCTTTCCAGCCCATCGATCAATCAGATCAGGGATCATCAACCACGAGATGTGGCAATTCCTATCTAGTCCTTGGCTCGTTTGACAGTGGATATGATGCGATAGATACTGTTGGCGTGTTTGACAGTGGATATGATGCGATAGGTACTTTTGGCGTAGTTGACAGTGGATCTGATGCGGTAGGTACTGTTAGCTCGCCACTGGTTAGTAGTTATAGAAGCCAAGTGTTGGTAAGATTAGAAATGGACTATTTGAATAAATTGGTTCCACCCGCTGTCTCCCTCTCCCGCTCTATCCCTGGCTCTCTCCTGCTCTCTCCCTTGCCCTCTCCCACTCCCTATATCTCGCTCTATTCCACTCTCAACCCCAACATATCCCCCTCTCTCTCTCCCGTCCTCTCTCTACCCCTCTCTCTCTTTGCCTTCCTTCTCTCTCCCTCCCTCACCTTTTCCCCTCTCTTTCCTTCCCTCTCTCCCTCCCTCCCTTGCCTTTCCCCTCCCTCCCTTGCCTTTCCCCTCCCTCCCCTGATGCCGATATGGGTCGTGAGACTGGGATGCATTAATGTGTCCTTGAGATGTTTACAGTCCATTTTATTTCATTGCCATTTGATCACCGTGTGATTTTTATCGGTCCTACAAGACTACGTGTGCAGATGAGAAGATCGTATCTAGTAGAGGTGAAGGACAGACATGAGAACAAACTCATTCATAAGCAGATCTATGCCCCAACATATCTTTGCACCACGAATCGATATCGCAGTTGGAGCATCACGTCTCTGACTCCTGGACGACCTTTTTAATAGTGAAATACACTACCCACGCAGCGACCTAAAAAATAGTTCATATCATGTTACATACTCCGTAATGCAGTGCTGTAAGACAGGAAATCTCTGCGAGCGTAATGTTTGGATTTTCATTTGTGATAAAACTTTGCAAAAATATATTCTGCCTTTCTTGCTGCTAGTCTATAGACAATCAATCGAATAGAGAGATAGATATTTGCGTGTTCTATTTTTGTGATCAGCCAAAAATTCTCAAAAAAGGAAAAAAAATTTCCTGTTATACAGTACATGTCATCCCGTCAGGCATTTAGTATTTCGTATTTAGTATTTCTGACGGAGAATGACAAGTTGAACAGACTGGATATCATACCGTACAGCTGGACGTCAGGATTGTAACCATATAACCTGTCATCCAGAGAGAAGGTAGTAAACACGGTCAAGATAACACAACTCCAAATTTACTCCACATCCACCTACTTGGCAGCATCAATTGATGCTAGGAAACGGCGGAACGTACAGAAAGGCGCCAAAGCAGCCAATCAGTAGACTGCTGACCATAAACACCCACAGAACGCTACAGAAACGAATAGCTGTTAGTTGAATCGGCACTTATGGATAGAAATTATTTCCCTACTCCCTTTCTTCCCTCTATCTTTCCTCAACTCTCTGACTTCCTACTTGCATCTCTTCTTCCCACCCTAACTGTCTCCTTTATTCGACCTCTACCTGTCTCCCTTCTTCCCTCTCTCTCCTCCTCACTCCCTTTACTTTCTCCTCTTTCCCTTCCTGTCCACTTCCTCGCCCGCCTTCCATATCTCCTTCCCTCTCTACCTCCCCCTTCTTCCCTCCCTACCTCCCCCTCCTTCCCTCCCTACCTCTTCCTCCTTCCCACCCTCCCTCCCTCTCCTACCCTCCCTCTCCCTCCCTCTCTCTTCTCCTGCCCCCTCCCTTCCCCTCCCTGCCTCCCTCCTTCCCTCCTTCCCTCTCCCTTCCTCCCTCCTCCCTCCCTTCCTCTCTCCCTCCTCCCTCCCACCCTCCCTATGACTCCCTCTAGCCATTAATGATGAGCACTGTGTCTTGCATAATCACTCCTACAATCCTATTGGATAAACAACCTGAGAAGAAAGTTAATACTGCGGTTGAATAAGAACTAGAAAAGCCATGTCTCACGGTTTTCCATTTGGAAATAAGAATCCCAATATTGGTGAGGGCGCCATTAGTAAGAACGAGACTGCGGACACTGCCAGCCCACCGATCATGGTGGTGTAGATGTAACCCTGAAAGCAATCTATCCTTGTAACCGTGGTGATTGCTTAGCGCCGTAACAAAACGTGACATCACTATATACATACCGAACATTCATTGGTGTGTGTACTTACCTTGTCTACTAGGTATCCTGCAGCTATGCTACCGATAGCGTAGGTCACAGCCCAGCCTGTCAGGGTGAAACCAACCTCTACCGCTGTCAGGCCAAGCTGTATGGAGTAACGTATACAAAATGAACGTACAGGTGAGACGACTGGTCTAAGAGCCGAGCTGACTCAGATCGTGCTAATGCACACAAGAACGATCAATTACTTGACAAAACTTATGTTGAGAAGGCTCAGCAGAGTTTGTCACCGCGACTTGGAATTATCTTCTCTTGTCAAGGCGTTCGCACTAGTACATCATGTTACCACAGTAACCATCACTGCTCAAATTTTTCACTCTCAATCAGCCAGTTGAAGGCTGTGACCATAAACCGACTAACCAAAGAAGATTTACAGGAAGATAGAGATCTAAATAGGACTGCATCATCATCAGAACTTTTCAGGCATTCGTAGCGATTTAGAGCAGACGATTTACTGTCATTCTCTTCCAGCGCGAGGTGGACTCGGACTGACCTAATTCTTGAGCATACAACAATTTCTACCCACAGGATGCACACAGAACACTGAAATACAATACAATACAATACAAATACCTAAATAAATTACAATATAATACAAATACAGAAACACAATACAAATGAACGACGGTTTTTCTGTTTATCTCGATGAAACTTTCTAACGCTTATGAGTAAATTGGTGCAGTCGAGCTGCGATATGAGTGTGCCTGGGGGAGATATCAGGAGCTCTGATAGGTTAGGCAGATGACTAGAATCACCTCACTTACTTGTCCGAGGCAACGAAGCGGCGAGAACCAATGACAGCCCTATGATTGCGGTACCGACAGAGATAAACGGCAGGGTATATCCACCTATCTGTAGGGTGAATCACAGACTTATTTATCATAACAGCAGTCATGCGGAAAGAATAATAGACTTATTTCTCTTTCTCTCATTTACAAACTTTCTGGGAAAGTTTCACACTATTTTGTAACACTCATAACCATATGTGACAGTTGATCATCCAATCACAGTCAATTAGAATGACATCGACTTCAACACTGTGAATTTCTCTAAAAATGCACGGGCAAACGCAGCGAAAAGAAGAATATCAGACTTATGTGTGCCAGAAGAGGCCAAACAGTAAGTTATAATAACCTGATATGCTAATATGGTCCATAAATGATCGTAGAATAGCAGTAAAACTATGAATATATCAGAAACTGTCAAATCCGTTGAGGCAAGCTATTCTACAGCAGCAGGGATCAGTGCGCAGTGTACAATCATTGAATCGTCAGTGATATTAGCTGACAGTCATGATCATGTGAAGCAAAGTCACTGTCAGGACATACAATAGATCCCACCTCCCTCCCTCCCTCTCCACATCCCTCTCTCCCTCTCCACCTCCCTCCCTCCCTCTCCACCTCCCTCCCTGTCCACTTCCCTCGGCTGGTTTTTCTTGCTTCTCAATTTCAAGATACCTGGTTACAGCACTCTTGCACTTACAGTTAGTTTTCAGTACAGTTTTATACAAGGAGAGATGATCCATTGATGCAGTAGAACTAAAGCCCTCATACGTTTACATATGAACTCCAGACAGCCTGAAACCTATTCTCTGAGCACTTTCAAAGATAAAATGTGGGCAGCCTTCTTTTCCAGTGTCACTCTGAAAACAAAGGGCACAGCCCTGATACAAATGTTGTAGAGCGCAGATCCTATCACCAGACCAAAGACGTATCCAAAGCCTCCTCGAATCATTTGAGTTAATCCCTGTAACGTATAAATTATTACACGTCTGTACGCTCTGTTTTGATGATGGATGATATAACAGTAGCCACATGCATGCCTATGGCACGCATAAGGATAGCCCGAGACTATCTGCCGATTTCAAGTACTTACAACCACCTTGCCAGAGTACCTGTCAGGAGTCAAATCTAACACGATACTGGTGGACACAATCTCAAATAAAGCCATTCCGCCGCCCTCAAAGAATCGCACTACCGTGCAAAGAGCCATGAACAGCATCCCATCGGCGTAGTTTAGCAGCCTACAGAAACCGACACAGCTCTAACATCGGGACACTCTATGACGTTGCAGAGTGATTCACCTACCCAATTAGTAAATAGCAGATGCCAGAACCGACTCCTCCAATAACGGCCAGAGTTCTTGATTCCATTCTTGCTATCTAAACGTCAGGATGACCAAACAATGGAAATCATCAAACAGTAATGAAAGTCTTGAATTCTGGCTGAGACGTAAGTAGATGGAGATGTAAGTATATGGAGAGGTAAGTAAGGAGAGATAGAGAGAAATTAAAAGTGAGAGACAAATATAATTGGAGGGAGGGAGTAGAGAGAAGTAACTACAGGAGAGGTCAGGATTTAGGTCACTAGGCAGAGAGAGAGCGGCAAGTAGGGATAACACACAGACTTACCAGCATTCCATAGGTTGGTGAGATGACAAGCACGGCTACCTGGTAACTGGTGAAAGCAACAGAAATCTGAGAATCGTCCAGACCTTTCTTCCTGGCTTCATTAGGAAAGAAAGGCTCAAGCAGACAATATCCAGATACGATTAGGAGCATGTTTATTAACAGCAGCGTGATGTTCATTACAGTATGTCTGTCGAGCTCACGGCCCTCGGTGCCCTTCATCTCGACACGACTGGTATCGGGAAAGCTGTAACACCCTGTGATAGCAGTTACCTCAGCTGTAGTATATCAACGATACCAGCACAATGTGAAGCCTCTGATGGTCTTCAGCTGTGTAAATGTTTATGATCAGGGTGATGCCCATGCAACAACCATTCATCCATGAAAATAGCGGCACAGTTCTCACGTATTGGTAATGAGCAGTAACATTTATACTAGTGCTGCGTATCAATCCAGTTATTCTAAGATTAACTAACATTAATTTACTCGAAGGTTAATTTTATGCCACGAGATTAATCGTATGGTCAATTCTAATGTACCTTTTACTGATAAACCAAGAGCAATATGCTGCAGAGATCTGTGCACAGGTACGATAGCATGTTTATGTAATCAAACTCAACACCCGTGCAGTTGAATACCACTAATGACCCAACGAAGATGTTACAGTGATGTCCACGTCAGCTGCTGCAGCTGGTAGCAATGATACTGCTGTGAATTCTAGAGCTCAGGAACTAGTTTGTAGTGGCGAGATCAAAATAAGATTAATTCGAGATTGAAAATATTAATCAGATGATTAATTAACATTAATCATTATGAAGAAATGCAGCACTAATTTATACGTAATAAAACACAGTCATGGCCATACCTACAACTCCTGTATGATGGGCCGGTGAAGTTTTAATTCATCAAGGAGAAGCGTTCCGGAAAGAATGTGTTGTTAGTAACCACCTGTTCCGTTAACAGTTGAAAAGGCTCAGCTAGGAACCCGCGGCAATTTTTACTTTGATGTCGGTATGCATCATGAATTATGATATCCGCATTTTGTCCGCACTTAGTTTAGGCGAGCCTGTTTTTGTCCGCATTTTGTCCGCACTTGAGTGAGGACCAAATGCGGACAGAAACTACCGACATAAAAGTAAAAAACGCTGAGCTCGCACCTACATTATCACTCGACATGTGGGAACCTCTCTTTCCAGCCCATCGATCAATCAGATCAGTGATCATCAACCACGAGATGTGGCAATTCCTATCTAGCCCCATGCAACATGCTGTTCTGTGGTTTGAAGGGAGTGGAGGACTCCTGTTTGCCAAAATTTTCTGAGTGCCGTGGAATGCCATTCAAACATGTAAGGCAATCAGCTGAAACATGGTGTCACAAAACCCACGGTTCCGACTCTTCTGTTGCAAGCTGACACCTGATACTTCTGCAGGGTCTAGAGTAGAACCTGGGCGTTCTCAGGATGTAAAGCTCAGTGTGTTCAAGTTATTTCCCAGCCCACAATTAGGGTCAATTACCCGTCAGTCGATCACAATACAGCTGCTAAACCTCATGACAATACGACTGTATTTCTCCTCAAGTAGAGCCTTATTACAGGATGCCACAAATGATAAGCTTTCCAATGAACTTGGTTTTGTCACTAGGAAATGGATAGAACGCTAGACTCAGAGCATTTGAGTTCACCCTTGTGTCATATAAGTTATCATCGGCCCAGGCAGCCGTCAGTACTGGCGCAGCACAGCCTTGACTCGCTTCAGCGGTGTTACCATCAAATGGGCATATTGTCACATCTCGTCGTTGATGATCTCTGATCAGATCAAAGCGAAACAACGAGGATCTTGAATTTTTTTATGATTGGCTGTTGAAATATCACCACAGACAAGATGAAGATGGAGAGAAAACTTTGACCTCCACTTTCATGTTACTAGGGCTCAAGGCTCAGAGAATTCCCCCAAGCTTGCAGTACTGTTGGCTTGGTTGACAGTGGATCTGATACGATAGGGCTCGCTGGTTAGTAGAATAGGAACCAAAGTAGAAATAGAAACCAAGTGTTGGTTAGATTAGAAATGGACTATTCGAGTAATTTATTTCCACCCTCACCAAAGCAACTAAGCTCTCTCCCTCTCCTTCACCCACAGTCTCCCTCTCCCGCTCTATCCCTGGCTCTCTACCACACAAACACACCACGACAACCTCACACGCACACTCACAGGCAAACTGACTCAAC
>ERZ1740065.3303-NODE-3303-length-10106-cov-10.775843_pt1 | contig 10106 bp, 3 predicted proteins | sample MGYA00581738_ERZ1740065 | MGnify/ENA primary metagenome ERZ1740065 (study PRJEB43018, sample SAMN04849749) | marine metagenome | isolation source: floating plastic debris | place: Pacific Ocean | collected 2008-09-01 | study: EMG produced TPA metagenomics...
CTCTCTCTGTCTGTAGGCTCACTGGACTGAGCCCCTAGTCAGCAGTTATAGGTCCAACGACAGTGCCTGCACAGTGCCAACACAAGCAGCAGTCTGTCATGAAAGCAAGCACGGAGGACAGCTGCGGCTAAGTGGTTGGAGACGAGTCTGTGTGATTGTTGGATGGACTCTTGTTTGTGTTGGTTTGTTTTCGTCACTTAATGTCAGTCAATGAAGATATGCAGATTTATGGTAATAATAAATACGTTGTGTAGTCGACAGTGGTGAGCAGGTAGTTGTAATTTATTTTCATATCCGACGAAGATAAGCGCTTTATGAGGTTGGCTGTGCATTGATTACTCATGACAATCGCTCATTCATTTCTTCCCTCCAGCTTCTAGAGAGCTGATATTATGGAAAAGAGCAGCTTCCACAAAACGAACAGCAACAGCAAGTGATGCAAAACACTCATGTCAACATAAGTATCCACTGTAAATTTGACCAACACAAACTGCCTGTTATTTTTAAAATATCTCTCTGGCTATTTATGTCTTTCACAACAGGAAGCAGCTATAAATATCGTTCGGCAATCGTTATCTCGCAGTGCTGGCTCCAGTCCATTCACTATCTACATCAGATATCTGCCCTGCAGCAGGGCAGGGAGGATTTCCTCACTATCGTTGAGGCAGCATCTCCCCGAAATCCTAAGCCATGATGTCAGCAGCGACGTGGTCAGTGTCACGTGCTGCCACCCAGCTAGCCATAGTATGAGTATGTGCGGCGGTGTGTCTGTCTGTCTGTGTGTCAGGTAGTAGGGGTGCGATGACTGGACTGTTCTGGTATGGAGAAGGGCGTCTTGTTTGTCTTACAACTCACCAGTAGGCTAGCCGGACTTATATAGGCTCGTGTTGCTTTTGGCGCCGTCTTCTGGGGATCCGTGCAACTTTGTAACTCATCAACTCTCAGCAAAACAGCGGCGTCGCACTTAATAAAACATCATTGAACGGTAGCGTTACGTCAAATAACGCAGCGCGCGTCTCACCGGCTGATCCGTCTTTAACCAACAAAGTGCGACAACAAGTGCAATGAAATTTTAACAGGTTTCCGTGTTCATAATGAGATGAAGAATTCTTGCATGTGGAAGGAGTGATAGTTCCCAAGGTCTGCCGATGCAGCTGCCGCTAGGTAGGATTGTATTTTACAAGACGATTGGTCCGTTGGTTGCATCATAATCAATTTGTCTCTCTTCTCTTGGTTATGCGAGGATTAATGGCTGAACGGATCGGGTCTCAGTTGTGGTGAGTAGAAATCCAGCAATAAAACCTCAATGATACTGCATATGTAGATCCTAAACATGCAGCTATAAATTATCACCAGATCCAAACCCACACACACAGCCTCAGCTTAGCAATAATATTTGCAACAGAACCCTAGTTGTTGACACAAGTCTCAGCCTCTCTACCCTACGTCATTTCGTCTACAGGTAAGTTCATCAACAAAACGCAGACGTACGGATAGCATCCAATCAAACGACGGTTAACGCTGCCTCCGCCATCCAAGAATCCGTATTCTATGCCTATTACTGGCAGCCAGCCGTCAAATTAAGCGTTTAATTCACAATACCTCGGTGAATGACTGCTTGGGTGGCCGTCAAAAGTAAGTTTTAACTACATAATCGAAGACTCGTCTCACAAACACATTTCTCCCTCTATCCTGGTTCGAGTCTATGCTCTAGGACAGCTGACGTCTCAGCACAGGTGTCAGTCGATGAGGAGGAGAACAACAAGGTCAGCCGAATGTCACCGCTGCTCAGGTTTCTCTGACTCTCAACCGGTAGTATTTTCCGAAGCTCATCGAGAAATCGCAGTCTCATGGTTTCTGGTCGGCCAATAGAAGACATCTGCAGCAGCTGCACTAGTCCTTGTCAACGATCGGTTGCTGAGGTTTTCATGCGTTCATTTACAACGGATTAAAATGATTATGAAATGGCTGACTGATTGTGATAGATTGAGGCCAACAACAGATGCGACAGAGTGATGGAACTATGACATGTTTTTAGCCCGGCCAGGTGTCCGTTACTACTACACTGTTGCGCAACCTGTCTGATTGGTGGTATATACAGTAAATATTCCGGAAGGAGCCCGGCTTTTAATTTACATTTTTTTGGCCTTACAACCGAATAGAAACCAGGACAACATTTGAATCATAGTTTCTGTATAGTAGAAGCCTCCAATGAAATAAAAGCTATAAGGTAAAATATTTTGTTAGTCTGTCTCAGCTAACAGGCTCTACGCTCTACAGTATAGTATTTCATCAACGGATTATCACTCACATGAGGTTAAGCGAAAAGGAAGCTTAATGCTAGATTAAACCACAGGTTTAATATATTATGATCATAATCGCACTGGCTTACTGAAATCATCAATGAGTGATCGCTCAATGAGCATCGAGAGAGATAAATCATGCCAAGTTTCTGTCAGATTTCGATTAAATAAGAAATCCACTGTAATCTTTCGCGGAAATCTAGTGCTGCTATTGCTGGAGCCCGTGTCCAATACTACTGGTGAAATCAAAGCACTAATACCAGCTGGTTAGAGGCAACCAATCATCTCTGCCATTGGAGAGGATGGGAAAGAAATGCAGAAAACATTTAGGAAAGGAAGGGGGAGGGACACAGACAGACAGACACTACACTTTCAAAACATGGTCTAGTTGTCAGGTAGTTACATTTTGCTTATGAAACAATATTTTACATGTTGAACATTTCTGGTCAGTAGAAGTCAGCATGTGCAAAGGTCTCCAATACCACATGTTCCATCAAATAAATAACTCATGCTCATCATACTGCATAATCCTACTGTATACACATATACAATAGACTGTACACACGCACGCGCGTACCTTTATTGTAGCATTGATGAAGATATCGTGGTCCATTTCCATCCCGTACACCTAGCGTTCATGACCTCTTGACCTGACTTCTGACCCCTAAATCCAGAGTCCACTATAAAATACCTGGTGGAAGAGACAATATCATATGCAGTTAGCCAGAGTAATAGTGGGTGTCGTGTCATGAATCATGAATTCATGATTGAGCTACAAGTTGGCTGTGAGAACCATTCACACAGACTACATTGTTACGTAATGATACACTAAATGACAAACAATAGATTGTGGAGTATAACGTACAGGTCACTATGATTGATAATGGTGAAAGCATACATCATCTCATAAAACATACCTGGACGTCGAGATGCTGAGAGAACTCAAGGATCAGAGTCAGAGGAGGGATATCATGATCTAAACTTAGGACGAACGAATGATATCCGGAAGAGTTGTCCTCTCAGTGTTACCTAACTCCGACTTTAATTGGTTGGTGAAAAGTCAACAAGCGAATTAGATTGTCAAATATACCGACCGTAGTTTAATCATTTATGCTATGATTTTGTGCGAAAACAACGGTATGTGGCCACATCGCTTTGTCCACGTCTAGCTTTACCTGAATGGAGAAGAAAGCTTAAATTTATTGGCCTGACATGCTGGAAATCTCGATGTTATCAAAACTGAAAGCATAAGGAGAAGGAGTAGGAATAAGAAATACAGAAGGTATACTACATGAACTTCAACTAACGTGCGAGAAATGTGTATTGATGGTATTCTAGTGTTCTTTGTGGATGGGTCAGTTTTGATTCCCAGATTATGCAATGTAGATTTTTATAATTATAAATCATCCATCTCAAACCCCCCACGTGTACTGCTAGTCCTACACTATTACTTACTTAGTTGTAGGTAGTGATGATTGGTTGGAGTTTAGTTTCCAGCAGCACACGACATGCAGAGGCTTCAGGAGAATGCCAGAATTCTATCTAGGTTTCAATGGATCACAGACCCTGCATACAAGAAATGGATGGTAGCTGTTCTGATCTTCTTAATTTTGCTCTTAGCATTCCGGTTTCCCATCATCAGGTAAGCATGTGATAATGGGTTGAAAAGGTGGATACCATCCTTTAGTGATTGTAAAAATGCATGAAATATTCACGCAGGCTAATATCGGACACAGAGATCTCTGTGCATCCGCATACCAATGATGATAATGGCAATAAATGTATGCTGGATGGCAGCTTGAAGATTGAGAGCATCCGCCTCATACCTGGTCCCACCTGTCACAGCGTGAAAGTCCTGTTCTCCATGAACACTAAAGGCAAGGGACACGTGACAGTAAACTATGGTCCCAGCAAAGACCTGGAGTTCCAGTCATCTGCTGCTGACCTTAAGGTCAGTTTTGTTGTTTCCCATCTTATCAGGATGTGGTGGTATGACCTACTTCGTCATATCTGTTGTAATATCCCAGTGCTGATATTTTCCTAGGTGCCAGTTCACTCTAGTAATACCACTCTCACCTACACCGCACATCTGACCATTTTAAAGCCGGGAAGTGTTTATTACTATAAGATAGCCTGCGGGACTGTCCAAAGTCAAGTCCACCAATTCAAGTCTTGGAAAGCGGGCAGTCACTGGTCGCCGACGGTGACCCTTTTCCCAACATCCTGCAGTCATTTTGGAAACACGTCTAGAACGGATAGTTCACTGTTAATCCAGTTTTCGGACTGGCCGTGGCTCAGCATGACTTCAAAAGAAAAAGAGTTGGCCGCCTCCATTCCCAATGTGATAATGAGAGATGATGCTGTTGAAATAATGTCGATCGGTCGAACCACAGAAAAAACGACATACAAAGATCTATTTTACACAACTGTTGGTCCCATGCAGTTGTTTGCCGTCAACGTAACAGCGTTGTTTGGTTCTGATAGTTCCGGCATGTGGAGAGAGCTAACGCAGCGGCTACAGAGGTCTGCATACGTACGCTCCCAGAAGCCGTGGGTTGTCTTTGTGACTTACGGGCCTGGACAGTGTGAGCCCAGCACGACTGGCCGCCTCACGCCGTGTAACAGATTGGTCAAGCTACTGCGCAACTTCAGAGTGGACTCATATCTTGTTGCTGGAATGTATTTCAGGACGCAGCTGAGAGGTAGCCATAATGGCAGCCTCCCGGGCCCTATGTGGGTATCATTAAGAGGAGATGGAACTCAATCCGTTAAAGATCAGAGGATGGGGAGTGACAAACTGAAAGCTATAGCTATAGAGGCTGACTCAAGGTATCAGCTATGCGTGACATCCATTGACTGTCAATCAGGCATTGTTATCAATCGACACTGTGTCAAGGGCAGCGCTGCCATGTTCATTCCAGTGGACTACGACAAAACAGTCTGGCTCATATTAGTCATCATTCTATCGGCAGTTTTTCTTGGCGTAATTGTGACCAGGAAATGCCTGTATGAGAGGCTATGCCGGTACATGAATTCATACGGCGGGCCTCCCTTGCTACATGGGAAACTGTTGCCTATGTAGATGTAATTGACCGTAGACTACGTCTTACCGTCTGCTAATTGGTGCTATAATTACTTTTATGGATCAATTCATTTTTAAAACGGTGCTACTTTCCTCTGCCAACTCGATGATGCAAGCGAGTTTTTATGACCATGATTCTGTGGATTATTGGTGATGGGTTTTATCCAGCAATATTTATTGCCATATTAATACAAAATTTTAATCCAGAGTAGCGGAGAAGACTCATCCTTCCGCTACCCACAATCAGCAGTGAAGCCATTATGTGGTGTATTAGTGGCTCAGCTTTAACGTGTTCATCTCTGCTCTATCACTGATTCCTCATAATTTGTGGTAACTGTACTTTCGCCTACACACTCTCTCGCTTGCAGCCAAATGGGAAGCACCTGCTTGCTGCTCTGATGAGATAATCGAGTCAGATAGTCAAATAATCCCCGCCCATAAAGGGTGTAATAATTGTGCTGTTGCAGCAAACTGGCTTCCCATCTACAACATCGAGGCCAATGGAGTCACCTTCAGCCTGAACTGCAGCCAAAACCAGCGGATAGTTATCGGAGGTGTCAATGATCACGCTTAGATTTCTCTTGTGGAGGAGGCAAATATCCTTGGCTCTCAGGGAAGTAGTCCACCCATCGTAGCCAGCAATCAATCATGTTATATGCAGTGTGATGAGATCTGTGGCGCTGTCCAGACAATTCTCCCAGGCACTGACAGACACTAACCAATCACTTTCACTTTTTTATGACACTTCTCATATTAAAATGACCAGTAATCCATGGATAAAAGGTAATACTGTACTCTGAAAGTAATCACAATCACATAGCATAGGACCATCAGGCTGTTAGCCGAATGATAGGCGCAGCAGTAGTGACATTGACTGTACCAGGAAGTGAGGTCATCGGCTCGCCGTCTGCACTGCAGAATGGAGCCAGCCGAATCATAGTTCACTGTGTCAAAGTCAAAACAGCGTTGACAATCGCTCGGCCCGGTTCAGGTATCACAGGTAATGCATTCCGACGTATGATTCATTCTACAAATTTCCCGCAGACATCCTCTTGGCAATGGTGGCGAATACCTTGACAAAGGTGTCACTATCCTGCGCACCGGAGAACGTCGGCTGACCGTTGATGACAAAGTATGGCACCCCTGAAATCACAGAGAAACGATGAATCGGAAATGTGTAAGCATAATATTGCATTCTCTAGACTACAAGACACGTGTCAAAGGAAGTGAGGTCGTCGTAAATCAGTCTTCATTCCCTGGCTAATGGTTGATTTGAAAGCTTTGTTTAAGTTTTAAATTGATTCTCTCTTATAAAACTACGATGGCTCCTTTACAACCATCCTACACGAAGTTAAATTGATGGCCGTGTAGGATTTAGGCGTGTCTTATAGTCGAGAAAACAGTGTCTAATAGTTGAGGGAACACAGTAGTCAGTGTTCATAGCCTTGAGAAACACAGGATCAATGTCTCTAAACAGACTGCACCCTCGGTCACATGATCTTGAGATGATACGAGCATTCAGAGTGAGCATAAGCCTTCAGCTAACAATGTCAATAGTTTTCCTATCATTTCAGGACCTTTCCCCCCAATAGAAATCGCATACCAATCAGCAACCTAATCAACGACAATGAGACAAATCAAAGACTGACGAACTGACAGCCACCAGACCTTCAATGGAAAATAGGTGTGGCTGAACAGTGTGGAGAGTGTGTATATTCAAGCATCCTGGGAGAAAGACACACAAATTTATTTTAGTCAAAATGGTCCTGAAATAAAATTACTTCAAAACTCATTCTTACTCTCTACATGAAAATAATGATATGGAGGCTGGAGTGACATCATGTCCATTGTATTGGCAGTATTGAGAGTGTTGGGCGTATTGAGAGTGTTGGGCGTATTGGGGGTGTTGGGCGTATTGGGGGTGTTGGGCGTATTGCGAGTGTAGAGAATGCAGTAGCAATGCTGGCGAGTAGTGAGGACATGATCAAACAAGGAGGGGCTGAATAGAACCTTGGCGACAGGCCATATACCAAAATACAGAGCAGCTGGTATCCCACTATTTAAAGCTGAAGACAAACTATGCTATAGTTACTTTAGTTATATACAGAAATAGGGTCAATAGTGGAGTATATTCTAAATTTATTACAATCATAATCAAAGTGTACTATCTGCATTACAGAATTACTCTATAGCCTAGACTAGAACCACCCCAGCATGCACCAGTGGTTGGGAGGGTGGGAAGCAAGCTGCATATGGCACACACTGTTCATTGCTGCATGAGAAAGCCTATCCTTACGGTTTTGCTAATCAGTGCAATGATTGATATGAAGGTAAAGCCACAAGGGACTAACTGGTTTCAGCCCCTAAATGGTGATGAATTGCTACGAGGATTACTGTGATTATGTAACTTATAATGTAAGTAAAAGCGTAACTACCAGCAACCAAAAACCAACAAGCTGTAAATTGGAGATCTACTGTAGCTGTATAGTCATAAAACAAGAGTTGTCATTCCCTGCCTGCCGATAACTGTGACCGACAGTACCCGCCGATAACTGTGACCGACAGTACCCGCCGATAACTGTGACCGACAACGCCGTAAAATATAACATTTTCGCTGTCTAATTTTTGCTATTTGGTCTTCTTTCGGCAATTAAAAAAACAGATCAACTTACAAATATATTCATATCTCACTCACACTGCATGCAGAAGTTTCAAGAAGCGCAAAAAATACTTCCATGAAATTTTAAATGCAAGAGACTAGTTTACAAATAAAGCAGGTTTGGCAGCGCGTCTTACAGGCTACTTGTGGCTGGCAGAGTCAACTGCGGTGACAGTTGAGCATAGATGATCTGCGTGACCCTTCGATTACCTGTACGTCAGGATTACACGATAATAACAGCTAATCAGCAATGACCTTAAGGTCACATGGGCCGATTATCACCATGATTCCAATAAAACTGAAACAATCAAACGTTCTCACATATAACCTTGGAGACGGTCAGTTCCACATAGAAAATCTCTCAGAGCTTATCATTTCATCCAAGAGAATTTAGATTAATAACTTAATTCATGATATTCTCAAAACCTCCTGAGCTGCTATGAATAATATCTAGATGAGAGAAAGGTCAAAGGTTATAGGTCACAGGTTCTTACACTGTCATTCCAGCCTGCATTACTGCCCATTAGTGCCGGGAGAAGACGAATCTTAATCTTTGACATAGTTTCTAGACTGGATAGCAATATACTGGGTTATACTTAGTAGAGCCAAGGTTGCAGGGTTGTGGGCACTAACCGAACCTCAGAGATGTGCGCTATAGTAAATATGCTCGGTTCTGCGCGGACAGGGATTACATTGAAGTTCCAATACTGTAAACCGTGGAATTTTTTTGTGGTTTGTGGTTTTGCAAAAGAGCTGTCACAATATTCTTTCCATAAAAGTGTATAACATAATATAATATAACATATATATAAAAGTATATTACTCAAGTATAAAATAGCAAACGATTTCCATCTGAAAAACCTTTTGTCCAATAATGTCTAAAACGCAAACATTTGACGGTTTCACAGTATTTACTTTGGGTGAGTACGGCTGCGTCGTCAGTACTCAGTACACTAACAGTATGGTATGACTAGCATCCGCGCGATACAGTAACATGTACCAGTACCTCTTCCGACCAGTGTACTGTAGAATAGGAAATTTTTACGAGCAAGATGTTTGTGTTTTAGTTCGTGATATAATTTTGCGAAAATATATTTTTGCGTTTCTTGCTGCTAGTGTATAGACAATCAATCGAACAAAGAAATATTTGCTTGTTCAATTTTTGCAATCAGCCAAAAATTCTCAAAAACGCAAAAATCAAATGAGCACAAAAGTTTCCTGTTCTACAGTATGCAGTATCCAGTATCATCACAGCACTGATATCGACTATTTTACCAAAACCAGTGGCTACTCAGTGCAGGTTTCTTACTTCATAATACAAAACATGAAGAATTTCTGCAGTCCCACAGTGTCACAGTCCCACAGTGTCACATTGTCTCACAGTGTCACAGTCCCACAGTCCCACAGTGTCACAGCGATGGAGCTAGAGTCTTTGGCCAGCCTGTATTCAAACTTAATGTACTGTAATGTCTCCAGCAATAGCCCTACTCAAGCACAAGTCCAGGTCATGATTATGAGCCTCCGCGTCAAGAGAGCAATCCTGTACTACATCACAACTCGATTGTAGGCCCACCCATCAATAAACAGAGTCTTATAGTCTATACACCTAGACAACTCTTATCTATTCAACTCCAAAAGGCTGTAGTGGATGTAAAGGATTTCACTTTGCACACACCAGTATGCCGACACATCTCTAACATATGGCAGCAGTTGTTGACATAGAAAATTGAGCACTAGCCATTACCTGTCTGAACTTTGTCTCTCCACTGCATAGCGCTGGACCTGGCAGCCTCCATATTTGCGGGGTCATCCATGTATTCCCTGTACTTATCCATATCTAAATCAAGTTTTGAGGCTATACTATCCATCAGTTTCCTGTCTGGATACATGCCGTCTGTGAAGTAGGCCTGCAAAAGAGTGGTTTTGTGGTACCTGAGAGAGGGTGAGGGAGGGAGGGAGGGGAAGGGAGGGGGAGGGAGGGAGAGGAGGGGGGGAGGAGGAAGGGAAGGGGGGGGGGGAGGGGAAGAGGAGGGAGGGAGGAAGGGGGGAGGGGGGAGGAGGG